>Ga0310830_100380_pt1 | contig 38674 bp, 29 predicted proteins | sample WT_ome_5_FD_201301 | JGI IMG/M metagenome (GOLD analysis project Ga0310830, IMG submission 201301) | Sorghum-adapted microbial communities enriched on wild type (WT) sorghum from Joint BioEnergy Institute, Emeryville, California, United... ... | reverse complement strand
CACTTTTCCCCCATCGTTCAATGTTATAGCACCCCCTTAAATAAAGGGCCATTATAACATGATCCGGTGAAAGATGTCTAAAGGCCATAACCCACAAACGACATGTCGTGAGCCCGAGGGATGCGCTGCCGCCTACACTTTAAACTTGCCGATCATCGCCTGCAGTTCCTCAGACAACTGACTTAGCCCCTCCATTGAAGCCATCATTTCTTGAACGCCGGCGTATTGTTCCTCGGTGTGGGCATAGACCTCGCGGGAGCCGCTGGCGGTCTGCTGAGCGACCCGGTCGATCGTGGTGATTGCCTGGACGACAGCATCCGATTGGGAGTACAGTTGCTCCGCCTGCCCGGTCACCCGGCTGATTTGCCCAGCCACCTGCTCGACCGCCTGACGGATGCTGCTGAACACCTCACCAGCTTGCTGAACCGTCGCAATGCCTGCTGCGACCTCCTGCGAACCGGCTTGGGCCGCCTCGATCACCAGCTCCATCTCACTGCGCACGCCTTCGAGCATCTCAGTCACATCGGCTGCGGCCGCTCCGGTCTCTGCCGACAGCTTGCGCACCTCCCCAGCGACCACGGCGAACCCTTTACCAGCCTCTCCCGCCCGTGCCGCCTCAATGGAGGCGTTCAGCGACAACATCTGCGTCTGCTTGGCGATCCCGGCAATCAGCTTCGCGGCCTCCGCAATTTGACCCGAGCGAACGCCTAGCCGCTCGATGAAGGCGCGAAGCTCGTCCATCTGCCGCTGGATCGAGGCCATCTGGGCCGCCGCTTGTGCCACAATGTCCTCGCCGGCCCGCGTTTCGTGCACCGCCGCTTCCGATTCTTCGCGGGCGTCATCCGCGAGGCTGGCCATCTCCTGGGCCCCCGCAGCCATCTTCGTCACTTGGGTCACGCCCAGTTCTACAGATTGCACCTGCTCCTCGCTTCCAGACGAAATTTGCCCCATGATATCGGAAATTTCTCCAGAGGAGGCGCGGAACTGCTCCGACTGGTGTCGCAGCTGATCCGCCGATGCAGCAACACGTCCCGCATGCCGACCCAGATTGCCGATCATTTCCTGCCAGCTTCGTCTCATATGGTTAAACGCAGCTGCGAGTTCGCCAATCTCATCACGGTTACTCACCGCGATCTCTGCAAGGGTTAAATCGCCGTCCGCCAATTCGCGGGCCCCCTTGACCATCACTCGCATCGGTTTGACGATTTTCCGGGACAACAGGACACCGGTCAAGACAGCGAACAGGATCGCGATGGCTCCGCAAATCGCTAATATCCATAGGGTGGTCGCCGATTCTTTCTTGAACTCGGCTAATTTCGCCTGAAGTTCGCTTTCCTGCAAGGTCCGCAATTCACTTGCCCCATCAATCATCGCATCTGACGTCGGAATCGCCCACATCAGCGCTTCTGTTTTCGCCAAATCCGGCTTGTCCGATTGAACATAATCGCGAACCTTCGTCAGCAAGCGAGCAAACGTCGCATTGGATTCCGATAACGAGGAAGCAACCGCCCCCTGCTCTTCACTTGCGGAAGCGCTTACGATTCGGCTGATGATTGTGTTCAGTTCTTCATTAGCTCCGGTTAACTGCTGTTCCTTCTCGGGCGAAGGCTCCACGATATAACTAAACAAGAGGCTGTTCTGACGCTGTGTCTCCATCTCCAACCTGGCCGCCTGATCCCGTGCTGCCGTATTCTGCTCAAGCAGCTCGGAATAGTTCTGATCCATCCGGTTCAAGAACGCGTAGGCCACTCCAGCAATAACCCCCACCAGCAGCGATACCGTGATAAAAGCTGCCGTCAGCTTCCGACCGAGCGAAAAAGCGTGCCCTCCAGCTCCTACTCCATTGGATTTCTTCTGCTTCTCCATCTGTTGTCCCCCCTTGGTTGGATCTAACGAACAAGGGCCGCCAGACAAATCATCTGCGGCCTATGTTCTTCTTGGTCTATTCACTTGTATCATCTATCAAACCGTGGCAAGAGGGGAATTCAAAATTCTCCTTTGTTCTATCAAAATTCTCATATCTCAAGATTTTGCCGAAGTTTTAGGCGGACTCTCTAGCCTTCCCGGCCCGCATAAAGATCTTGATGATCTCATTCAAGATCAGCGGGATTAACGCCAAGAGAATCACGATCCCCCAATCGGAGAGGCTGAGATTTTGGACCTTAAACGCTGCGGCCAAGAACGGGATCGAGATCGACAGGAACTGTAACAGCAATCCAGCAATAACCGCTCCAACGAGCAACAGATTGGAGAACAGACCGACGGTGAAAATCGACTTGGTCGCACTGCGCTTCGAGAAGGCGTAGAACAGCTGCGACGCCGCAAGCACAACAAAGGCCATCGTCCGTGCGTAAGTCATCACATCCTCCGGAATACCGGAGGTGCGCAAACCATACCCATGCTCACGAAGTCCTATGTAAAATGCAACCAAAGTCAGCGCACCGATCAAGAGTCCTCCAAGCACTGCCTGCCACGCTGCACCTCCGGCAAAGAAGCTCTCCTTCGGATCACGCGGCTTACGCTTCATGACGTCCTTCTCGCCAGGATCCACACCTAGTGCAATCGCCGGCAACGTGTCGGTGACCAGGTTGATCCAGAGGATCTGGGTTGCCAACAACGGCAACGGCCAGAAGAATAAAATCGAAGCGAGAATCGCCACAATCTCCCCGAAATTACACGCCAACAGGAACGTTACCGTCTTACGAATATTCGCGTAGATGTTCCGACCTTCCCGAATCGCGTGGACGATCGTGGTGAAATTATCGTCGGTCAGAATCATGTCGCTGGCGCCCTTCGATACGTCGGTACCGGTAATACCCATCGCCACGCCGATGTCTGCCGTCTTCAGCGACGGCGCGTCGTTGACGCCATCCCCGGTCATCGAGACGATGTTGCCCTTCGCCTTAAAGGCCTTGACGATCTTCACCTTATGCTCAGGCGAAACCCGGGCGAATACGCGGATGCCCTTGATTTTTTCGGCAAACGCCTCATCCGACAACTCGTCGATTTCGGCCCCCGTCATGCTTTGTTCCAGGGAGCTGGCAATCTCCAGCTCTTTGGCGATTGCCACAGCGGTGTTGCGATGGTCGCCCGTGATCATCACCGGAGTGATCCCCGCCGCTTTCGCCTCGCGGATCGAATCCTTCACTTCGGACCGCGGCGGATCGATCATGCCAACGAAGCCAAGGATGGTCAGATCCTGCTCCATCTCCTCGGGCGGCAGGATGCGATCCGTATCCTTATAGGCAGCACCCAACACCCGTAATGCATCGTCCGACATCGCTTCTGCGGCTGCCATGAAGCGTTGCTTCAGCTCTTCCGTCAGCGGTACGACCTCTCCGTGAACTACCGCGCTGTTCGATATCCGCAGCAGCTGGTCGATCGCGCCTTTCGTATGCACGCGATAGCCTTCCCGCGTCTGGTTCAGCGTGGACATCAGCTTGCGGTCGGAATCAAACGGCTTCTCGGAGATCCGTTTGTATTCGGCCTCCAGCGATTTCTTCGAAAGTCCATGCTGTTCGCCGAAAGCGACCAAGGCGATCTCCGTTGGATCACCGGTCCCTTCGCCATTCTCGTAAGTGGCATCGGAACACAACACGAACGTCTTGATCATTTCGATCGGGGCCTCATCGCCCAAAGGCTCCGCAGTAAAATGCTTGACGACCGTCATTTTATTCTGGGTTAAGGTCCCGGTTTTATCCGAGCAGATGATGTTCACCGAGCCCAACGTTTCTACGGCCGGCAGCTTCTTGACAATGGCGTTGATGCGAGACATGCGCGTGACGCCAAGTGCGAGTACAATCGCCACGATGGCTGGCAGCCCCTCCGGAATCGCCGCGACCGCCAGGCTGATCGCAGTCAGGAACAACTCAAACAGATCTCGTCCCTGAATAAGGCCAATGACGAAGATCACGACGCAGATGCCGATAGCGATGTAACCCAGCATTTTGCCGAGCTCATCGAGCTTCTTCTGCAGCGGAGTCAACTCCTGCGTATCTTCGTCCAGAATCTTGGCGATTTTGCCCATCTCTGTATTCATCGCCGTCCCGACGACAACCCCTTCGCCGCGGCCATACGTCACAAGCGTCGACATAAATGCCATGTTGCTCTGATCTCCGATGGGCGTTTGCGCTTCTTGATGCAGATCCTCCGCATTTTTATCCGACGGTACGGACTCGCCGGTCAGTGCGGATTCCTCAATTTGCAGATTCGCACTGTCAATCAACCGCAAATCGGCTGGAATGAAACGTCCGGCATCCAGGATCACGATATCGCCCGGAACGATCTCCCCGGAATCGATTTCCTTCACATTCCCGTCACGCCGTACCAGCGTTTTGGGGGTGGTCATTTGCTGCAGCGCTTCAATCGCTTTCTCCGCTTTCTGCTCCTGAATGACTCCGATAATCGCGTTCAACAGGACAACGGCCAAGATGATGACAGCATCCATGTATTCTCCGACAATCAGCGTAACAATGGCGGCAGCCAGCAGCACATAAATCAGCATATCCTTTAGTTGAGCGAAGAAGATCGACCAAATGCCCGGCTTCGGCTTGCCTTTAATCTGGTTTGGCCCGTACTTCGACAGACGCTTCCCGGCTTCTTCCGAAGACAGCCCGGCAGCGGGATCCACCTGCAGCTCTTGCAAGACGGCCTCCCGGGTTTTCGTATGCCACATCAGCAGCACCTCTTTACTTGAATTTGGCAGACATGAACATACCCTTATTGTAAACCGAATCCGCGGGAAATTATGAGAAAAAATAAACAACACTCTACATCGATATCCCGCCACAAATTTGCCATAATATGAAGGACCTCGAGTCAGCCGCATGAAGATGAAAAAATGCCTGGGCTATGCTACAATACTGAGATGTTAAACGGGAACGTTTAGAGGGATGTCATTCTAGGAGGGTATTTCATTTCATGTTAATTATAGGTATCGCCGGCGGCACCGGGTCCGGGAAAACGACGGTGGCCCGCTCGGTTATCGGCCAGCTGGACACTGATAAAGTGACGTTTATTTCACAAGACAACTACTATAAAGACCAGTCGCACCTCAGCATGGCCGAACGGGAAAAGACGAACTACGACCATCCCTTCGCCTTCGATAACGAGCTGTTGGTGGAGCATTTGAACCTGCTCAAGAACGGACAAGCTGCCTATGCTCCGGTGTATGATTTTACGAAGCATACCCGTTCGGATAAGACGATCAAGCTATTACCTAATAAGATTATTATCGTTGAGGGACTCTTTGTCCTGTATGACGAGAAGCTGCGGGAGATGCTCGACATCAAGGTGTTCGTGGACACTGACTCCGACGTGCGCATCCTTCGGCGGGTACTGCGCGACATGGAAGAACGCGGTCGTTCGATCCACTCCATCCATCAGCAGTACCTGGCCACGGTAAAGCCGATGCATGAAGCCTTTATTGAGCCGTCGAAAAAATACGCCGACCTCATTATTCCCGAAGGCGGGCATAACGAAGTGGGCATTCAAATGCTGACCATCCTGACGGAGAAACATTTGACCGGAGGGTTTAAAGTCTAGATAAACAGCGAAAAAAACACCTGCAATTGGCAGGTGTTTCATTTTTCAACGAATGGGGTTAATTACTCCGGGCCGTCCGAATGCGGATCACCGCTTGTCTAACTAAAGCAATCAGAAACAGCAGCGGAAGGTAGCCGAAGGTCAGGAAGCCGCCAATCTGCGAGATGAGGAGTTCCATTCGTTCGATGCCCACCGGGGTTCGCACGGAGATGATCACTCCAAAAACCACGAGTAAGGTGATCCATAGCGCCCATTTCCTTGGCAACTTCAAAGTTTGATGCAGAATACGAACCGCTGCCCAGATCGAAATGCAGCAAACCGGGAAGATCACCAGCAGCCAATCAAAGATATAGATATAGTCGAAACGTTCCAAAAACGCCAAACGAATAATTTTAGATAGAACAAGCGTTGGCCAAATCGTTCCCTTCAGCTGCAACATATTGAAATATCCCAGGGTCGTGATCAGCACGAGCATATAAAGCACGGTGGTATAGGCTGTCGCGAGATGTGCCCATTTATGCGCTTTACGCTTATCCTTGAGAAATGGATAGTAGAACAAGAGAAATTCGGGCCCTAAGAAGATATAGAGTGAATTCACCGCCGACGTTATATAATCGCCCAGACCATGATTCATGATCGGAAGTAGGTTGTTCCAATGAGCGAGCTTCATGGGAAAATAGAGCGTCGGGAGAATGAAACCGGGAATAATAACGCACAGCAAGCAGATGCCGGTAACGACACGAAAGCCTCCGGACACAATGTACGTAGCCGCCGCTAAAATGATCAGCGCAACTTGCCATAGCGACGAATCCGGAAACACCCATACATAGATCACTTCCGCATAGGGCCAAATCTGCCCTACACAAATCAGCACGCAGTAGAAGAACAGAACCAGGCTTAACCCTCGGCCAATGAAGTTTCCGAATAATTGACGGTGGAGAGAAAAGATATCCCCGTCTTCGGCCATACGCATCAATTGGAACAACATAAAAATAACGAGATGCATCAAGATGCCTACCGCCAGCAAGGAAACCCAGGCGTCTTGTTCCGCGCCGCGAACGATTCTATGCTGAAAATTCAACATCCCGATCCCCGATTCCTTTAAAGTGAGATGAGTATGAACTTCGAAACGCATTCGCGGGTACTCCCGCTTGTAGAAATCCTCTTCGTCCCAGGAACGTTGATGTCCCCGAACAAAGTCACCTAATCCGAGCGGATCTACGCCGTTGTCACGCAGCTTGTTCAGCAGCTTTATGGCATTGTCATTTATTTGCTGCTCTAGCTCGGATACCGTATATTTGTAGGTGATTTCAGAACGCATATTCATTCTAGGGATTTCCTTTAACATCCCTATTAGATGCAAGTCGATGGTCATTTTGAGGGCTTCTCCGTGATCCAGGGCGAAGTGCATGGAGGGCTCTTCCTTTAGCAGGCTGAGCGCTGCCACATGTTCCTCGGAACCCGCATTGATTTGAACGGGTAAGATCCCGCCTTTTCCACGTCCCTTCATCATTTTGAGGAGCAGCGTCTCCTTCGCATCTAGCACCAATTTCAGCCGATCGTATTGAAAAATACCGAGTCCTGTGAATTCGATTTTCCCATACTTGTTCCTCTTAAGATACGGAGCGAATGCGTCCCTCCCTGTTCCATAACAATTGAATAAAAAAATATGCAGATTGTTCAGAGGAGCGTTATCCGACGTCACATTCTGCTCGATTAGATGATAGGGCAGTCCTTCTCTGTTTTTTCCTTTTAAACTTTGGAACATCTCTTGCGGAGGTTCCTCCGAGACGGCCAAGATCATGCTTGTGCTGGTGATCGGGCTTCTGCAGAAGGTATGCAGGAAGGAATCCAAGCCTTGCTCGGCCATCCGGCGGCTAAATACTAACATTCGCAGCTTCCCCGTTTGAATCGTATGGGGGGACTGCATGTTCATTTGGCTGAGCATCAACTCCACCGTATCCCCTTCCCCATGGATGGACTTAATTCTATCGTTTTCCATATGGTCCATATAGAGACCAATAGTCTGGTATAGTCCGTTCTTCTGGTCGACTCCCAACACGGTGAGAATTTTAATTCTGTCCACGATCCGAGTTTGCATGCAGCCGATCAACGTCAGGGGCATCCCCAGCATAAGAGCGGTGAGAACAACAAACCTCCTAAGCCGTTTATTCCGCATAGTCATGCGTAGCGATAAGCGGTTAACGGGCGTAGGAATAAGCTGCGACGGTTCAAGACCGCCCCAAAGGGCCGCTAATAAGATAAACGGAAAACGAAGCAGCCGGATCGTATTCGCCATTTTGACAATCGGAGTCGTAAAGGAAGCCAGGGCCGACAGCGCCACAATAATCAATAAAATAGTACTGGTCAATGCGGCTTGCACAGAAGCCTCACCGATAACAATACCGCCGACGATCCCAAGGGTCTGGCCGATTTTAGACGGCAGCCGTGCGCCTGCCTCCCTGAGCAAATCAATCGTGATCTCCAGAAAGATCACCTCCACGACCGGCAGAAATGGTACATGGATTCGCGACTGAATTAACGGGCCAAGAATCGTTTCAGGGAGGATCTCATAATGAAACGTCATAATCGCCACATAAATCGGTGTGGCAAACACCGAGAACACCACGCTCAGAAGTCGAATAATGCGATGGAATGACCCTAAGATCCAAGGCAAACAGTAATCCTCCGGCGACACGAAAAAACCAAGAAAATTAGCTGGGGCCGCCATGACGTAGGGAGAACCGTCCGTGAAGACAGCCACTTGCCCGGAGGTAAGGGCAAAGGTAACCCGATCGACCCGTTCGGTGGAGATAAATAACGGGAACATGGTGTTGCTCTGATCAGCAATGATTTCTTCCAGTTGGGAGGTGTCGTACAATACTTCGTAATCGATGCTTTTCAGCCGCTGCCTCATCGTGCCGACGATCTCCGGATTTGTGACATCCTCCAAATAAGCGATAACCACTCGGGTGTTGGAGTGAGAACCGATCGTTAGGGTTTCGAAAATCAACGCCGGCGTTGCCAGCTTCTGCCTCAAGAGATGCAGATTCGTGTCCAGATTCTCCACAAAACCAACCTTCGGCCCCATGACACTGAACTCATTCTCAGTGTCGTTGCTCTGCCGTTGACCGGTTTGGGCGTTATTCAAATTCGCCAGTACATACAAGTCTTCCGCTGAATCCATGCGGAGCAAGACGTACCCTTCCATGAGTTTTGCGACAACTTCTTTCTCCGTGTTCGCAATCATCACCTCGGCAAAAGGCAACAGGTCCATCAGCTCTTCCGGTTGACCGAGCCGATCCCGATGCTCCCGAAGAGCAGGAAGCAAATAACGGGTCACCTTATCATCCGACACCAACGAACTGTAATAGGCGACTCGAATCAGTCCTTCATCTTCCTCAAAAGGTGAAAACTCGTGAAAATCACTGGATTTCCGGACCTGCTCCAGGCCCGAATGCCTCTGGTTCAGCCGTTTCTCGTTATCGGAATGCTTCACAAACATCCCCTCGATTTCAATCATTTTCCTTTAAGATTCCGCAGCGTGGCAGGGTTTATGCAAAATAATGATTCCGTTTTCCGCTCTACACCCGCATCTTCAATGCATAAATATACAAAATGACGTGTCCCGCGGTTTGATGGATCTGGAAATTCGCAGTATGATTAAAAAGCTGAGACTGGAAAAAAGGAGGTCGAAGGATAACAATCACCTTTTCTGGGAAAGGACGGGATGCCTGATGCGTGGAAAAACCTTATTGCTGAGCCACATGAAGTCGCATTTTCCGCTGTATTTGACAGCTGCGCTATGTTTGACGGCTGCCAATGTGACGTATTCATATTTCCCGAAGGTCCTGGGGGATTTTACGGATCACCTCCAGCAAGGCGGGCTGACTAGAAGCGGAGTAGGCCGATACGCGCTGACTCTGGCTGCCATCGCCGTCGTCTATGGCCTTTGCTTTGGATTCGGTCAGTACATGAACCATCGCCTGGGGCGGATGTTCGAATTTCGGGCCCGGAACCAATTATTTCGGCATTTTACTCAATTAAGCGAAGCGTTCTTCTCGAAACACGGAATCGGCAAGCTGCTCAGCTACGTGATGAATGACGTCACCGGCGTGCGGGAGTCGATCGCTAACGGGTTGAACCAGTTAACTAATGCGTCGGTGTTGTTGATCTCCGTCATCACGATGATGATGGTCAGCGATATTCCGGCGCTTTTGATCGTGGTATGTGTCCTTCCGCTGATTGCCATCCCGTTTATCGTAAGCGGATTCGGCCCTAAGATCCGTGACAACTCGCGAAAGGTGCAGGAGTCGCTTGCGGCGATGACGGAAGCTGCAGAGGAGCAATTTGAAGGCATCAAGGTGACGAAGAGCTTCGCAATCGAAGAGATTGCCCGCGCCCGGTTTGGGCAGACTGTGGACCGCATCCTGAGCAGCCAGCTGTTGCTGGTCCGGATGAGCTCGCTCTTTCAGGTGCTGCTGCCGTTTACCGGCGCGGTTTCCATGGCGGTGGCCATCGCTTACGGCGGCCTGCTCGTCTCGCACGGCGAGCTGTCGCTGGGTAATTTCGTGGCCTTAACCTTATATTTGCGGATGATTATGAACCCGCTGCGGCTGATCGGCAACGTCATCAACTTCATGCAGCGTGCACGTGCTTCCCTTGACCGGCTGAACCACCTGTTGTCCATGAAGCCGGACATTTACGATGAAGCCGATGCCCTGCCGCTGCCGGAAAATCCGCGCAGCCTCGACATCGAGATCCGCGGGTTAACCTTCACCTATCCGGACGCCGCCCGCGCATCGCTGCAGGACATTCACCTTCGGCTCAAGCCCGGAGAAACGCTGGGCATCGTGGGCCGAACCGGCAGCGGAAAAACGACGCTCGTCAAACTGCTGCTGCGGGTATACGATCCGCCCCGCGGCACGGTCTTCATCGGCGGCCGCGACATTCGGAGCTTGACGCTGGAAAGCCTGCGTACCCGGATTGCCTACGTGCCGCAGGACGGCTTCCTGTTCAGCACGACGCTCCGCGACAACATCGCCTTCTTCGACCGAACCTCCGAGCTGCGCCAAGTGGAGGACGCCGCAAGGATGGCGGATCTCTATGACAACGTCGTAAAGTTCCCGAAGCGGTTCGATACCGAGCTGGGCGAACGCGGCTTGACGTTATCCGGCGGGCAGCGTCAGCGGACCAGCTTGGCCCGAGGACTGATCAAGAACGCGCCAATCCTGCTGCTTGACGACAGCGTCAGTGCGGTGGATTCCGTAACGGAGACGCGCATTCTGTCTCATCTGCGGGAGGTTCGTAAAGGAAAAACAACGCTAATCATCGCCCACCGCATCAGTGCGGTGAAACATGCCGACCGCATCCTCGTGCTGGATGACGGGCGGATTGCCGAGCAAGGAACGCATGAGCAGTTGCTGCAAGCCGGAGGCTTGTACGCAGACCTGTATCACCTGCAGGAAGGAGAGGATCGCGATGTCAACTAATTCCGAAGCAGCCGACACCCGCAGGAAATACGAGGTCACTCCGGAGCAACGGAGGAAGGCGTTTGCCGCCCTGCTCACCTATGCCAAACCACACCGGAAGGCGTTCCTCGCCGTGTTTGGTTTTGCCTTTCTGGCTATTTCCGCCGACCTGCTGCAGCCGTTCCTGATCAAATATGCCATCGATGAGAAGGTGCTGTTTGGTGCACACGGCCCCAGCATCCTGCTTAGCCTCGCTTTGGCCTACCTTGCGCTTGAGGCAGTCAGCGGCGTGTTCTCCTATTGGCAGGCGAATCTACTGCAACGGGCCGGGCAAAGCATCGTTGCCTTGCTGCGCAAAGATCTGTTTAAGCAGATCACCCGTCAGTCGATGTCGTTCTTCGACCGCAATTCAGCTGGCGGCCTTGTCACAAATGAGTCCAGTGATACGGAGACGATCAACCAGTTTTTTACCCAGGTGTTGTTAAGTCTGGTCCGCGACGGATTATCGCTGATCCTCGTTGTTGTCTTTATGTTTGCGTTGGACGTCCAGCTGGCCTTATATTGCCTAATTCTTTTTCCGATCATCACGGCTATTGCCATCGCCTTCCGTAAATATTTGCGCACCAGCTATCAGCGAGCCCGCTCGCTGTTGTCCCGGCTCATCGCGTTTACAGCGGAAAATCTGAGCGGGATGAGTCTGATTCAGTCGTTCCATCAGGAAGGGGAGCAAACGTCCCGCTTCAGGGACCGGAACACCGCCTATTTAAAAGCGAATCTGCGGGAAGTTCAGGCCACCGTCCTGTTTAACCGTTCCTTCGACGTGCTTGGCAATTTGTCGGTGGCCTTCGTCGTTTGGATCGGCGGCTTCGCGGTGCTAGGCCATCGCATCGAATTTGGCGTGCTGTACGCCTTCATCAGCTATATCCGCCAATTCTTTCAGCCGATCAACCAAATTACCCAACAATGGAACACGCTGCAGTCCACCATCGTGTCGGTGGATCGGCTGTGGCGAATCTTCTCCGCCGAGCCGGAGGTGCAAGACCCTGCGCCGGAGAAAGGCAAAGCGTTGCCGGCCCATACGGTTCGCGGGCGGATCGATTTCAATCGCATCCGCTTCTCATACACAGAGGGCCAGGAAGTGCTGCATGGCCTCGACCTTCATGTGCGAGCAGGAGAATTCATCGGCATCGTAGGCACGACCGGCGCAGGCAAGAGCTCCTTGGTGAACCTGCTGACGCGGTTCTATGATGTAGACGAAGGCAGCGTCGAAATCGACGGCACGGATATCCGCCGTCTTCCGCAGGCCTCGCTGCATCGCATCGTCGGACTGGTGCAGCAGGACCCGTTCCTGTTCGCCGGGTCCATTATTGACAACGTCCGCCTCTTCCGCGAGGACATCAGCCGCGACGAAGTGATCGACGCCTGCCGGCGCATCGGCGCAGAGCCTATGATCACGCGGCTGAAGGACGGCTACGACACCCGGCTGTCCAATCGGGGCAGCGGGCTGTCCGCTGGTGAGCGCCAGCTGATCTCCTTCGCACGAATCCTGGTCTTCCAGCCCAAAATCCTCATCCTCGATGAGGCGACGGCGAATCTGGATTCCCAAACCGAGCTGTTGATCCAGAACGCGTTAAGCGTAGTGTCCGCCGGTCGGACAACGCTGGTCATCGCACACCGCCTGTCCACCGTTCAGCACGCGGACCGCATCCTCGTGATCCAGAGCGGTCGGATCGCCGAGCAGGGCACGCATGAAACGTTGCTGGCCCGCGGCGGCTACTATGCGGAGCTGGTACGCCACTCACGGCAAGGTCGTGCAGATCTGAGGCAGCTCGCACCGCGCAGGTAAGCCTGTTAAGTATAGGGGTTGGTCTGAATGGAATCGGACCAGCCCTTTTTTGATAAACCGCACCTCCCCACCTGGTTCGCAATACTATAGTTGTAAAGTCTATCTTAGGTGGGTGACCTGGAGATGATATACACCGCACTTGGGGATTCCATCACGTATGGTGATAACGCGACCTCGCCGCGGCTGGCCTATCCTCAGTTAATCGTATCGGATTATAATCGCTCTACCCCCCGGCCCATCCGGGGTTATGTATTAGCCCGGTCCGGCTGGACTAGCGGCAATCTGCTGGATGCCGTGCTGCGGCAAGGCTCGGACATGATTAGACAGTCCTCGGTTGTATCGGTCTGGATTGGCGGCGTCGATTTGGCAAATTCGGCGATTACGCCGCTTGTGAATGGCGGTCCGTTTCCGAATATGGAGCTGCTCTTCCAATTCCGCCGGAATCTGAGCGCCATCCTGGAGCGTATCCGCAAAACCAGCTCCGCCCGGATCGTATGCTGCACGCAGTACAACCCGTTCCCGAGCAATTCACTTGCCGTCGAGTGGATCAGTCGTCTAAACGAGACGACCCACGGCATCGCAGCCTCTTACGGAGCCAAGGTGGCACCCGCGCACAGATGGTTTGAAGGGAAGCAAGCCGAGCTGATCGACGGGTATCGAGGCGGCCAATTGGAGGACCTCCTCGGCGGTACGCTGCCGATTCATCCGAACAATCAGGGACACCGGGTGATTGCGAACGGACTTGCGCCCTACCTTTTTCCTAAAACCAGCGTATCTTCCAAGAAAAAAAATAGCCGGGATGCTCTCACATCCCGGACCTTCCCGCATACTTCCACGGATTCCCCAGCTTATCTGGCGACTTCATCATTCGTGACATCGTTGAAGAACTTAAACGCGTAGATGGCGCTAATGCCGACGAGCGTGTAAATGATCCGCGACATGGTCGAGTCTTGCCCGCCAAAAATGCCTGCCACTAAGTCATATTGAAAGAGCCCCACCAACAGCCAGTTTAATCCGCCCACAATCAGTAATGCGAGCGCTATTGCGTTTAATGTTTTCATTCCGGGCCAACTCCTCGGTCGAAATTTTTTTATTCATTAGTTAAATTTCCAAGTTGCCCAAAATTTATGCAGATTCCGGCAAATATCACGAAACGGGCTAGAAATTGAGGAACAAGCACAGGCATCGAACCCATTTCGGAAGTAAGATATATCGAGGAAAACGTCTAGCGTAAAAAAACTAAGCACCGAGGTGATCCTTGCATGGCAAGTTCGGCAAACATTCGCAAACGTGCGAAACAGCTGAAGGGCCAGCCGGTTCGCGTGGAATTGCACGACGGGCGTTCTTATATCGGATGGATCGCCGGGCTGGATGCGAACGGCCTGCTTCTCTCCGTACCCCCGCGCGGCAAGAAGAAAATGAAGAAGAAGAAGGCAGCCCGCAGCAAAAAAGCACGCTCATCGGCTATCCAGCAGCCATTGGACAGCGGCCTCCCAAGAGATCCCCGTTTCGCCCAGGGCATCCGTCCCGACGTCGGCTGGGGGCTAGGCGGTGTGCCTATGGGATATGGTCCTGGCCCAGGCGGCAATTGGGGAAGACCCCGGGAACTGGGCTATTACGGAAACTTGAACGGAGGATGGGGAAGACCTCAAGGTTATTATGGCTTTAGCGGAATGCCGGGAAGACCCGGTCCCAGACCTTATGGCTATGGCTTCGCTGGAGGGCCAGGGCGTCCGCGGAGACCCGGGCTGTTTGGCTTTGGCGGATCAAGCGGAAGCGAGGGCTCCGGCGGAACGCAGGAGCAGAACACGGAGAGCTCTTCATCCGAAGGACCTCGCCGCCCAGGCATTTTTGGGATGGTCCAGAAGGTGCAGAAATACATGCCCCTGATGAAGATGGGCTATAACGCCATCAAATCGATTATCCCATTATTTAACGGCATCAAAGCCTTGATGGTATGACCCCAAACAACAAAGAGACGCAGATTCTGCGTCTCTTTGTTTATTACTTGCGGCGGTTCTTCGTGAATCGGGTATACACGATCAAAGCGGCGAGCATCATCGCCACAAATCCGATATTCTCGGCAGCGACAGCCGACATTCCAAACAAGATGCAAAGGTTCGTCACCAATCCGTTCGTCAGCAGCGCGATCAAGATCAAAAATATCGGCCGCCACAAGTTATACCTTCTCATTTTCGCGACACTCCTGCCCCTTTAATTTCAACGAATCTATGATTTCATGTTAGTAGCATTTTACCATAAGTAGAGAGCGTTTGCATTTTTGCGGTTATTTCCTTCCAACTCTCATTGGTAAGTTTTTTCATAGACACTCCCCGCCGAATGATTTGTATAATCAGTAAGATTGCTATTTTCTTGGAAGGAGCATAGATATGTGGTTTCTATTTGCACTACTGACGTCTCTAGCGTGGGGGAGTGCCGATCTATTCTATAAAAAAGGCAGCGACAGCAAAGACCCGTTCAGTCATCTGAAGATCGTCGTTATGGTAGGTCTGGTGATGGGGATTCACGGCACGGCGTACCTGTTGATCGAAGGGCTGTCCTTTGATCCATTCGATATGATTCGCTATTTGCCGGTATCGGCGCTGTACATCTTATCGATGGCGATCGGCTACTTCGGGCTCCGGTACATCGAGCTTTCCATCGCATCGCCGGTACAGAACTCGTCCGGGGCGGTGACAGCGATCCTGCTGTATCTGTTCTTCCCCCATGATCTCGGATGGATGGACATTACAGGGGTAGCGATCATTACCTTCGGCGTGGTGGGGCTGGCGATTTTGGAGAAACAAGAAGAGCGAATAGCCCTGAAGACGGGGACAGATCACCTCAACGCCAAATATCAAATCGGCGTGATGGCGATCACCTTCCCGCTGCTGTACTGCCTGCTTGACGGCTTAGGCACGTTTGCTGACGGCATTTATCTGGACGAGCTGAAGCTGATTGGTGAGGATGCCGCGCTTCTGGCTTACGAGTTCACGTTTTTCCTGTGTGCTGCGGTGGTCTATATCTACTTGGTTGCGGTCAAAAAACAGCGGTTCAACCTCTGGAGAGAACGCGTCAAAGGCGTTGCCGCGATCTTCGAGACGGCCGGCCAGTTCTTCTACGTATTCGCTATGGCCAGCAACGCCATCGTGGCGGCTCCGCTGATCGCTTCGTACAGCGTCTTCTCGGTGATTTTATCCCGCCTGTTCCTTAAAGAACGGCTCAGCCGGTTGCAATATGCAGTCATCGTACTCGTGCTGGCGGGGATCGCCTTGCTTGGCTTGGCGGACGAGCTGTAGGGTGAGGCGCGGGACCTCGGTAAGGCGAGCATCGGGCTGAGTAAGGGGCTGAGTGAGGGGCCGCGTAACGAGTTGGCCGCAGTAGCTATTGCTGTAACTGCTTGCCTTAACACGTAACGGACCGTAATGACCTTATTCGCACATTTCCCGGGTATTTCCCAGTGTAACGGACTTCACGGGCCTTATTCGGCTTGGAGAGCTGCAATTCACGGTGACTACCCTGAAATAACGTCATCTCTGTCCGTTACGTTCCAGAAGTCCCCGATGGCTCCCTATTAACGTCTCTAGTGTCCGTTAGAACACCCTGCCTTCCCTCCTATGGACTAGCACCGGTTCGCTTATGGTATACTGATAATAATATGCCAAAAAGAGAGGTACTCCGTCATGTGGAAAGAATTCAAAGACTTTGCGCTCAAAGGGAACGTGCTGGATCTGGCCATCGGGGTCATTATCGGTGCCGCCTTCGGGAATATCGTGACTTCCCTGGTCAACGACATGCTGATGCCGGTTATCGGGTTGCTGGTAGGCGGTATTAACTTGAAAGAGTTACAGTTTCAATACGGAGACACGGTGTTGAAATACGGAGCTTTCCTGCAAACCGTCATCGATTTCTTTATTGTCTCCTTCTCCATCTTCCTCTTCGTCAAGGGTATCAACAAACTGAGACGCAAAGAGAAAGAGGAGCCCAAGTCCGAAGCGCCGCCCGCCCCTTCCAAAGAAGAGGTGCTGCTGGCCGAAATCCGTGATTTGTTAAAGCAAAGAGCGTTGGAGGAGAAGTGACTCCTTTGAAGCCAAAAACCCGCCCGAGCCGTTTATGCTTAGGCGGGTTTTCTCGTATGCGCCTACACCAGCTTCTGCCCGCAATTCGGACAGAAGTTCGCGCCTTCGTTCTTATTCCCGCAGTTGGGACAGAAGTTCGGCCGCTTAGAGTCCGCTTCCGAGGCGGAAGGCGCTGCAGGTTGCGACGGTTGGCTCGCCCCCGAGTTTTGCGGTTGGGACTGCGGCTGCGGACGATCCTTCCCCTGGTCCGTTTCGGAATTGAGATTTTTCATCATTTCTTTGGCCAGGTTCATCCCCATCATCATCCCCGCCATGTCCGAAGCGGCCCCGCCGCCTTGCACCTTGCCTGAGGCGATGCCGTCCGTCATGCTGACCTGCTGGTATTTCGCTAAATTGCCGATCATTTCATGCGACGCCGTCTTCGTGATCATCTCCTGAATTTCCTTCGGATAACTGAAGCTCATCACCTGGAAGCCTGTGATGGCCAACCCGTCGTCCATGACCTGCATATCGAGGTCTTCCCGGATGCCCCGCGCGATCTCTGCAGCGTTGGCCTGCAGATTAAACATATCTTTGCCTTCCCGGCTGATCCATTTCATCAGCAGTTGATCGAGCACGGAGGTGATCCGAAGCTTGACGTCCTCCACCAAATAGCTTTGCTTGACCCCTGCAATCTTATCGATTAAAGTCACATAGTCGTTGACCTTGAAGTTAAATGTGCCGTTCGCACGAATCGGCATTCCGCCGGGGAGCTGCGGCGTAGGGATTAACACCGGATTTTGCGTGCCCCACCGGACGGTAAACTCCTTCGTATTGACGAACAACACCTCAACCCGCATCCCGCTGTTGAAGCCAAACTTAAACCCCTTCAGCGTGGACAGGAACGGCACGATCTCCGAGGCAATGTTATATTCGCCTTCCTCCTTAAAAATCCCCTCGATTTTCCCGTTATTCATAAAAATCGCGTCCTGCCCCGAGCGGATGATCAGCTTACTCCCTTTTTTAATTTCACGGTTGCTCCATTTCCAGAAAATCATGTCGTCCCGGAATTCTTCCCACTCCACGACATTGGCAAATTGGCTCTTAAAAAAACTCATCAGCTCTTCCTGCCCCTTCCTTTAAAATGATCCTCGGCTTCCGCTATGGGAGTGTCCGCCGCTGGTTGTACCGCCGCCGCCACCTCCACTGCTGCCACCGCCGCCGCTGTTGCTGCTCTCAATCTTCGTCTTCGTTACCGTCGTATGCAGATAATTGTCTTGTCGCCAAATGACGCCGGAATTGGCCGAATCCTCATAGGTTCGACCGCTCACCGTGATCCGACCGCCGCTTCGGAACGCCATCATGAAGACGACCCCCGCCCCGATCACCAGTGCAATCACAAGCTGAATGCCGGTGTTGAACAGCGGGTTATCCGGATTCACCCCCGGCCGAAACTCCGCGTACCGGTAGGCCGTGCGTATGTATTCTGCAAACGCACCGTGATAATCGCCTGCGGACAGCATCGGGGTAATCTTGTTGCGGATTTTGTCCAAACGGCTGTCGTCCAGGTATTTCTCCCCTTTATAGAACCCTGCCAGATATAGATCCCGGTTCAGCATATCCAACGTCAAAATCACGGCGTTGCCATGCGGTTTGTCGTAACCCGGAGCCCGTTCATCGTAGAAATCCTCGGTCAGCTTCACAACATCCTCGCCTTCAGGATTGTCCGTGGTATAGATGATGATGTCGAGCTCTCTTTTGGGCCCATATTCATTCGCCAACGCGTTTAGGTCTTCAATTTCTCCCGGAGAGAGAAGTTCGGCCTCGTCATAAATCAGCTGCTTATTCGCAAGCGGCGATTCAGCCTGAGCCGTTAACGGGGTCAGCATATTTAGCATGATCAAGAGCAGCAACGAGTACACCACGACCCATCGCTTGTTCATAAGAATACGCCTCCCCACAGCCAGGCCAATATTTTAAGTCCAACAAAAGAGAGGGCCGAAACGCCGGCAAACCATGCCGCCATTTTCCCTTTGCTTAGCGGCGGCTTTCCGACCACTTTGCCTGTTTGGCCGTTCATCGCGAACGTGTACTGCTTCCCCTTGTAGTTGTAATAGACCATCCAGACCGGAAGCAGCACATAATTCGCTCGTTTGACCGTCGTGTCGATCTGTTTGTCCACGTAGCTTACCGTCGTGTATTCGGAAACGGTTGAAGAAATATAGGATTCGATATAAGGCATCGTTTTTTCCCGAGCTCTCGGGGTAAGCTGCTCGCTGGTATAGTTGTATTTTTCAGCAATGTATCCCGCAAGATATGGCGTCTTAAACGTCTTTAATTGGTCGTAGGGAAAAGGCTCCAGCTTATCCATCAGCTCATCGTCCATCTTCGCCGAGGCATCGATCGGCAGCCGGACATAATTCAGCCGAATTCTCCGGTAAAACTCGTAATGATCGGTTTCGGTATATTGATAATCGCCTCGGCGATAGCTTCTTACCTTCGTTCCTCGGCCGCGAACATCGATATTGTTCAGCAAATCGTACAGCCAGAACGGCACGTACATTCCGGTAATCCCCTGAATGCGGTTCGCGGTCATGAAGCCGCGGGGCGTAAGCAGCCCTTTTCGGCACCATTTCTTGAAAGCCGCCATCGCTTCTTCCTTGCTGATCGCAAAAGGGATCACCTGCTGCGGCGCCAGCTTCCCGGTCAGGCGATCGCTAAGCACCACAGCGGAACCGCAAAAGCTGCACGTCGTTGCGCTGGTTTCCGGCTCCGTTACGATGACCGCCCCGCAGCTTTCGCAGTGGTATTCCCGAACCTCGTCCTCCATGAACACCTGTTGCTTCAATGGGTCGGGAAGTTGCTCGATGTTGTCCTTGCGACCGCAGCTTGGACAGGACAGCATACCTGTTGTGCTGTCAAACGTCATGCCGCTGCCGCAGCTCGGACATTTGTATTCAATGACCGGCAAATCGTTCACCTCAATCCATCCAAAATCAAGTTCAGGTAGCTCATTTATTTAATTTCGCCTTGAGCGCCGCTAGTTCATCTTCAGGAGTCGATGCTGTTGCTTCCTCCGGCTTCGCTCCCGCAGCATTGCTCTTCTCCAGCTCCGCGAAGATAGCGTCCAGATCGTCTTCCTGCGATCCCGCCCGAAGCTCCGCCAAAGCCATCGCTTCATTCAACGCTTGATCGGTCTTCGCCTCCAGCTCGCGAAGCGCCGCTTCTGTTCCCCCAGCAGCCTGGGCCTTGTTCAACGCAGCGGCCTCTTCCAGCTTGCTCTTAAGCGTCGCTTGCCGCGCTTCCAGCTTCTGCAGATCGGAGACCAGCCTCTCCTCCATCTGCTTCATCTGGGCGGCCTGATTCGCTGCTTGCTCATAGGCCGTCTGCAGCTCCTGCAGCCGTTCCGCCTGCTTCGCCTTCCGCTCCAGGAATTTTAGCGCGGCAGATTCATCGCCCGATTCCACCGCCTTCTCCGCATACCGTTGCAGCTTCCGGACTTCCTCGGCACATTCGTCCAGCGCGCGCTTCGCCCGGTCTTCCGCCGCCTGAACCGCAGCTGACTCCGCCTTGACCTGCCCTAAATCCAGCCGTAATTGACGCAGGTATTCATCCACCGTCGCCGCCGGATCCTGCGAACCCTCCAGCATGGCGGAAAGATTCGACCGCATCACATCTTTAAATCTCGACAACATCCCCACTTCCCGTCCCTCCTTCAGTTGGTCACTTACTTAATAATACAGTAGAAACAACCATTTGGTTTCATGGCACAACCAAAACCGTGCAAAATAAAAACGCCCCTAAGGGCGCTATCCCGTACAAGCGTTATCGCAGACCGCATGAACCATGGGATCAACCGATCCTCAAATTCGCAAATGGCGTTCTAGTGATTTGGCTGCTCTTTTTTCTCGGAATATGCGATCAGATTGACCTTCTCTCCGAGGGACTGCTCGATTTTCTCTTCCAGCTTCCGAATCTCCTGAACCAGCGATTCCCGGCCCTCCAGATCCGTGAATACGTAATCCTTCTGCATGATGCACGCTCCTCCCTGTTTTTTAGGTAACTTGCGCGGAAAAGCGTGGTTCTATGCAGGCGAGGTTGGCAAGCCCCCTACTTGGCCGCTGTGTGATTTGCGAAGATCGGCACCATCCGCCGCTTCCCGTCTCGAAACACTGCCAGCTCCTTGTATCCCTGATCGATCGCATCGGCCAAGGCCGTATCAAGCAGCGTACCGATATCGTCCGGAAAATGAGCGTCCGAGGATAACGTCAGCGGGACCCCGTAATGGGCTAATACGGACAGGAACAATGGGCTTGGGCAACTCTCCGCGATAGGATAGCGGTATGCGAGACCGGTATTGATCTCCGTAGCTACGCCGCTTCGCGCCATTTCCTTGGCGATGCTCCGGTAATACGGCAGCAGCTTCTTCTCATCGGCCGGCCGGAACCCAAACACCTTCAAGTTATCCGGGTGCGCGATGATGTGAAACAACCCTGAGACGCAGGCCTGCCGCAGCAATTCATAATAATCTGCGTACGTTTGCACGGGGTCCCGGCCGTCGAAGCCTGTCTTGGCCTCCGGATTGTCGAACCCCCATCCTTCCAGGAAATGCACCGAGCCAATCACGTAATCCCAATCATAACCCGCCAAAATTTCGCCCAACTCCACTTCGCCGCCGGGGAAGAAATCCGCCTCGATGCCAAGCGCGAGATCGGGCCGCGTCTTCTTCGCTTCCGTCACAAAGTCAACGAAATCCTGGATGGAAGCTACGCACACCTGATCCAACCAGGCCCGTTGCAGCTTGCCAACCCGGCTGTCGTCCAGCAGCATGTGTTTTTCGTAATATGGCCGACACTCCCGGAACCGGTATAAATGATCAACGACGCCAAACTCCTGAATTCCGCGTTCGCGTCCCCGGATCAAGTAGCGATCCAACCACTCTTCGCTATAACATCCCTTCTCCATCCGCCGGGACAACAGCTTTGTCATTTCCTCGGCATATTCGATCGTATGATGCCCCAAGGCCGGATCCGGCCCCGGCTCGGTCGCCGCCAACCCTTGCAGTGTACGCGAAAGCCAGCGCAAGGAATACGGACCTTCCTCCAGATGAAAATGCATATCAACCTTCACCCGCAAACTCCTCCTGTCTACTCCCATTTCACCATGGCCTCGGAAGGCTCGATTCCTAGATAATGGCACATCAGCGGAGCCAAGTAGAGCTGTGACAGCCCCTGATCGCCCTGGAGCTTCGGCGAAGGAATCGGCAGCTCACCAAACACATACAGCGGAACGTTGCGCTCCTCCGGCTGAGTGCCGCCGTGTTGCCCCATCGCGTTCATCCCGTGATCGGATGTGACGATAATCTCATACCCTTGCGATCTCCACAGCGGTACCAGCGTAGCCAGAATCCCATCCACCGTCCGGACGGCGCCCTCATACTGCTTGCTTTCCCCGCCGTGCTTATGCCCCATATCGTCGATGTTCATCGAATGGATATACAGGAAGTTGGGGTCGTACGTTGTGCGCAAATGCTCCGCATCAAGGAACAGATGGCTGTCCGGATAGTGATCCTCGAAATAAAAAATCCCGTGCTGTATCGGCTGCTTCTCGTCATGCTGATGCCGGTCGGTCACCGGGTTAAACGGCGCACGGTTGTACAGCTCGCTAACCCAGTGGTACGCGGCGGCAGCCGTTCGTAATCCCGCGGTGATGGCAAGGTGAAACACGCTTTGCTCCCGGCTTAGCCTGCTGATATGGTTCGCCGTAATGCCGTTTCGGGCCACCGGCGTACCGGTCAGCAGCACTTCATAGAGCGGGCGCGATAGGCTCGGCAGCTGCGACTGCACTTGATAGCAGGCCGCCTCCCCTTGCTCTACAAGATGCTCCATATACCCGAGATACTTGCGGGCCGCATCATATCTTAATCCATCCAGCACAACCACAACGAGCTTCTTGGCTTCTGCTTCTGCCTTTGCGAATGACATCCATCTCTCTCTCCCTTCAGTTAAGTGGCCTCGATCCATTGAATGCGATGGCCGCGCAGCGTCTGCAGCCATTCCTTCGGGGCGGCAACGTCGCTGACAATGGCGTGTACTTGGCTCAGCGGCGCGATCTCCACGAATGCTTCCTTGCCCAGCTTTGACGCATCAGCCAGCACAATCGTACGGGATGCCGCCTCGATCATCCGGCGCGACATGCCCGTTTCATCGACGTCATAATCGCTGATCCCCCGCTCCAAGGATATTCCGCCAATGGAGATAAACGCCTTGTCGACCCGGAATTGCGACAGAATGTGCTCGCCAATTGTCCCCGATAACGACTGCTGCTCCGGATTTAATTCCCCGCCGACCACAAAAATCTTCCCGGAAAACCTCCCGCCATTCAGCGACTCCATCAGGTGATACGCCACCGCCAGCGAGTTCGTCAGGATCGTCAGCCGCTCCCGGCCGGCGATCGCCTTGGCCATCTCCAGCGTTGTCGTCCCGATGTCGATGGCGATGGTGTCCCCGGATTCGATCAGCTCGGCAGCAGCGCGGCCGATCCGCTCCTTCTCCTCCGCCTTGTCCTTCTGGCGCTGCAAATACGGCGGCTCGTAGCTGGTCAATTTGGGGAGGACCGCACCGCCGTAGACTCTTTTAGCCAAACCTTCTTTCTCCAGCAGGATCAAATCGCGGCGCACGGTCTCCTCCGATACGGTAAAACGATGCGACAGCTCCGGGACCTTCACCTGTCCCTCCTGCTTCAACTGCTCCATAATGACGCGCTTGCGCTCCTCAGATGAAATTGACAACTTGCCTAAGCCCCTTCCTTCTCTAGCTGCAGCAATTGCGCGTGATCCATAACGAGGGTGACAGGGCGGTTCTCCTCGAACCGCCGAGAGCGTCCATCGTTCAGCACATCCACCGTCAGGCGGATGCCGGCGGCATCGATGGCGTAACGAATAACGTTGCCGAGGATCGATGCCGAGTGAACGTTGCCCTCCACGATGGGCTTGCCCGCATGGGCCGGGTCAGCCGCTTGCTCCGGTCCAATAAGCGAGAGCGCCTCCGGCCGGATGGCGTAACTCTCCGCATCGCCGGGCACCGTGCCGAATAGCCGTAACGCTTCGGCCCGCGTCAGCACGTTATAGCTGCCCATGAACCGCGCAACGAACTCCGTTGCGGGCTTGGCGTACAACTCCTCCGGGGTCCCTTGCTGTATGATATTCCCCTGGTTCATCAGGCAGACCCGGTCGGACAAGGTTAACGCTTCTTCCTGATCGTGCGTGACGAAGATCGTGGTCATGTTGAATTGCTTCTGAATCTCGCGGATTTCTGTGCGCAGATTTTTGCGAATTTTCGCATCAAGCGCGCTGAGCGGCTCATCCAACAGCAGCACCTTCGGACGGACGGCCAGGGAACGGGCGAGCGCTACGCGCTGCTGCTGTCCCCCCGACAGCTGTGCGGGATAAGCGTCCCGCTTATCGGTCAAATCGATGAGCTCGAGCAGTTCGCTGGATCTCTGGCGGCGTGCTTCCTTGGCCATGCCGCGCATTCGCATGCCGTATTCGATATTTTCGCGGACCGTCAAATTCGGGAACAAGGCGTACGATTGGAACACCATGCCGATCTCCCGACTGCGGGGAGGCAGGTTGACGATGTCCTTATCGTCCAGCCAGATCTGCCCTTCGTCGATCTCCGTCAGGCCGGCGATGCAGCGCAAGAGCGTGCTTTTTCCGCAACCCGAAGGCCCGAGCAGCGTAACCAGCTCCCCTTCGCGGATATCTAAATTCACACGATTCAGCACCGCCGCCGATCCGAACTGCTTACGGATCCCTTCCAGCTTCAGATATGGCTTCATTCCGAAATCCCCCTGTTTACTTGTTTGCCGAGCTTCATCAAGACCATGGACAACGCCAGAATAAACAAAAAATACGAAATCGCAATCGCGCTGGCCAAATGCCCGCTTTCATTCATCCGCCGCGACAAATACACCTGGATCGTCTGAATATGACCGCCCACCAGCATGTTCGTCATGACAAACTCCCCAAAGAGGACGGAAAAAGACAGCAGCGTCGACGTCACCACCCCCGGCCAGATGTTTGGCAAAATCACGGTCACAAACGCCTTTATGCGGCCGGCGCCCAGCATCTCCGCGGCATTCAGCAGCTCTGGTGCCGATACGGTGAGCAGGCTGTTGCGGATACCCTGATACATATAAGGCAGGACGATGACGAAATACGCGCCGATCAAAATATAAGCGGTCCCCGAAATATTCATCGGGCCGGAGGAATACGCTCGGATCAGCCCCACTGCGGCAACGACGCCGGGAACAGCATAAGGAAGCACGACAATTCCCTTCATGAAGCTCTCCATCCGGGGCAAATAGACGGTGATAATGAACACTGCCGGCAGCATGACGGCTAGGCTAAGCACGATGCTGATCGCGCAGAGGTACAGCGACTTCCATAACGCATCCAGAAAACGCGCATCCTGAAACATCTCACCAAACCATTCCAGCGTCCAGCTTTCCGGCAGAAGGGTTGCTTGCCACTCTTTCGCAAACGCGTAGATCATCGTTGCCAGCAAGGGAAGCAGCAAGTAAATCATGAGCAGCAGCATCAGGGTTCTCGGTGCCCACCCTGCTTTTTTGCTTGGGGTCTGCATCACAATTCCTCCTTCAGCGCAGGCGACTTCAGCTTTGGCCATTTCCGATGGTTGCGTGCCTTCTGTTCCGCCGAGCCGGGTTGGAACCGGTGCAGCCGCTGAGTCATCTTGTGGTTCAGGTACACCGCCAATAGCGTCGACAGGCCTAGGATTACTGCCAGCGCATTCCCCAGCTGCGGCTCGGTTACAACGTCACCGGAAACCAGGTTGCCAATCCGTACGGCGAGCAGGTTGAAGTTACTTCCGACGAGGGCATAAGCAGTCGCGTAAGCACCCATGGCATTCGCGAATAAAATCCCCAGCGTACCGAACACGGCTGGCAGCAGTACCGGAATCCCGATCGTTCTCCAAAACTGCCAAGGACTTGCGCCCAGCAGCGATGCCGCCTCTTTCCATTGCTCACGAATGCCGTAAAACGAAGGGTACAGCAGCAATAAAGCCAGGGGAACCTGGAAATAGACATACACCAGCACCAGCCCCGACCAGCTGTATAAGTTAAAACCGGCAAGCACGTCCCAGCCCCACTGCTTAAAGAGCAAAGTAAATACCCCGTTACTCCCCAGCAGAATAATGTACGCGAAGGCGAGCGGTACGCCGGCGAAATTCGATGTCATATTGGACACCATGATCAGACGGTCCCGCATCCTCGGTGCAAATCGCGTCACCGCGTAAGCGCAGGCCAATCCAACGGCAATCCCGATCACGCTTGAAAAGACCGAAATCAGCAAGCTGTTCTGAATCGCTTTGAGATAATACTCGCTTTGAAAAATTCGGGTGTAATACCCCAACGTCATTCCGGCGCCGTCCTCCAGGCTGACGCTTCCCGTAATCATCGACACGATTGGCACCAGCTGGAACAGGGCCACCATGACGACGAAAGGAACGAGCCCAAGCAAATACCGGCGATTTTTCCGCTTCACGCCACACCCTCCTTGTTAAAAAAAGGGGCGCCTCCCGTCCAAGACGTTTGACGCACCCCTTCAAATGGTTGAACACGGGCCCGTGATTTGCCCGATTAGTTCATATGAACGAGCACGCGCTCCTGCCACAGCTGCGGCAGCTTCTTCGCCGTCTCTTCCCAGGCCTTGTAGTCGCTGACCGGTTTCACATTGGCATAGGCCTCAGTCGGCAGCAGCTTGGCAGCAACGTCTTCCGGAAGCTGCACGCTATCGCGGATCGGACGGGCATAGCCCTTCGCCAGGTTGATTTGGCCGGCATCGCTCAAGATGTATTCCCGCGTCAGCTTGGCGGCATTCGGATGCGGCGCGTATTTGTTGATGATCGTGGCGTAGCCGCTGACCACGCTGCCTTCCTTCGGAATCGCCACGTTAAACTTGTCCGCGCCGCCCAGTTGATCGCGGTAGTTCAGGGCATTGAAGTCCCAGAACAGGGTCACTTGCACTTCGCCCTTTTCGATGTTGGCCAGCGAAGCTTCCGCACTGGACAAGCGGCCTTTTTTCGCCAAGTCTTCGAAGTAAGCAATCCCCGGCTCGATGTTTGTCTCGTCCCCGCCGTAGGCGATGGCGGCCGCCAGCACGGCCATTTGCGCTTGCGCAGCTTTGGTCACATCGCCAACAATGATTTTGTAGTCGTCGTTCTTCAGGTCTTCCCAGCTTTGCGGCGGATTTTTGACCAGGTCCGTGTTCGTGAAGAATGCGATGGAACCTTGGTAACCTACGACCCAGTGGCCGTCCTTGTCCTTGGCCCAATCCGGGATCTCGTCCCAGTACGAGGTTTTGTACGGTTGAGTTACGCCCTTATCCACCGCAACCGGACCAAATGCGATACCGACGTCACCGATGTCCGCGGTCGGCTTATCCTTCTCCGCTTCGAATTTGGCGATCTCTTCGGCGCTCGACATATCCGTATCCATGTGATCCAACGAATACTTCGTTTTCAGATCCGACCACGTATCTTTCCAGTTCGCCCATGTGTCCGGCATGCCAACGCTCACGACGGAACCTTCTTCTTTGGCCCTCGCTTCCAGATCGGCCAGCGAGAGCTCTTCCGCCTGCGCCGCCCCGCTTGTATCCGTTGCAGTTGCGTTACTCCCGTTGCCTCCGTTGCCCCCTGCACCACAAGCGGCCAGCATCAATACAAACAAGGATAAAACCAGACCCAGCGCTAACTGCCTCTTTAATCCGAATTTCATGGTTTCTATGCACTCCCTGTGGATTATTGTGGGTTCGCTATGTATTTCTGTTGATTTCGACCCAAGAAGAGTATAGGTTTTGACTGTTTACGCTGGATTAATGGAGATGGCGAAGTTTATTAAAATCATCATAATCATGCACATTGTCACCCCAGGCGGAAATGAGGGACTTTTATGGCCTTATTTCACCTTTTGGTCCCTTTTTGCGTTGAATAAGGGAATTTTGTGGCCTTATTTTCCTGAACTCCCGTCAAACTCACCTCTTCACCGCCCATTTTTCAAAGATAAGGGTAAAAATGTCCGCTATTTCAAGCCAAACTCTATCTTTGGAGCGAATAAGGCCCTTTTTTACCTTTATTACTTACGGCACGCTCATGCAAAAAAAGCCCGGAAGGCCTCCGCCCCCGGGCTTGCAAATCGTAATCTCACGGCAACCCGCCGCTCACCCCTTGATCGAACCGATCATCACGCCTTTTTCGAAGTATTTTTGAATGAACGGATAAATCACGAGGATCGGCAGCGTGGACACGATGATAACGCCATATTTGATCTGGTCGGCATACCTTTGCGCGTAACCGCCGGCGTCGCCGCCCGTGCCGGCCCCGTTCGCGAACACCTGGTTGGACAGCAGGATGTCCCGCAGGACCATTTGCAGCGGCTGAAGGTCGTTGTCCCGGATGTAGATCAGCGCGGTGAAGAAGTCGTTCCAATGCCCGACGAGGTAATACAAGCCGATCACGGACACCAGCGCCTTCGACAGCGGCAGCGCCACTTTCACGAAAAAGGTGAAATGCGAGCACCCGTCCATCACTGCCGCCTCGTGCAGTTCCTGCGGCAACGAGGTTTCGAAGAACGTGCGCGCGATGATCAGGTAGAACACGTTCACACAAAACGGCACGATGAATACCCAGACCGTATTGGTCAGATGCAGGTCTTTCATCAGCAGGTACGTCGGGATCAGTCCCCCATTGAAGAACATCGTGACCACGAACAGGAACATGATCACCCGTCTCGCCTTGAATTCCTTGCGGGACAGCACGTAAGCTGCCGGCAGCGTGAACAGAAGGTTGACCAGCGTGCCGAAAAAGGTGTAAAACAGCGTGTTCCGGTACCCCGTCCAAATTCGCCCGTCCTGAAAAATCTCGCGGTAGCCGAATAAGCTGACGTTTTTCGGTAAGAACAGTACCTTGCCCGTCGAGACGAGCGTCGAGTCGCTGAACGAAGCGATGACGATGAAATACAGCGGATAAGCAATCAACAGAAAAATGACGGTACAGACCAGTCCGAGCACGATTTTAAACACCAACTCCCCGCCGCCCGACCGCGCTCCGGCAGTTCTCACCGCAGGCCCCTTGCCCCCGATTTGCGTTCCGATTTGGCCCATGCCTGTCGTCTCCTCCTTTCCTTCCGATTTTAGAACAGGCTGTTATGGGAGGCCCGTTTCGAAATCGCGTTCATGGCAAACAGGAACACGAAGTTAATCAGCGTATTGAACAAGCCGATGGCCGAAGCTAGGCTGAACTGGTTGGACACGATCCCGATTTTGTACACGTAGGTGGCAATGACTTCTGAAACTGGGAGGTTGAGCGCGTTTTGCATCAGGAAAATCTTCTCAAATCCGGTGCTGAGAATGTTCCCCATGCTGAGAATGAATAAAATGATGATCGTTGGCACGAGCGCCGGCAAGTCAACAAAGCGAACTGTCTGCCACCGGGTGGCGCCGTCGATTTTGGCCGCGTCGTAGAGCTGGGGATCGACCGTAGACAAGGCAGCCAGGTAAATGATACTGTTCCAGCCGCAGTGCTGCCAAATGTCCGAAAGCACATAAACCGGGATGAAAGTCTCGGTGGATGCCAGCAGATTAATATGTCCGAGCCCCAGATATTTGAACATATAGCCGACCACCCCGGTTTCGGGGGACAGCAGCACATTCAGCATGCCGACCAGCACGATCACCGAGATAAAATGCGGCAGATACACCGTCGTTTGCATGAGCTGCTTCATTTTTTTGCGCCGGATCTGGTTCAAAATGAGCGCCAGTACGATCGGAGCCGGGAAGCCGAGCACGATGCTCGCCAGGCTAATCAGAAACGTGTTCCGCATCAGGTCGGTGAACAGATAGCTGTCGATAAACTGCTGAAAGTAGGCCAGTCCCCGCCACTCGCCCCCGGTCAGCCCTTTGCTGAAATCGTAGTCGCGGAAAGCGAGCTGGATTCCGTACATCGGGATATAGTTAAAGATGAGGATAACGGCGATCGCGGGCAGGATCATGATCCATAATTGATAATCGCGTACGAGGGCCTGCAGCCCTTTGCGAACCTGCATGCAACTCGGCCCCCTTACTTTTTGCTCTTGTATTCCTCGTAGTATTTCTGCATGATCTCCAGATTCTGCGTGATCCCGGCCTTCTGGGCTTCCTTCACGTACGCGTCCCATTCCGCCTCGACGCCGCCTTTGGTGACCCACTTGGCAAAATTAGCGTTGGCGAGGTTCATGATGTTGGTATTATTGAGGCTTAACGTGTTGTTGTCCATCGTAGAGTATTTGATAAACATCGCCGGGAAAATATCGTTCTCCTGGTCCACCTGCAGCGCTTCCTTGAGCGGTTCCGATTGGCCAAGCACCTCTTGCATATCTTTGCCAAGGGTCAGCTTCATATCGTCCGAGATATAAAAAGCGCCGTTGTCCGCCATGGTCGACGTCCATTTCCACGTACCCGGGTCCATCTTGGCATCGGCCGGCGGCAGTACGCTATACGAACCATCCCCGTTGTCCTGGATATTCGGGCCGATCGAGCCGAACAACACCTGGATGCCGACCTTGGGGTCGTACAGCTCGTTGATGAAGCGCATGGCGGCTTCCTTGTTTTTCGCTTTGGCCGACATGACGATGTGGTTCACGCCGTAGTTCAGGTTGTAGTAATCGTACATCCAGGAGGGCTTTACGGTGTCCGCGGCCGATACTTTCAGCGGGGCCATGGACGTGTATTGCGGAGCGAGTTGCTCACCGAATCGGTCCGACGCCACCCAGCCCCAGGTAAAGCCGACCTTGGCCGTATCTCCTTCCCCGCGGGCGACGGATTGGTATTTCGTGTAATCGTGAGTGAACACTTCCCGGTTGATTAACCCGGCCTTGTACAGCTTGCTCAGGAAGGCAACCATCTGTTTATACCGGTCATCGATCAGGTAATTCTTCACCTGACCGTCCTCGACGAAGTAGCCTTCCGCGTTCCCGTCGGACAAGGTCATCCCCGTGCTGCCAAGCAGTACGGCCGGGTTGAAGTAGCCGCCAATCCCACCCGGCCAATCCATCGGGATTTCGTCGTTCGGGTCGCCGTTTCCGTTCGCGTCCTTCTCCTTGAACGCCACAAGCACGTCATACAGCTCATCCCAGTTCGTCGGCATCTGAAGCCCCAGATGATCCAGCCACTTCTGGTTGATGTATTGTCTGGTGGACGCGGCCGGCCAAAACCGCTGGTACTTCGGCAAACCGTAGATTTTGCCGTCGGGTTGAGTAGCGATCAGCCGGGTCTCCGGCTTGGCCTCGAACATGGCCTGCACGTTCGGGGCCTGATCCAGCATCGTGGACAGGTCTTGGAACAACCCCTGGAACTGAGCGAAATCCGCGTCGGTGATTACGTTCGGCCCGATGAACAGATCTGGGATATCCCCGCTCGCCAGCATCGTTCCTTTCTTCTGCCCCCAATCCGCCGTGATCTCCTGCCATTCAATGTCCACGCCGGCCTTGTCCTCCACCTGTTGCAGCCACTCCATTTCGGCGAGCGGCTTGGTTAATGGGTGCTTTGTCATGATCGCCGTCAGCTTCACCTTCTCCCCGGTGGTGTTCCCGGGCGTACCGGCTGCGCCATCCGGCGAACTCGAGGTATTGCCGGCATTGCCTCCTCCCGAGCCGCATCCGGCCAGCAGCATCACCACGACCAACACGGATGACATGAAAACGGTTACTTTTTTTCGCATTCCCTTTCCCCCCAAATTAGATTTGAGCGGCGGCCGTGTACGAAAGCGTTCACATTTCTTCGCGGATTCCGTCTACGATGGCTGCCGCCGTCTTTGCCTTGCCTGGCCAATCCAGGCACCATAGACTTTAACGGGCAATGCCAAGCTGCGTAAACGGGCGGTTTTGGACCAATTTTCATTTTTTGAAAGCGATTACTTTAGGGTCATCAGCCAGACTGCGGGACCGGGCTTTTCAACCCGATTCAAATTTTGTAAATATTCAAAAAACGCCGATCTGGCTCCAGTTCAAAAAGAAATAGATACGAATGCTTAGCCTTTGTGGGTTTGCCGATATTGGCCAGGGGTGGTGCCCAGAATCTTCTTGAAGGAGCGGATAAAGCTGGAGAGGTTGGTATATCCGCACTGGGCAGCAATTGCCTCCAGGGTCTCTTCGCTTTCCCGTAATAAACGTGCAGCTTGCCGGATGCGCAGCCGGTCGAGCGTCTCCTTGAAGTTCTGGCCTACCGTTTTCTTGAAATAATGGCTAAAGTTAGACGCCGACATGCTGAAATAGTCAGCCATTAGCTGCAGGGAACAATTCGGGTCCGTGCCCATCTCTTCAAGTGCTGCGAGCAATTCCTCCCGGGAAGCCATACGGCTTTGGGGCACCGTCTCACGGATCATCTCGCACAGCTTGTCCCCGCTCTCCCGCAAGATTCCGGCCATTTGCTCCAGCGTGTAGCGGGGCCCAAACGCGGCGTCGGTCAGGCGCAGCAGACTCTGGTCGTCCTGACGGAACCGCTGAAGCCCGTTGAAGATCACGCTGGCCGTGTTCAAGTACACGCTGCGCAGCATGTGCGGCGACATCCCGTTGCCGCTAAGGTAACCGGCGAGCCGTTCAATCAGGGATTCCACCTGGGCAGCTTCGTTTTTCAGAATAGCCAGCTCCAGGGATTGCAGCAGCTCGGCGAAATAGGATACCGTCCCGGCTGACGGCGTTTCGAACTCGTCGTAGCATAGCAAGGCGCTGTCGCCGCGAAGCCTCAGTTGCTCCGCTGTGCGCTGCGCTTGCAAATAGGAAACATGCGCGGCCTGGGGATTCCGCCCTTCGCCAGGACGACCGATGCCGATAATGGCCCGGCCTCCTCCGACGCCGTCGCCCGCCTGCCGCTGAAGTTCCTCCTTCAGCCGCGCCAAATGCGCTTTGAGTGCAAAATTCGCGCCATGGGCGCAGACCAGCACGATTTCGTGGTGATAGATGCTTTTGAAAAAATACCCCTTCACGCCTGCGGGAAACCGCTCTTCTTCGCTTCGGCAAGCGCCCCAGATCCGCTCCGCCGCTTCCGTCCCGGCTTCGCAGGAAATAACGGCCACCGTAAGGAGCGGCCCGTCCAGGCCGATCCCAACCTTTGCCGCCTTCTTCGCGAACGGCTCCCAAGCGAGGAAGTGTCCGTTCACCAGCTCGAGCAGCAGGTTGTCCCGCATCAAGGGAAGCGTCCCCTTCACTTCCTCGTCCAGCCGGCTGTTGGCGGCGGATAAGCCGCTAAGCGTATAGCGGAGCGTCTCGAGCTCGTTCATCGGCTTTTGCTCCTGCGGCTCGAACAAGCCGGTGGCAAACTCCACCAGCCGTTTGATCGGGTGGTAATTGTTGCGGATCGAGACGTAAATCACGATAACCTCCAGCAGGAGGATGAAGCCGACCAGCAGCGCGGTTTTCAACTGGATCGCGCGCAAATCCTGCAGCGATTCCGTTAGCGGAAGCAGGCTGACGTATTTCCAGCCGTTTTTGTCCGAAACCGCATAGGAGACGATATACGTTGTGCCGTTGATTTGGTGGATGCCGGAGACGGGATCGCCGCCGTTCTCCCGCTCCATTCGCTCCACCAGACTCGGCAGATCGTCCGAGCTCCGGTACAGCGAACCGTTTGAAGCGACCAACGGCTGGCCCTGCCCATCGAGGATAAAAAAGTCTCCGAGATAGTGCTCGGACACCGATCGCATCATGCGGAGAATCGTATCCTCCCGGACCAGGATCATCACCACGCCGGGGGAATGGGACCCGCCGACCGGCAACGGCTGCAGAAAGGTCAGCATCCGCACCCGGTTGTTGCCGGGAATGACGATCTCCTCCACCGGCCGGACGAGAGGCGCGTCCAACGTGTTCAACGTCTCCTTCATATAGGCGGGTTGCCAATCCTCATAGGTGAAGCCGATCCCGGGAGTGGCCATATCCTCCAAACTGTATGCGCTTCCAGTTTTGGAGAATAACATGCCGATGTTTCGCACATAGAGCAGGGTGTTGTAAATGAAGGCATCGGTGGCGTTGTATTTTTTCATTTCATTCGCAATTAGCACCCGCTGGTAATCGCTCTCCTCCGCCTGGTACAGCCGGAACTCCCGATTCTGCGCCAGCTCGAACGGCAGATTGTACACATATCGCGTGAACGTGTCCATCGACGTCATGAACTGCTCCGTGATATGAGCGTTCCAATCCATTTCCTTCGCTCTCACCGCCGTCGCCGACTGCGGATAATAATAAAACAAAATGATCAGCACCGGAAACAGCAGCACAAGCCAATAGGAAATCAACAGCTTGGTCAGCAGATTGATCTTGTTCTTCCCCAAGCAGATCACCTTCCTTTCCGTCCTTGTCCACACCAAAGTTACTTTAAGCATACGGGATCGGTGCCGAAATGAGAACGTCCTTTGTGCTCGATATGGACAGGAATGCAGGGTTGGCGCGAGAAATGGGAATAAAGAACAGAAAACAAAAATAAGACCAGCACGAGGCAGCTCCTAGACAGAACCACAGCACCGGTCTTAAGAAGAATACATTTACAGCTTTCACTTTAACGTCATATCGCTCATAAATGTCCAGCTTAATTCTGTACATCCGTTGCATGATATTGCGCACTTCATTTGGAATGCAAACGGCCGCCGATCTCCCCTCCTATGACCGCTTTTCGCCAATCATTGATCAAATTTACGATTATTTGCTCTTGAAATAGCTTACGACCTACATCGCGCATCGTGTTGCACAGCGAGTTATCCCAAATGGCCTGCATCTTAGCCAAACGAAGCCGCTCTTCTGTTGATAAGGTTACGCCATTGGGAAGCGCCAAGGCACACCCCTCCATGTAACTTTCCCGGTTAAAACGCCAGGCGGTAAATCGGTCCCCATAACGGGAAGCCAGAACATTTCCGATCGAAATCCCTTTAACATCAAAATCACCAGAGTAATATAGGTGGCCGGAAACCAGGTTTTCCTCCATATAACGATCGATCAGGCGCAATGCCGCTGCGCTTGCCGGTCCACTGGTGCAAACTAGCATCGGTCCCGCAGTATAGGCGGATTCATTGGCTTCATTCAAATCAACCAAAGTGGAAAATACCGCTGGATTCTCTACCACATAAAAATCGGTGATCGGAGAAAGCACGCTGGTTATCTCAACTTGCCTTAACGATAAAACATATGGCCCGTTACCGCCGTCCCAAGGGCAATAAATATGAACGAGAGAAGATATGTCGTCATCAAAAATTCCCGCGCTGCGGTAAATCTCCCGCGCCTCCAAGGTATCCACTCCGGATGACAAGCCGGGTATCGCCTCGGGATCTGATGGGTCAGTTTGATCCGTTTCGGCAAACTGCTTCCCAAGCTCCTTGGAGCGTAAGGCCTGGAACAGCAGCCGCCCTGCCGGGACGTTCCGGTCCAGCGCATGCGGATCGCCGGTAGTTTGCGCGGCCAGCACCGGTAGGCGGACAGCTGATGGTGGGCTACCGTTCTCGCCCAAACCTGCTGTTGCATCCCCCGCAAGCAGCAGGTTCCACGCGCATGTGGCACTCGCCAGCTCTCTTTGCGCCGTCTCGGGAGCAGCGCGCCACAGCTCACGCAAGGTGCGGTAACCGGCTGCACGGCCGTGGCGCAAACCACTTAACCATTCCGCCACAGCCGGCTGGAGTGGCGTTCCTTGCTCCGCAAACTGGGCTTCCAGGGTCTCAAACAACCTCCCCCACTCCTGCATCGCCAGCAATTCCCGATCCGATTTGGTTCGCAGCGGCTCGCCGGTCAGGACTTCATGAAGTTCGGTAATCGTGAAGGTAAATGCCGATTCCAGCAATTCCTGTTCAAAATCCGCAAGTGGTACTCGGATATCGTCCCCCGGTTTTTTGTACCAGCCAAAAAAAGTATTGATCGCCTCGCATTCCGCTGCAGTAGATCTACTGATGACGGCGTGCCCGCCCGCCTTCTCCAGACTGGCGTATCGCTTCCAGACGGCTTCGAGCATTCTCTTGAACCCGGGACGAGAAAAATAGTCCCGGGCTTTGGCCGCCTGATCTGAACGATCGTTCATCCGCCCGCCGCTCATTCTTCTGCACCGCTTTCTATATATTCCTTGATTTTGCCATTCCAACGGTAGCGGAACAAGGTAACGAAATCGACGTCCTTCGGCCGGTAAATCTCATAAATCGCCAGCTTTGGAACCGTATCGTAGCAACCCCACAGCACCTGGGAGGTCATCATATAGTCAAAGCCCATATCCGTCAGCAGCTTGAACATATCCCGCATGTTCTCCTCATCCACGCCCGCGAACGCTTCGTCAAGAGAAATAAGCCGCGGCGCGTCGGTTCTCGCGTCGGAATACCGCGACCATGTGGCGGCGAACAGCGGAATATACATGGCCATTGCCTTTTCGCCCCCGCTCAGCACGTTGAAGCGCGCATCGGTGAGCGGACGGTAACCAATCTGCTCACCTTTTTTGTATTTCAGTTCAAACTGGAACCAGTTGCGATAATCTAGCACTTGGTAGAGATGTTGACGCAGCGATTCCTGCTCCTCCTGGGCTGCCTGTTTTGCGCTGACGATTTGCCCACGAAAATGCTCGATCATCGCGTCGATTTCGTCCTCGCGCAGCCTATGAGAATCCCGCTTCAACAGTTCGACCAGGTCGGAGACATCGAGTTGCTGTTCCCCCGCCGCGACTTTAGGTTGCCACTCAAGCTTCAAGCGAAGACCGCTTGATGTGTCTCGCTCCTCCATTAGCTTGTTCATTTCCCGCACCCATTGCTCCGCACGGTGAATTCGCTGCCGGATCGCTTTGCCAACACTGCGGAGAATGATTTCCTCATACAGTTCGCGGTCTTTCTCACTTAACAAAGCGCTTTGCTCCGCTTCCTGCTGTTCGAGTTCTTCCAGCAACGCCTGCGGCGGCAGCGGCTGGCGGGGGTTACGCATGGAAAGCAGCAACAAACGTCCGGTTGTTTCATCCGCAACCGTCTCCAGCACATACTCCGTCAGCAGCATGCGCGCGGCATTAAACTGCTCCAACAAACGGTTAACGATGTTTTCGGCATTACGCCCGGTAAACAAGGGTTCGTATTGCCGCAGAATTTCTTTGGCAGAGGCCTGCAGGAAAACTGCCCGAGTTGTGGCTGCGCCCGAGTTCGCCGCGTTCGCTGTATCCGCCTCAGTCGCTACGCTCCGCCACTCGTCAACCAGACCTTGGCGCAGCTCTGCTAGCAGTTGCTCCAGCGTTCGTTCCAACTCGACGTGCAGCACTTCTGCCTGCTCCCGCAGCAGCACCAGCTGTGCTTCCGCCCGGGATGCCTTGTCTTTGGCCGCATCGAGCAGCCGCTCCTGTTCTTTGACGCGGACAAGTAACGCAGATTGCTCGCGCTTCAGTTCCTCCAGCCTCCGCGCAACATCGGCCAACCCTAACTCCTCGATCAGCCTCCGCAACGTATCCACCTGAGCGCGCTGATCCCGCTGCCGCTCGCCGAGCTCTTCCGCCAGTGCTTCTTCATCCTCCAGTTCCAGGATCAAAGCGTCCAACTCATCCTTGAACCGCTCCCAAGACGCGTGAGCGTCCCTGTACTGCCGCCAGGCGGAATGCAGGTCCGAAAGCGACGCTTCATAATCGCGCAAGGCGTTAACCGCCGCCGCAAGATCCGGCTCGCGTTTCAACCGGGTCCAGTTCGCGGTCAGCTCTACCAACTCTCGCTGCAGTTCGCGCCACTGCGCCGACTTCGCCTTGAACCGCTCATTGGCCTGCGCTTCCTGCCGGGCCGCAGCCTGCAGCCGATAATCCGCTGCCTGTAGTTCGCGCAGGGCTCCAGCCAGGTCCGCCCCTCCGGGAAAAAGCTCACGCTCTACCGCCAACTGCCTTTCCGCTGCCTCCTGACCGGCAAGCCGTTCGTCCAGCTCTCGCAGCACGGCGTCCAATCTGGCGATCGCCTCGCCCAGCCGGGCAATTTCCATCATGCGGGTACGGCGGCGCGTCTCCTTGCCGATATACTCCGCCCGCTCCTTCACCGCCGCCTTCCCGGCGAGCGGGCCAAGCCGGTAAGAGCCGTCGGCTGCGATCATGCCGCTCCAGTCGCCGTCATCCAGTAGGCCGCCTTCCTCGTCCCACAAAAAGCTGCGCAGTACCGCATCGATCGCCGCGGCCGTGAGCCCGCTTCCCTCTGGTGGATCGGCAACCAACATGTCCGCCAGCGTATAGCCAAATTCCTGCGGACGAGGTACGATCCAGGCTTCTTCATCGTCATTGCCACACTCCTGCACCCGGCCGTCCGGGGACAGCCAGGCATCAAGCAACCCCGAACGCTCCAGCGCTTCCTCGATCCGCGCCTTGGTGTCATCGCCTACGTGCGGCCGGAAATCGCACGCAGCGAAGAGCGGCGCCCCGCCTCGCTCTGCATTAGCTTCGCGGAATTTCGCACGTGCTGTGCTGCGCCCGGGTTCCGGCTCCCGACTTTGCTCCCAGCCGCGCTTCTCTTCCTGCAAGCTCGAGCGCTCCGCCAACAAATCCCTCCGCTGCTTCTCCATATCGAGCCGGCGGGCCACCAAACGATCCCGGGCCGCTTCGTACCGGTCCAGCAGCGGCCCCCGCACCGGCTCCAGCGAGGTCTGCTCCAGTCCGTACTCGCGTAGCGCCCCAAACGTCTCGCGCAGCGCCTCCTCATTAAAAGGCAGTTGCCGTAGCCCGCTTTGCCAGGCGACAA
>Ga0310830_100361_pt1 | contig 40205 bp, 30 predicted proteins | sample WT_ome_5_FD_201301 | JGI IMG/M metagenome (GOLD analysis project Ga0310830, IMG submission 201301) | Sorghum-adapted microbial communities enriched on wild type (WT) sorghum from Joint BioEnergy Institute, Emeryville, California, United... ... | reverse complement strand
GGTGGCGGGCCGCGGTGTCCGCCACGAAGGCGTCGACCGTCTGGTTGTCCAGGCCGTACACCGGGTCGGCGGTCATGATGTCGCGGACCGACCGCCCCTCCAGCGCCCGCTGCAGGCGAACCCCGGCGGTTTCGGCGTTGGCCGCGCTGACCAGGAACCAGCCGATCAGCACCAGCCAGAGACCGGAGAACGTGCCCAGGAGGAACACCTGCAGCAGCCCGAGGGCGCCCAGCACGATGCCCACGACGACGCCGGCCCGGCCGGCGGCGACCTGCGCCCGGTCCCGGTCGCCGCGCAGCTTCCACACGATCGCGCGCACGATCCGGCCGCCGTCCAGCGGTGCGCCCGGCAGAAGGTTGAACACGGCCAGGAGGACATTGACCGCGGTCAGCCAGCTCAGGCCGACCACGATGAGGTCACTCGCGCCGGCGGCCGCCGTCGCCACCGCGCCCACGCCGGCCACCGCTGCGAAGGCCAGGCTCGCGGCCGGACCCGCGACCGCGATCTGGAACTCGGCCCGCGCGGACGGCGGCTCACTCTCCAGTTCGGACACTCCACCGAGCAGCCACAGGGTGATGCGCCGCACGGTGACCTGGTGATGCCGGGCGACCAGCGCGTGCGCGAGCTCGTGCCCCAGCAGTCCCGCGAGGAACAGTGCCGCGACCACGACCGCGACGAGAGCGTACGCCAGACCGGACTGCCCGGGCGCACCGGTCGGCAGGACGTTGGCCGCCAGGAGGTAGCCCAGCAGGGCGGCGATGACCAGGGCCGACCAGTTCGCACCGATGTCGATACCGGCCACGCGGCCCAGACGCACCGACTGCCTCATGGACAACCACCCCCTCCGAGCGGCCCGCCGGCCCGCCCGGACATGGACCACACGTGCCCCCGTATGTACGGCCCCGCGTGAGAAAGGCCCCGCGTGAGTAATGCTGACAGCCGGCACCGGACCTGGCCGGCGGAACGCGGGAGTTGGCCGGTCGCCGTGAGTCCTAACCGCCCCGATGCGTCGAATGCGTCGTGTGACCCGAACGCCGGCGGGCGTCAGGGTTCGAGCAGGTTGGCCCGCAACGACGCCAGCAGCTCGTCGTCGACGCCCAGCCCGTCGCGCAGGTATCCGGCCATGCCGCCGTAGCGGCGGTCCGCCTCGGCGAAGGCGGCCTCCAGGTAGGCCGGGCGGGCCTCCAGCATCGGCACGACCACCTGCGGATCGGAGACCCGTCCGTCCAGCAGCGAGACCACCAGGTCGACGAACTCACGTGAGAACTCGTTGGTGCGCACGTAGTCGGCCAGGATGACGTCCCGCGGTACGTCGAGGGCGCTCAGCACCACCGCGGCGAGCCAACCGGTGCGGTCCTTGCCCACGGTGCAGTGGAACAGCAACGGCAGGTTCTCGGCCGCGGCGACCAACCGCACCGCCTGGGCGAAGGCGGCCCGCAGCTGGTCGCCGCTGACGAACCGCCGGTACAGCTCCGCCATCATGGCCGGCGCGCCGCCTCCGGGGGCCTGCTCGCGCAGGAAGTCCAGCTCGGTTCCGTCGCCGCCCCGGCTCAGCGCGTCGGTGATGACGGCGAACAGGTCCAGGTCGGCGATGGGCAGCTCCACCAGGCGCGGCCCCGGCACGGGCAGCTTGTCGGCGCCCGACCGCGTGACCTCGTCGGTGCTGCGCAGGTCGATGACACACGCCAGCTTGAGCCCGGCGACGACCTCGAGGTCGGCCTCGGAGAGCCGGTGCAGCGAGTCGGACCGGAAGAGCACGTTCCGGCGCACCCGCCGGCCGTCGCCGGTGGGGTGGCCGCCGAGGTCACGGGCGTTCGGGGCGTTGCTCAGGCGGAGGGTCATGGCGCGCAGGGTACCGTGTGGCCCGTGTCTACGGATCACATGCGTACCGGGGATCACAGCCGTACGGTGGCGGTCGTCACCGGTGGGGCGGGCGGCGTGGGTTTGGCCACGGCCCGCCGCCTCGGCCGGACCCACCACGTGCTGATCAGTGACGTGGACGCGCCGCGGCTGGAGCAGGCGGCGCGGGAGCTCGCCGCGGACGGCATCGACTTCTCGACACACGTCGGCGACGTCTCGTCCCGCTCCTCGGTGGACGAGCTCGTGGCGCAGGCGGTCTCGCTGGGCCCGGTCGTCTCCGTCGTCCACACCGCCGGGATCAGCCCGGCCATGGGCCCGGCCGAGAAAATCATGAGGGTCAACGCGATCGGGACGGTCAACGTGACCACCGCGTTCCTGGCCGTGGCGTCCGAGGGGTTCGCGCTGGTCAACGTCGGGTCGATGGCCGCCCACGTGACGCCGGCTGCGCTGATGCCGACCCGGTCGTACCGGTACGCCCTGTCGGATATCGACACATTCTTCGCCCGGATGATGCGCCGGTGCCGGCTCGTCCCGGCCGCGCAGCGTCCGCGCCTGGCCTACTCGATCAGCAAGAACTTCGTGGTCTGGTACTCGGCGCGGATGGCCCGGGCGTTCGGGGCCCGGGGCGCCCGCATCGTCTCCGTCTCCCCGGGGGCCATCGACACGCCCATGGGACGGCTCGAGGAGAAGGACAGCGCGACCGTCGTGCGCTACGCCGCGCTCAAGCGGCCCGCCCGGGCCGACGAGATCGCCGCCGTGCTCGCCTTCTGCGCCAGCCCGGACGCGGGCTACCTGACCGGGGCCGACATCCTCTGTGACGGCGCGGTCGTGGCCGGACTGCGGTGGCGCGACGTGCTCGCCATGGCCCGCGCGTAGCCCGCCTGGTCCGGGCGCGCGCCTGGTCCGGTCCGGCGCGTGGTCCGGGCCCGCGGGCGGACGGTCAGAGCCGCTTTCGGGCGGCGGACGCGCGGGCCTTCTCGCTGGCCGACGAGCGTGGCCGGCCGACGGTGGAGGTGGGCGTGGCCGGGCGGTCGGGCGCCGCGCCGGTCAGCACCAGCTCGACGAAGGCGCGGGCGTCGTCCGGCTGGGCGGGGGTCCGCAGCAGCAGCCGGGAGAAGACGATACCCATGAACATTTGGGTCAATCGGTCGACGGAGGTGCCCGGCCGGAGCTGGCGCGCGGCGGCCGCGGTGCGCAGCCGCTCGGCCAGCACGTCCGGCGAGGCGCCGAGCCGACCGGTGAGGTGCTCACCGATCTCGGGGTTGTCGACGGCGGCGGCGATCAGGGACCGCAGCATCGTCTCGTGCCGCGGGGCGGCGATGAAGTCGAAGACCCGCTGCAGCCACTCGGTGAGGTCCGCCACGATGTCGCCGGTGTCGTGCGGCACGTACGCTTCGGGCAGCAGGGCGCCCTCGAGCAGGCACTCGGCCACGACGGCGCTCTTGGACGGCCACCAGCGGTAGATCGTCTGCTTGCCGACCCCGGCCTCGCTGGCGATGCCCTCCATGGTCACCCGGTCGTACCCGAACCGCTCGACGAGCGAGGAGGCGGCCGCCAGGATGGCCGCACGGGCCGCCTGGCTGCGGGTCGCACCTCGCCGGCCTGCGGTCATGCGACCGATCCTACGCCCCGTCATTTGCGAGACGAGACGTCTCGTATAGTTGGTCGCGGCCCGGCCGGGACAACGGGGAGGGGACGGACGATGGCACAGCTTCTGTACCGGATCGGTCGGTTCTCAGGACGGCGGCCGTGGCGGGTCGTCGGGGTCTGGCTGGCGATCCTCACCGCGTCCGCCGCGGGCTTCCTGGCGGGCCGGGGCCCGCTCGCCAACGGTTTCGACATCCCCGGCACGGAGACCGCCCGGGTCACCGAGCAGCTGGACCAGAAGATCCCGGGCCTGTCCGGCGGCGCGGGCATGGTGGTGTTCCGCACCACCGACGGCTCGCCGATCGACGATCGCCAGCAACAGGCCATCCGCGAGCTCGTCGCGGGCGCGCGCACGCTCCCCTACGTGGCGAACGTCGTCGACCCGTTCGAGACCGAGGCGGAGCGGGCCGCCCAGGCCCAGGCGATCGCCGACGGCCCGGCCCAGCTCGACGCGTTCGAGCGCCAGCTGCCCGAGGGCCCCGCCGGTGACGCGATGCGCCAGGCCCTGGCCGAGCAGCGCCGCCAGCTGGAGCTCGGCGAGCAACTGCTCGCGCTGGCCGACCGGGTCCGGCTCGTGTCGGCCGACGGGAGCACGGCGGTGGCCCACGTCAGCTTCACGGTCAGCCGCCTGGTGCTCCCCGACGAGGCCAAGATCGCCGTCCGCGACCACTTTGGACAGGCTGACATCGATGGCATCACCGTCGACGTGTCCGACGAGATCGCGGCGACGCTGCCCAGCCTCGTGACGCCGGCCGAGGTCGCCGGGGTGGTCATCGCCGCGATCGTCCTCGTCGTCATGCTCGGCACCCTGGTCGCGGCCGGCCTGCCCATCATCACCGCGCTGCTGGGCCTGGCCATCGGCGTGCTGGTGAGCCTGTCGTTCTCCAGCCTCGTGCCGATGTCGTCGGTGACGCCGGTCCTCGGCCTCATGCTGGGCCTCGCGGTCGGCATCGACTACGCCCTGTTCATCGTCAACCGGCACCGCCGCCAGCTCGCCCAGGGCATGGACCTGCACGACTCCATCGGGCTGGCCACCGGTACGGCCGGCAACGCGGTGGTCTTCGCCGGCTGCACCGTGCTGGTGGCGCTGCTGGCGCTCAACATCACCGGGATCCCGTTCCTCGGCGTGATGGGCAACGTCGGGGCGATCTGCGTCGGCGTCGCCGTCCTCATGGCGGTCACGCTGGCCCCGGCGCTGCTCGGCCTCGTGGGTCGGCGGGTGCTGCGCCGGCGGCAGCGCGACGCGGTTGCCGCGCCCACCGCCCCCGGACGTCCGGCCCGGGCAATGTCGGCCGTCCGCGCGGTGGCGGGCCTGCTCGTCGGCGCGGCCGCGCTGGCGGTCGTGGCGATCCCGGCCCAGGACATGCGGCTGAACCTGCCCGACGGGTCGGCCGAGGACCCGGACTCGACGCAGTACCGGACGTACCAGATCGTCGCGGAGCAGTTCGGCGAGGGCGTCAACGGTCCCCTGCTCGTCACCGCCACGCTGCCCGAGCGGGCGACCGATCCCGTCGAGCGGCTCGAGGCCCAGGTGCGCATCGCCCAGCTGATGGCGCAGCAGGACGACGTCGTGGCCGTGGCGCCCGTAGCCGAGTCCGACGACGGCACCATGTTCGCCTTCCAGGTCGTGCCGAGCGAAGGCCCCACGAGCGTCTCCACCGAGGAGCTGGTGCGGACGCTGCGGTCCCTGTCGCCCCTGCCCGACGGGACCACGCTCGGCGTGGCCGGTCAGGCGACCGGAAACATCGACATATCGCAGATGCTGGCCGACGCGCTGCCCGGCTACCTCGCCCTCGTGGTCGGCCTCTCGGCGCTGATCATGCTCGTGGTGTTCCGGTCGGTGCTCGTGCCGATCGTCGCCACCCTGGGCTTCGTGCTGTCGCTGTTCGCGACGTACGGGGCGCTCGTGGCCGTCTACCAGTGGGGCTGGCTCGGCCCCGTCTTCGGCGTGCACAACCCCGGGCCGATCCTCAACTTCCTGCCGGTGCTGCTGGTCGGCATCCTGTTCGGGCTGGCCATGGACTACCAGCTGTTCCTCGCCTGCGGCATGCGCGAGGCGTACGCCCACGGGACGCCGGCCCGCCCCGCCGTGGTGGCCGGCCTGCGGGCGGGCCGCGCGGTGGTCACCGCGGCCGGCATCATCATGATCGCGGTATTTAGCGGTTTCATCTTCTCCGAGCTGACCGTGGCCCGGTCGCTCGGCTTCGGCCTGGCCTTCGGCGTGCTCGCCGACGCGTTCATCGTCCGGATGCTCGTCATCCCGGCGCTGCTGCACCTGCTCGGGCCGGCGGCCTGGTGGTTGCCGCGGTGGCTGGACCGCATCCTGCCCCGGGTGGACGTCGAGGGCGCCGCGCTCCGGCGCCGCTTCCCGACCGACCCGCACGTCGCGGCGGCGCCAGAACCGGTCGGGGCGGCGACCGGTGGGGTCCGGCCGGCGCCGTAACGGCCCCGGGCGCCCGCACCGCGCCGCACTACTCTGGGCGTCCGCGAGCGCGTCCGCGCGTGATTGGAGTTCGCGGGCGTAGCTGGCGGCCCGGCCGGGAACGGCGCCCGCACCCCGTCTGGCCCGCCCGGGGTGGTGAACCTCGCCTATGTACCATCTGGTACATGAACTTCGAGGAGACGATCGAGACGGGGGCCGGGCTGGCGCAGGCGTGGGCTGCCCTGGCCGCGGTGCAGACGTATCCCCAGTGGACGACGTCCATGCAGTCCGTCGAACCGCTGGACGGGCCGGAGCTGCGCGTGGGCCGGCGGTTCCGGATCCGCCAGCCCGGGCTGCCGGTCATGGTGTGGCGGGTCAGCGCGGTCACCGAGGGCCGGTCGTTTACGTGGGAGGCGCGCTCGCCCGGGGTGCACACGGTCGCCTACCACGAGCTCACGCCGCTGCCCACCGGCGGTACCCGGATCACCATCGGCGTCCGCCAGCGTGGCCCTCTCGCCCGGCTGGTCGGCCTCATGACCGGCGCGAAGACCCGCCGGTACCTGGCGCTGGAGGCGGCCGGGCTCAGGGCGGCGGCCGAGGCGGTGCCAACGAGTGACGCCGGCCAGCCGGTCGGGGACGCCGGTCAGTAGCCGGAGTCGCGCATGTCGGCGCGCGAGGCGCTGCTCGACCGGTGCGTCGAGTTCCTGGCCAGCAACGGGTTCAGCCAGCTCAGCCTGCGCCAGATCGCCGCGGGCACGGGCACCAGCCACCGCATGCTCATCTACCACTTCGGCAGCCGGGAAGGCCTGCTCACCGCGGTCGTGAACCGGGTCGAGGCCCGACAGCGCGAGGCCTTCGCCGCGATGGCCCGCGAGACGGACGACCCCATCGAACTTGGTCGACGGTTCTGGCGCCGCCTGACCGACCCGTCCCTGGCCGGGGCCGAGCGGCTGTTCTTCGAGATCTACGTCCAGGCGCTGTACGGCCGGGAGTGGACCGAGTCGTTCCGGGCCACCGTCATCTCGGCGTGGGCCGGGCCGATCGAGGAGCTGTTCGTCCACTACGGATTCTCCCGGGAGGAGGCCCGGGCCCGGGCCCGCCTGGGCATCGCCACCACCCGTGGCCTGCTGCTGGACCTGCTGCTCACCGGCGAGCGCGAGGCGGTCGAGGCGGCGGCCGAGCTGCTCGGTGGGCTGTTCCCGCGACCGACCCGTCCCGGCGTGACCGCCGCTGCCGGGGCCACGTGACTCATCGCCCCCGGGGCAACGTGACTCATCGCCCCCGGGGCAACGTGACTCATCGCCCCCGGGGCCACGTGACTCGCCGCCCGGGACCAGTTGCCTGGGTCACACGGTCGAGCCGGCCAACAAACCGATACCTAGTGACTTGCTAACTTCTGCAACCCGTGAGATTGCTGGGTGTCCGGGCGTGTCCCGAGTCGGGTCGCGCGGTCCGGTCGGGACAGGCGGCTAGGGTGAGGGTGGCGCACGCGTCGATGCCGAAGGGGGTGGACCGTGCACGCTCCGCTCTACCAGGCGAAAGCCGAGTTCTTCAAGGCGCTGGGGCACCCGGCGCGCATCCGCGTGCTCGAGTTGCTGTCCGAACGGGAGCACGCGGTCTCCGAGATGCTGCCCGAGGTGGGCATCGAGCCCGCGCATCTGTCCCAGCAACTGGCCGTGCTGCGCCGCCTGAACCTCGTGGTGACGCGCCGCGAGGGCTCGACGGTCTACTACGCGTTGGTGAGCCCGCAGGTGGCCGAGCTGCTCGCGGTGGCCCGGCGGATCCTCACCGAGGTGCTCACCAGCCAGGTCGAGTTGCTCGACGACCTGCGCGCGTCCTGACGCCGGGCCCGCGACCGGCGCGCTCGCGGCCATCCCGCTCGCTGGCCCGCCGGAGGCCGGCGTGGGCCTGATCCGTCGCATCGTCGCCACCGGGCGGGCCGCGCAGAAGGCCCCGAAGCGGCCCGAGCCGCTGCCCCCGGCGAGGCGGCTGAAGCGCTCCCTGCAGATCCGGCACGTCGACGCCGGCTCGTGCAACGGATGCGAGATCGAGCTCGGGCAGGCGTTCTCGCCCGTCTACGACGCGGAGCGGTACGGCGCGCGCCTGGTCGCCTCGCCGCGCCACGCCGACGCCATCACCGTGACCGGGCCGGTGACGGTGAACATGGCGGAGGCGCTGCGGACGACCTACGAGGCGATGCCGGAGCCGCGGCTGGTCATCGGCATCGGCGACTGCGCCCGCAACTGCGGGGCCTTCGCCGGCGCCCACGCGGTGCTCGGCCCGGTCGACGACGTGGTGCCGGTCGACCTGCACGTGCCGGGCTGCCCACCCGAACCGGACACCATCGTGGCCGCCCTGCGCGGCCTGACCGGACGGTGAACGTCGTCGCCGCGTCCCTGGCGGCCGCCGGTGGGTGCGCGGTCGCGGGGGCGGTCAGCGCCGTCCTGGTTGGACGGTCGGTGCGCGCGGCGCTGGTGGGCCTGCTGACCGCGCTGTCCGGGGCGGCTGCGGTGGTGGCCGGCGCCGCCGCGGCGAACGGCGCCGCCTGGTCGCTGACCGCGCCGTACCTGCTGCCGCTGACCGGGATCGAGCTGGCGGTCGATCCGCTGTCCGGGTGGTTCCTGCTGCTGGTCGGCGCGGTCACCGCGGTGACGGGCGTATATACGATCGGCTATGCCGGCCGGCAGGGGGAGGGCCCCGGGTCCCGGCCGAGCCTGTTCCTGCTGCCCCTGTTCGCCGCCAGCCTGATGCTGGTGCCGGTCGCGGCGAGCGTCCCGACGCTGCTGGTCGGCTGGGAGCTCATGGCGGTCACCTCGCTGCTGCTGGTGGTGACCGAGCACCGCCACGCGCCGGCGGTGCGCGACGCCGGCGTCTGGTACGCGGCGCTCACCCAGCTCGGGTTCGTGGCCCTGCTCGTCGGCCTGCTGTGGCTGGCCGCGGCGGCCGGTGGAACGAGCTTCGCCGCGATCCGGGCCGGGGCGGCCGACGTGGACGCGGTGACGGCGAGCGTCGTGTTCCTGCTCGGCCTGGTCGGCTTCGCCGGCAAGGCGGGCGCGGTCCCGCTGCATCCGTGGCTGCCCCGGGCCCATGCCGAGTCGCCGAGCCACGTATCGGCGCTGATGAGTGCCGCCATGGTGAAGCTGGGCGTGTACGGCCTGCTGCGGCTGGGCTTCGACCTGCTCGGCGGCGGGGCGCGCTGGTGGTGGCTCGTGCTCGCCGCGGTCGGGGCGGTCTCGGCGCTGTACGGCATCACCCAGGCCGCCGTCGCCCGCGACATCAAGCGGATGCTCGCCTTCTCCACGAGCGAGAACGTGGGCCTGATCCTGCTCGGCGTCGGCTTCGCGGGCATGTACGCACAGGCGGGCAACCCGACGGCGGCCGCGCTCGCCCTCGGCGCGGCGTTGCTGCACGCGGCCAACCACAGCGCGTTCAAGGCGCTGCTCTTCGCCGGCGCCGGGTCGGTCGTGCGGGCCACCGGGACCCGGGACATGGACCGCCTGGGCGGCCTGGTCCGCGCCATGCCGGCCACCACCGCGCTGTTCGCCGGGGGTGCGCTCGCCGCGGCCGCGCTCCCGCCCGGCAACGGCTTCGTCTCGGAGTGGCTGCTGCTGCAGTCGCTGCTGCACCCCGGGCCGGACGCCGGCGCGATGCTGACGATCGCGGCGCCGATCGCCGTGGCCGTCGTCGCCGCCACCGCCGGCATCGGGGTCGCCACGTACGTCAAGGCGGTGGGGACGGGCTTCCTGGCCCGGCCGCGCTCCGATCGCGCGGCCACGGCCCGGGAGTCACCGCCGAGCATGGTCGTGGCCATGGTGCTGGCCGCGCTGGCCTGCGTGGCGCTGGCCATGGTGCCCGGTCTGACGGTGCCGGCGCTGTCGCGGATCACCAGCGACCTGCGCCTGGCCGACCCCGGCGAGACCTTCGCGGCGTCGACCTTCGCCCTGCGGGTCGAGGCGGCCACGCTGTGGCCACTGTGGACGGTGGTGGGGATCGTCGCCGGCACGGCCGCGGTCGCGGTCACCGCCCGGGCGCTGGGTCGCGCGCGCCGCCGGGCGCCCGCCTGGGACTGCGGCGGTGGCCCGCTGACCGAGCGGATGGAGTACACCGCGACCTCGTTCGCCGAGCCGCTGCAGCGGATCTTCGACAACGTGCTGGCGCCGGAGCAGGACGTGGACGTAACGCATGTCGATGAATCGCGCTACCACGTGACGGCCATCCGGTTCCACCAACGGATCCCGGACCGCGTCGAGAACCGGCTCTGGCAGCCGCTGGTGACCGCGCTCCGGTCGCTCGGTGAGCGGGCCCGGCCACTGGCCAGCGGCAGCGTGCACCGCTACCTCGGGTACATGCTCGTCGCCCTCCTCGCCGTGCTGGTCGTGGGGGTGCTGCCGTGACCGTACTGGTGGCGCTGGGCCAGGCGGTGCTGCTCACGGTGCTGGCCCCGCACGTCCTCGGGATCACCCGCGCCGTTCGCGCCCGCCTGGAGGGCCGCGCCGGCCACCGGCTCGGCCAGCCGTGGCGGGACCTGCGCAAGCTGCTGCGCCGGTCGCCCACGAGCCCGACCGACGCCAGCCTCTTCTTCGTCGCGGCCCCGCCGGTGCTCATGGCGACCAGCCTGCTGGTGGCCGCCGCGGCGCCGTTCGTGGCCACCACGTCGCTGGCCGGCGAGGCCGACCTGATCGTCGTGGTCGGGCTGCTCCTGCTCGGCACGGTCGCGCTCGCGCTGGCCGGACTGGACACCGGCACCGCGTTCGGCGGCATGGGCGCGAGCCGGGAGATGACGATCGCCGCGCTCGTGGAGCCCACGCTGCTGCTGTCCGTCTTCGCCCTGTCGGTGCGGGTCGGTTCCACCGACCTCGCCACGATCGTGACCGCCGGAGCGACGGATCCAGCGTCGGTCTTCACGCCCGCGAGCGCGCTCGCCGCGGCCGCGCTGGCCATCGCCACCCTCGCCGAGTGCGGCCGCGTCCCGGTGGACAACCCATCGACCCACCTCGAGCTGACCATGGTCCACGAGGCGATGGTGCTGGAGTACTCGGGCCGGGACCTCGCGCTGGTGGAGTGGGCGTCGGCGCTGCGACTGACCATCCTGCTGGGCCTGCTGGCGAACCTGTTCGCGCCCTGGGGGGTGGCGACGCAGCTGACCCCGGCCGCGCTGGCCATCGGCACGGCCGCGTTCGTGGCGAAGGTCGGTGGGCTGGCCGCGATCCTCGCCGCGGGCGAGGTCTTCGCGGCCAAGCTGCGGCTGTTCCGCGTGCCCGAGCTGCTCGCCGGGTCGTTCGCGCTGGCCCTGCTCGCCGTCCTCGCCGCCGCGGTGCTGGGCTGACCGGAGGGAATGGGCATGCACGGCGCGACCTGGGTGGAGCAGATATTCAACCTCGCCTGCGGCCTGCTGCTGCTGACCGCGGTCGGTGCCCTGTGGCGCCGGGAGACCTCCGCGCTCATCCCGATCCTGGCCGTCCAGGGCGGGGCGCTGACCGTCATCGCGGTGCTGCTGGCGTCCGGTCACCCGGACGCCACCGAGGCCATGGTCGTCGCGGCGGTGGTCGGGCTGTTGAAGGTCGTCATCATCCCGCTGCTGCTGCGCCGGGTCCGGCGGCTCGTGCGCAACGCCCGCGAGACCCGGCCCCTGGTCAACGTCGCCACCTCGCTGCTGGCCGCCGCCGGGCTGTGCCTGCTGGCGTACGCCGCCGCCCGGCCCCTGGTCGCGGTGGCCGAGACGCCGACGGCGCGGGCAACGCCCGTGGGGCTGAGCCTGGTGCTGATCGGGTTCTTCCTCGCCGCCACCCGGCACCGCGCCATCTCGCAGATCGTGGGCCTGCTGCTCATCGACAACGGCATCGCCGCCACCGCCTTCCTGGCCACCGACGGGGTGCCGCTCATCGTCGAGCTGGGCGTCTGCGCGGACCTCGTGCTCGCGGTGCTGGTGCTGCAGGTCCTCACCGCGCGGATGGTGCACACGTTCGGCGACGGCGATCTCGACGACCTGCGGGAGCTGCACGACTGATGAACCTCACTCTCCTCGGCCCCGTCGCCGCCCCGGTCGCCGGCGCGCTGCTCGCCGCCGTCCTGCCCCGGCGCGTGGCCGCCTGGACCTCGTTGCTGGCCGCCGTCGGCGTGCTCGCCGGCGGCCTCGCGCTCGCGGCCCGAACGGGGCCCGGCGCCACGCTCGCCGACGGGCTGCTGCGCGCCGACGCGCTCACCGCCTGGCTGGTGGTCGCCGTCGGGGCGGTGGCCACGGTCGCGTGCTGGGCCGGCGTCCACCACCTGGCCGACCTGGCCCACCGCGGGGACCTCACCGCGGGCGCGGCCCGCCGCTACCTCGTGCTCGTGCAGGCCTTCCTGGCCTGCATGACCGTCGCGGTGATGGCGGCCAACGTGGGCCTGTTCTGGGTGGCGGTGGAGGCGACCACGATCGTGACCGCGTTCCTGGTGGGCCACCAGCGCACGCGGGCCAGCGTCGAGGCCGCCTGGAAGTACGTCGTGCTCTGCTCCATCGGCGTCGGCATCGCGCTGCTGGGCACGATCTGCGTCTACGCCGCCGCCATCGCCGCCGGCCCCACCCCGGCCGGCGGGCTCGAGGCGCTCAACTGGAGCTACCTGAACCGGCACGCAGCCCAGCTCGACCCGGGCCTGATGCGCCTGGCGGCGGGGCTGATCCTGCTCGGCTTCGGCGCCAAGGCCGGGCTCGTGCCGATGCACGCCTGGCTGCCCGATGCCCACAGCCAGGCGCCCGCCCCGGTCTCCGCCCTCATGTCCGGGGTGCTGCTGTCGGTCGCCTTCTACGGCATCCTCCGCTACAAGAGCATCATCGATGCCGCGCTCGGCCCGGCCTACGTCCGCACCCTCCTGCTGGTCGCCGGGCTGGGGTCGCTGGCGCTGGCCGCCCTGCTGCTCGTCGGTCAACGCGACTACAAGCGCCTGCTCGCCTACTCGTCGATCGAGCACATGGGGCTGATCGCGCTGGGCACCGCGATCGGCGGCCGCCTGGCGCTGGCCGCGGTGCTGCTGCACATCCTCGGCCACGGGCTGGCCAAGGCCGTGGCCTTCTGCGGCGCCGGGCACCTGTTGCACCAGGTCGGCAGCCCGCTCATCACCGCCGTGCGCGGCGCCCTGACCCGGACCCCGGCCACGGCGGGGCTGTTCGGCCTGGCCGTGGTCGCGCTGCTCGGGCTACCTCCGTTCGCCCTGTTCGCCTCCGAGATCACCCTGGCCCGGGCCGGGTTCGCCGCCGGCCTGGGCGCGGTCGTCACCGCCGCGTTCCTGCTCGTGCTGGTCGCGTTCGCCGCGATCGCCCGCCACGCCGCCGGCATGCTGCTCGGGTCCGCCGCGACGCCTTCGGTGTCACCGGCGTCTCCGCCGGACCCGGCGTCCCCGGTGCCGGCGGCGGACCCGGTCCCCCCGCGGCCGCCGGCCGCCGCCCCGGCCCCGCGGCTCGGGCTGCGGTGGCTGCCCTTGGCCCTGGGGCTGCTCACGGCGGCCGGCCTGGGGATCTGGCTCGGCCCGCTGCAGCCGCTGCTGGACAGCGCCGCTCTCGTCGCCGCCGAGGGGATCCGATGACCAAGCGCACCATCATCGATGTCACCAGCGCCGATGAGCTGCGGGACCGCACCGCCCGGCTGCTCGGCGACGGGTTCCGGCTCGCCCTCGTGGCGGCCCACCATGACGTGCCGGTCGGGGAGGACGACGCGCAGATCCGGGTCGTCTACCTGTTCACCGCCGGCCCGCCCGACCGTCGTATCGAGATGGTGTGGCGCACCGATGCGGCCGACCCGAGCGTGCCGAGCATCGCGGCCCTGTCGTTCCCGGGCAGCCGGTTCGAGCGGGAGATGCACGACCTGTACGGCGTCCGGCCGGACGGGCACCCCATGCCGCGGCCCCTGGTGCACCATCCCCACTGGCCCGACGGCTGGCACCCCATGCGCCACGACGCGGGGCCGCGCCCTCCGCTGCAGGCTTACCGGCCGTTCCCGTTCCTCACCGTGGACGGCGACGGCGTCTACGAGATTCCGGTCGGGCCGGTCCACGCCGGACTCATCGAACCAGGTCACTTCCGGTTCTCGGTCGTGGGCGAGACGATCCTCCGCCTCAAGGCCCGCCTCTGGTACGTCCACAAAGGAATCGAGAAGCTGGCCGAGGGCCGGACCGTCCTGGAGAACCTGCCGCTGGCGGAGCGCGTCTCCGGCGACACGGCGGTCGGCCACGCCCTCGCCTACTGCCTGGCCGTCGAGGACGCCCTGGGCCTCGAGGTCGGCCCGGAGGTCGCCGCCGTCCGGGCCGTGCTGCTCGAGCTGGAACGCCTGCACAACCACGTCGCCGACATCGGCGCCATCGGCAACGACGTCGCCTTCGGCATCGCCCACGCCCACGCCCAGCGCATCCGGGAATCCCTGCTGCGCCTCAACCAGGCGGTCACCGGCCACCGCCTGCTGCGCGGCGGCGTCGTCCCCGGCGGCGCCCGCATCGCCACCGCGGTGGACGTCCGCACGGTGGCGGCGGCGGCCCGCGACCTCGCCGAGGTCGTCGCCTACGCGCTGCGCCACAGCGTCGTCCGGGAACGACTGACCGGCACCGCCGTCCTGACCGCCGACCAGGCCCGCGACACGGGCGCGCTCGGCTACGTCGCCCGGGCCAGCGGCCTGCCCTTCGACGCGCGGGTGGCCCACCCGTTCCTCACCGCCGGTCCCACGGTCACCGTGGCCACCCGGGACACCGGCGACGTGCTCGCGCGGTTCCTGGTCCGCGCCGACGAGGCCCAGCACAGCGCGGCGCTGATCCAGACGCTCGCCCCGACCCTGCCCACCGGCCCGATCGGGGTCACCGACGTCGACCCGGCCGGCGGCGCGACGCGCTCCGGCGTCGGCATCGTCGAGGGCTGGCGGGGCACGATCGTCCACCGGGTCGAGATCGCCCCGGACGGGCGCCTGAGTCGATGGAAGATCGTCGACCCGTCCTTCCTCACCTGGCCCGCGCTGCCCCTGGCCATGGCCGACACGATCGTGCCGGACTTCCCCCTGGCCAACAAGAGCTTCAATCTCTCGTACGCCGGTAACGACCTGTGAGCGTCCATGCCCGACGCGGGGCCCGGTCGGCGTCCTTCGGGCGCGTGACCCTGGTGGCGTCCTCCGGAGGCGATGACCCCTGTCAGGCGTCCTACGGACGCAGTGACCCCTGGAGGCGTCCTACGGACGCAGTGACCCTGCCGGCGTCCTACGGACGCAGTGACCCTGCCGGCGTCCTACGGACGCAGTGACCCTGCCGGCGTCCTACGGACGCAGTGACCCTGCCGGCGTCCTACGGACGCAGTGACCCCTGGTACGCCGCGCCCGTGACTTTTGCGGTGTCGATGACCTCGGCCACCGGGCGGCGCGGCGTGGGCGGGGCCGGGTCGGCGTACCCGATCCGCAGCACCATCTGGGGCGTGCCGGGGCGGCCGAGGGCGATCCGCAGCTGTTCCTTGGCCGCCGGGACCTCGATCGGCTGGGACAGCAGGGAGCAGGCCAGGCCGTGGTCGGTGATGGTCAGCAGGACGTGCTGCAGCGCGTAGCCGGCCCGGAGCTGGTCGCGGTGGCTGTTGCCGGGCGTGCCCAGCACGCCGACCAGCGGCTCGTCCGTCGGATCCGTGGCGGTGCGGACGAGCTCCCCGAACGGCCGCTGGGGGAGCAGGTCCTGCGGCCCCACGCTGAGCCCGCCCGCGCCGACCGGGACGCCGTCGACCGCGGCCGCGTCGCGACCGCTCCACGTCGCGAGCTCGGTCGCGTAGGCCGCGTTGCGGAGCAGGACCCGGTTGGCCGCGTGGGCGATCTCGCTCACGGCGGCGAGCGGGATCGGGCCGACCACCAGATCCAGCCAGGCGCCCGCGCTGGCCGCCGCCTCGATCATGGCGACGCGGGCCGCGGACGGCACCGGCTGCGCGCGGAAGGGCCGGCGGTTGCTGCGGCGGTGGGGAATCGCCCGGAACAGCCGTTCCTCCTCGGGGGTCGGGGGCCGCGCGGGCGCCGGGCGGAGCACGGCCATCAGCGCGGGCTGCGCCGGGTCCGGGCGCCAGTGCACGGACAGCGGCGTCCCGTGCACCGCGAAGGCGAGCTGCAGGTTGTACGTGGCCGCCCCGCAGGCGATGCGGGCGGCCCATCCGTCGGGATCGGCGACGGGAGGCGTCCGGCCGAGGTCGGCCAGGACGTGCACCTCGTCCCCGTCGAGGCGGAACCGCCAGGGCTGGCTGTTGTGCATCGACGGGGCCAGGATCGCGGCCTCGACGGCGAGCCGGAACTCGCGGTCGCTGATCGACACGGGCGTCTCCTCTTCCCTCCGGGCTACTCCCCCACGCTGCCCGGTACGCACTGTTTCGGGCAGGGCCGGAGGTCACGAGATGGGGGACCATCCACCCGACGTGGCCGGCCTCGGGACGGTGGTTTGCCCATCTCAGGACTTTCGTCCCGGCGCGATCCATCCGTCATCGGGTATGAAGGAGCAATGATCCGTGTGTTCCTGCTTGACGACCACGAGGTGGTCCGCGCCGGGCTGAGGGAGCTGCTGCAACACGACGGCGACATCGAGGTCGTCGGCGAGTCCGGCTCCGCGCAGGAGGCGGCTCGCCGCATACCCGCCCTGCGGCCCCACGTGGCCGTCCTGGACGCGCGGCTGCCCGACGGCAACGGCATCGACGTCTGCCGCGAGATTCGTTCGGTCGACCCCAGCATCCAGGGATTGATCCTCACCTCGTACGAGGACGACGAGGCGCTCTTCGCCGCGATCATGGCCGGCGCCGCCGGGTACGTGCTCAAGCAGATCAAGGGCACCGACCTGGTGGACACCATCCGGCGGGTGGCGGCGGGCCAGTCGATGCTCGACCCGGTCGTCACCCAGCGGGTGCTGGAGCGCATCCGGCACGGGGTGGAGACCCCGGACGAGCTCGCCGTGCTGACCGAGCAGGAGCGCCGGATCCTCGTCCACATCGCCGAGGGCCTGACCAACCGGGAGATCGCGGCCAAGATGTTCCTGGCCGAGAAGACGGTCAAGAACTACGTGTCCAGCCTGCTGGCCAAGCTGGGCCTGGAGCGGCGCACGCAGGCGGCGGTGCTGGCCACCAAGCTGCTCGGCAAGCGGTAGCGGGGGTCGCCCGGAAGCACGGCCCCACCCCGGCCACGGGCTCGCGCGCGCCGGCCTACAGCGGCACGGACCACTCCAGGACCGTGCCGCGTGGGACGTTGTCGCGTACCTCCATCGAGCCGCCCAGCCGCTCGGCCCGGGCGGCCAGGTTCTTCAGCCCGCTGCGCCGGGCCTGGGGTGGAATCCCCCGGCCGTTGTCGGCGACCCGCAGCGTGATCGTGCCACCGCGGGCCTGCACGAGGACGTCCACGGTGGTCGCCCCGGCGTGACGGACCACATTGGACAGTGCCTCCCGCAGCACGGCGAGCACGTCGGAGCGCACCTCGGTCGGCACCGCGCTGTCGAGCGGCCCCACCAGCTCCAGGTTCGGCCGGAAGCCGAGCTGCTCGGCCGACGAGGCGACGATCTCCCGGATCTCGGTACGCAGGGCGGCGGTCATCGGCGTCCGGAGCTCGAAGATCGCCGACCGGATGTCGCGGATCGTCGCGTCGAGTCCATCGACGGCGCTGTTGATCCGCTCCTGCACCTCGGGGCGAGGGGACAGCCGGGCCACGGTCTGCAGCTGCATGCCCGTGGCGAACAGCCGTTGGATCACCACGTCGTGCAGGTCGCGGGCGATGCGCTCCCGGTCCTCGAGGATTGCGAACATCTCGCGCTCCTCCTGGGCCAGCGCCCGCTCGAACGCCAGGGCGGCCTGGGCGGCGAACGAGCCCAGCATGGTCGACTCGTCCTCCCGGTCGGCCTGGCCGTCGGCGCCCACGACCACGAGCAGGCCGTGCAGCGACTCGACCGAGGCGAGGGGGACGATGATCGCCGGGCGCTCCGGCAGCCGGACGGGCAGCGGGGCCGCCTTGGTGATGTCGTCGACCACCACCTGCCGCCGGGACTGCAGCACCTCGCGGAAGATCTCGTGGTCGGCCGGGACCTCGGCCCCGGCCAGCTCCTGCCGCAGCTCGTCGGGCCCGTCGATCACCTCGACGGTCAGCACGCCGGCCTCGTCGTCGTGCACGAGCACGAGCACCAGGGCGGCCTCGGCCACCTCGCGGGCCCGGCGGGCGATCAGGGCCAGCGCCTCGCTCCGGCGGACGTGGCCGACGAGCAGGTTGCTGATCTCCGACGAGGCGGCCAGCCAGCGCTGCCGGCGCTGGGCCACCGAGTACAGCCGCGCGTTGTCGATCGCGACGCCCGCCGCCGCGGCGAGGGCCACGACGATCTGCTCGTCGTCCTCGGTGAACTCCGCCCCGTCGCGCTTCTCGGCCAGGTAGAGGTTGCCGTAGACGTGATCACGTATCCGCACCGGCACGCCGAGAAAGCTGCGCATCGGCGGATGGTTCGGGGGGAAGCCGTACGACTTGGGGTGCGCCGTGACGTCGGCCAGCCGCAGCGGCCGCGGGTCGTCGATGAGCAGGCCCAGCACCCCCCGGCCGGTCGGCGGCGACCCGATCGCGGCGTGCTCGGCCGGGCTCAACCCGTGGGCGATGAACTCGACCAGCGTGCGGTCGGGCCCGATCACGCCGAGCGCCCCGTACCGGGCGCCCGCGAGCTGGCAGGCCGAGGCGACGATCCGTTCCAGGGTCCCCCGTAGGTCCAGATCCGACCCGATCGATACGACCGCGTCCAGCAGCGCCCGCAGCCGCTCCCGGCTGGTGACCACCTCACCCACCCGGTCCAGCAGCTCCGAGAGCAGCTCGTCCAGGCGCACGCGGGACAGCTTGGGCAGGCCCAGGCTCGGGGTCTCGCGCGCGCCGCTCGGCTCCGGCTGGTCCAGCGGATTCGCGGTCACGGCTGGATGCTATCCGCCCGCCGCGGACTCTGCCGGGGCCGCCGGCGGCGCCGGACGAGCAGGAGCGCCGCCGGCACCACAGCCACCGCCGCCGTCATGGTCAGGTGGGCGGGCGACAGGCTCTCGGTGCCCAGCACGTCCCGCAACGGGGGTACGGTCACGGCCGCGATCATCAGGCCGACCGACACCAGCACCGCGGCGGGCAGGGACCGGTTCCGGTCGCCGCCGGGCACCGTGGGGGCGCGGACCGCCCAGGCCACCCCGAGCTGGCCCAGGCCCAGGGCCAGGAAGAGCATGGTCTGCCACGCCCAGCCGGCCCGGGCGGCGACGACGCCCACGCCGAGCACCGTCACGGCCAGCAGCGCCCCCGTGCCAGCGATCGCCCCGGCCAGCCCGCCGCCGAGGACCGACTCCTGGGGTGGCCGGGGCGGGCGGCGCATCACGTCCGGGTCCGCCGGTTCCGCCCCCAGCGCCACCCCGGGGACACCGTGGGTGAGCAGGTTGATCCACAGGATCTGAGCCGGCAGCAACGGGATCGGCAGCCCCAAAAACGGGCCGACCAGCATCACCAGCAGCTCGGCGGCGCCCCCCGACAGTCCATAGTGGAGGAATCGGCGAATGTTGTCGTAGATGCGCCGCCCCTCCCGCACCGCCGCCGCCATGGTGGCCAGGTTGTCGTCGACCAGCACGAGATCGGCCGCCTGGCGGGCGACCTCGGTGCCGCCGCCCATGGCCACGCCGATGTCCGCTCGGCGGAGCGCGGCCGCGTCGTTGACCCCGTCGCCGGTCATCGCCACCACGTGCCCGCGCCGCTGCAGGGCGGTCACGATGTCGAGCTTCTGCTCGGGCGCGATCCGGGCGAAGACGCGGGTCCGGTCGGCCCGCTCGTCGTCCGGGGTGCCGTCGTCGCCGTGGTGCACGGCGTCCCCCGGCCGCCAGATGCCGACCTGCGCCGCGATGGCGGTCGCGGTCGCGGGGTGGTCGCCGGTGACCAGGGTCAGGCGGATGCCGGCCTCGTGGAAGGCGCGGGCCGTGTCGGCGGCCTGGCGGCGGACCGGGTCGCCGATGCCGACCAGGCCGAGCAGGTCGAGGCCGGCCGGTTCCTCGACCGACGGCCGCTGGTCGGCGGGAAACCGCGCGGCCGCGACCGCGAGCACCCGCAGCCCGTCGGCGGCCAGGCCGGCCGCGGCCGGACCGGCCCACGGCGGGACCGAGGTCACCAGCGGGGTGCTCAGGATGGCCTCGGGGGCGCCCTTGCAGACCAGTAGCCAGGTTCCGTCGGCCTGCTGGTGCAGCGTGGTCATCCGCCGCGTCGCCGGGTCGAACGGCTGCTCGGCGTGACGGGGCCAGCGCGCCCGGACCTCCTCGACACCGACACCACACCGGCCGGCGAACGCGAGCAAGGCCGCCTCCACCGGGTCGCCCACGGCCTGCCACTCGGACCGCGCACCGGTCGGCGGGGAGAGCGAGGCGTCGCTGCACAGGGCGGCCGCCTCCGCCAGGGCGCGCACCGAGTCGCTCGGCCCGACGGCGGGGTCGGGGGCCGCCGGGTCACGCGCGGCCGGGTCAGGCTCGAGCCGGCGCACCGAGCCGTACGGCTCGTACCCTCGGCCGGTCACCACGTGCGCCGCGCCGGCCGCGTCGAACGCGCGCTGGACGGTCATCCGGTTCTCGGTCAGCGTTCCCGTCTTGTCCGAGGCCACGACGGTGACCGAGCCGAGCGTCTCGACCGCGTGCAGCCGGCGGGGAATGGCCCGCAGCCGGGCCATCCGGCGCGCGGACAGGGCCAGGGCCACGGTGACCACGGCCGGCAGGGACTCCGGCACGGCGGCCACCACCAGGCTGACCGCGGTGATGGCCATGTCCAGCGGCGGGCGGCCGGCCAGCAGGCCCAGGCCGAAGACCACTGTGGACAGAAGCACGACCGCCGCCCCGAGCCACCGGCCGAGCACGGCGAGCCGGCGCTGCAGCGGGGTCGGGCCGGGCCGGGCGCCCGCCACCAGGGCGGCGATGCGCCCCAGGCAGCTGGCCGGCCCGGTCCGGACGACGACCCCGGTGGCCCGGCCCGCCACCACCACGGTGCCGGCGCTCGCCTCGTCGGCCACCCCCCGGCTGACCGGGACGGACTCGCCGGTCAGCGCCGACTCGTCGACCTGGAACCGGTGGGCGGAGAGCAGCCGGACGTCGGCCGGCACGATGCTGCCCGCCTCGAGGCGGACCAGGTCGCCCCGGACGACCTGCGCCGTCGGCACCGTCTGGTCGCGGCCGTCGCGGACCACCCGGGCCGTCGGCGCGGCCAGGGCGTCGAGCTCGGCGATGGCCCGCTCGGCCCGCGCCTCCTGGGCCACGCCGATGGCCGAGTTCGCGATCACGACCACGGCGATGATGACCGCGTCGGTCACGTCACCGACGAGCAGCGTGACCGCCAGGGCGGCCAGCAGGAGGAGCACCAACGGATCGACCAACTGGCGAGCCAGCCGGCGGGCCGGCGATGATGGGCGGAGGCGCGCCACCACATTCGGCCCGTCCCGCTGCAGCCGCGCCGCGGCTTCGGCGCTGCTCAGGCCGGTCGTGCCGGTGGGCGAGTCGGTGACGGCGGGCACCTCGGACTCAGCCGGAGCCGTGGGAACCGTCATCACAGAGCCTCCTCGTGCCGCCCACTCCACCGTGGACCGGTCCCGGTCGGCGGGGCAGGGCCGAAGGTCCGGCCGGTGCCGGCCGGTCGACCCTGGCCCGGCCGGTCCGCGCCGTGCTGCCCTGAACTGGGGCGGCCATGGAGTCTGGGGAACGGCGAGGAAGGAGGACGCGATGACCCTCATACCGCGGCTCTGGGCGGAGATGAACGAGTGGTTCGAGCAGGACCTGATGCCGCGCGGCATCCGTCTGGAGGACCGGATCACCGACACCGAGTACACGGTCCGCGCCGAGCTTCCCGGGCTGGACCCCGACAAGGACATCCAGCTCACGGTCGCGCACGGCATGCTCACCATCCGCGCTGAGCGCAAGGAGCAGACGCAGACCACGTACCGCACCGAGTTCCGCTACGGGGTGTTCGAGCGGTCGGTCCGGCTGCCGGCCAACGCCGACGAGTCCAAGATCAAGGCCAACTACCGCAACGGGATCCTGGAGATCACGGTGCCGCTGACCCCGGTGGAGACCGCGCGGCGGATCGCGATCACCAGCAAGTAGCCCGCCGCCGACCGGACCGGGGCGCCGGATCGGTGGCGGCGCCCCGGTCCCCGTTTCGTACCGACACAAAGATCGAGACCGTCACACAGGCGCAGGGATCGACGGCGTTGGGATCGACGGTACAAAGATCGACGGTAACGCCGCCCCGATCGACCGTTACGCCGGACGGCGCAGCTGGCGCAGTGTGGCGTCGGGCTCGGGACCAACCTCGCTCAGCCGCAGCTTCGCGTCGACCACCACCGCCCCGGTCGCCGAGACCAGGATCGGGTTGAGATCGAGCTCGGCCACCTCCGGCAGGTCCTCGGCGAGCCGGCCCAACCGCAGCAGCAGGTCCTCCACCGCGTCGACGGCCACCGGCTCGCTGCCCCGGTAACCGGTCAGCAGCGGGGCGGCCCGCAGCGACCGCCACATCCGCGACGCGTCCCGGTCGGTCATCGGCACCAGCGCGAAGGCCCGGTCGGCGAAGAGCTCGGTGTGGACACCGCCCAGCCCGGTCATCACGAGCGATCCGAAGAGCGGGTCGTGGGCGATGCCGGCGACCAGCTCGACCGACCCGCGGGCCATGGGCTGCACCAGCACGGCCGGCTCGGCCACGCCCAGCGCCTCTCCGATCGCCAGGTAGGCGGCCCGGACCTCGTCCGGGTCGGCCAGGTTCAGCCGGACCCCGCCGACGTCGGTCTTGTGCACCAGCTTCGGATCGGCGGCCTTCAGCACGACCGGGAAGCCCACCCGCTGCGCCGCCGCCACCGCCGCGTCCCCGTTCGCCGCGGTCACCGTCGGCACGATCGGGATCCCGTAGCGCTTCAGCAGGTCGGCGATGCGGGCGTGCGGCTGCCAGCCACCGCCCTCGGCGAGCGCCTGCCGCACGATCGACCGGGCCGCCGTCGTGTCCACATCGGACAGCAACGGGTCCTGGCCGATGGGCTCGCGGCGCCAGGCGGCGTACCGGGCCGCCTTGGCCACCGCGGCGACCGCCCGCTCGGGGAGGTCGAACACCGGCACGCGCCGGGCGCCGACGGCCCCCGCCGTGGTCGCGCCGAGCACGACGAGCGCCACCGGCAGGTCGGGATACCGGTCGGTCACCGGAGTCAGGGCGTCGAGGATCGACGCGACGCTGTTCGTCCGGGTCGCGGCCACCACCGCCAGGACGGCGTCGAACTCGCCGCTCGCGGCGATCCGGTCCAGGGCCACGGCGAACGCCTCGGGGGTCGCGTCGGCGCCGAGGTCGTGCGGGTTGCTGACGCCGAGCCGGCTCAGGGCGTCGCTGGCCGCCGGCACGGCGAGGCCGCAGGCGTCGGCCGCGTCGGCGGCGAGCACGTTCACCCCACCGGCGTTGCCGACGATGGCCAACCGGTGGCCGTTCGGCAGCGGCTGGTCGGTCACCATGCGAGCGGTGTCGATGAGCTCGCCGAGGTGATCGACCCGGATGATGCCGGCCTGGGCGCAGAGCGTGTCGACGGCCACCGCCGGCGACGCCGCGGCCGCGGTGTGGGAGGCGCCAGCGCGTTGGCCGGCCGCGGACCGGCCACTGACGACCGCGATGATCGGCTTGCGGCGGGCCAGCGACCGGGCGATGCGGGCGAACCGGCGCGGGTTGCCGAACGACTCGAGGTACAGGGCGACCGCGGTCGTGGCCGGGTCGTCGTACCAGTACGACAACAGATCGTTGCCGCTCACGTCCGCCTTGTTGCCGAGCGACACAAATGTGGAAATACCAAGACCCGACCGGGCCACCTGGTCGAGCACGGCGATGCCGATCGCCCCGGACTGCGACGCCAGCGCCAGCCCGCCGGCCGGGGGAAGCGCCGGCGCGAAGAGCGCGGCCAGCCGGACCGCGGGATCGGTGTTCAGCACCCCGAGGCAGTTGGGACCGACGATGCGGATGCCGTGCCGCCGGGCGAGGCGGACGAGTTCGGCCTGGCTCGCGGCTCCGTCCGCACCGGCCTCACGAAAACCCGCGCTGAGGATCACTGCGGCCCGCACCCCGGCCGCGGCGGCGTCGGCCATGACGCTCGGCACGCGCGCGGCCGGCACCGCCACGACGACCAGGTCGACCTGCTCGGGGATGGCGCCGACCGCCGGAAACGCGGGTACGCCGGCGACCTCGGTCGCCTGGGGATTGACCGCGTAGACCCGCCCGGTGAACCCGTAGTCGAGCAGCGCCCGCAGGGTCGCGTGGCCGACCCCGCCGGGCCGGCGTGAGGCCCCGACCACCGCCACCACCCGCGGCGCCAGCAGCGGGCGCAGGGAGGCGCTCGCGGCGCAGCGGTCCCGCGCGTCGGCCAGGGCGAGCGCCGACTCGTCGGGCTCGGTGCGCAGCCGGACATCGACCACGCCCGCGTCGAACTGCAGAGACGAGCGGCGGTCCAGGTCCCGGACGACGCGCAGCATGTCGCCGTTGCTGGAGAGCACCTCACCGACCAACTCGGACACACCGGCCCGCCGGGCCCGTGCGGCCAGGTGCTCCAGCAGCAGCGTGCCCACGCCCCGGTTGTGGTGCGCCTCGTCGACGTACACCGCGAACTCGGCGCTGCCGGAGTCCGGCGGGCGTCGTTCGTACGAGGCCACGCCGATGACGGTGCCGCCCTGCTGCGCCACGATCGCCTCGTGATCCGTGACCTCGCCGTCGGCCGCGGCCGGGCGCACGAGGCGGGCGATCTCCTGATCCACCGCGGCCGGCCCCGGCACGCCGAAGAACCGTCGCCGCAACGCGTCGGCCGAGGCGCGGCCGAACAGCGCGCGCAGCCCGGCCGCGTCGTCGGGGGTGACGGACCGAATCTGGATGATGCCGCCGTCGGCGGTGAGCGCATCGATCAGGGTTGGTGCCAGCTGGCTGGCGGTCACAGCAGCTCCCTCGTCGAGCGGGTGCACGGACGTCTCCAGTGCATCGCCGGCCACGCGCGGCGCGACAGGGAACAACGTCCCGGATCGACGCCGACCAACGGCCCTGCTCGGCGGGAGCATTGAACGGTAGCATTCCAGCAACGCGGCGGTGGGCGCCGACGCACGCGGCTCGGAGGAGACGACGATGAACGAGCACAGGCCGACCGCGGACGAGTCGACCCCGACCGCCGACCTGGCGGCCGCCGCCCGCCTGGCCGGCCTCGCCCCGTCGATCCACAACACCCAGCCGTGGCGGTGGCGGGTCTTCGGCTCGACCTTGCAGCTGTGGGCGGTCCGCGAACGCCAGTTGCCGCGCACCGACCCGCTCGGGCGGATGCTGACCATCAGCTGCGGTGCGGCGTTGCACCACGCCCGCGTCGCGCTGGCGGCCGAGGGCTGGCAGGTCGCCGTGGACCGGCTGCCGGACCCGGCCCAGCCGGACCTGCTCGCCGCGGCGACCGTACGGCACCGCATCGACGTGACGCCGGAGGCCGTACGGCTGCTGCAGACCGCGCGGGTGCGCCGCACCGACCGCCGGCCGGTCACCGACACCCCGGTCGACCCCGCCGTCATCGAGCACCTGCGTCGGGTGAGCGAGCGCGAGGGCGCGCGCCTGCACGTCCTGCGCCGGGACGAGGTCATCGAGCTCGCCGGCGCGGCCAGCCGGGCCCATCGGGTGGAGGGCCTGGACCCGGACTGGGTGGAGGAGCTGGCCTACTGGGCCGGCGGCGAGCGCCGGCACGGACTCGGCGTCCCCGACGCGACCATCCCGAGCCAGCCACCCCCGACCACCGTGCCCGACCGGGACTTCGGCCCGTCCGGCACCCTGCCGATCTGGCCGGGCCACGATCGCGAGGCGGTGTACGCGATCCTCTACGGCGACGAGGACGCCGGCCTGGCCTGGCTCCGAGCCGGCGAGGCGCTCTCCGCGGTCTGGCTCGAGGCCATGCTGCACGGGCTGACCGTGCTGCCGCTCAGCGCGGCGATCGAGGTGCCACAGACCCGGCAGGCGCTGCAGCGGATGCTCGCCGGCCTGGGCGAACCGTTCCTCGTGCTGCGCATCGGGGTCGGCGACGCCGACCACGTGGCGCCACCGCACGCCCCGCGGCTGCCGGCCGAGCAGATCGTCGAGATCGTGCCCTGACCCACGTTTCCCGCACCCACGTTTTCCGTACCCACGTTGTCCGGCCACGAGTGCCGTTGGTCCCGTCGGTTGGGGTCGGCCGCCTCTGCCCCGTCGGAACGATCCGGGCGTCCAATGAGGTCGACGGGATGAGGTATCGACCGACGAGGGTGTCGACGAGGTGAGGTGTCGACGACCATCGGCATCCGGGAGGCCACCATGGCGGAGCTGGTCCTGCGGGACGTCACGAAGGTCTTCAAAGGCGGCGTGGTGGCGCTCGACCACGTGAACCTGACCGTCCACGATGGTGAGTTCGTGGTCTTCGTGGGACCGTCCGGCTGCGGCAAGTCGACCCTGCTGCGCCTGGTCGCCGGGCTGGAGGATCTCACCTCGGGAAGCATCGAGATCGACGGCCGGGTGGTCGACCACGCTCCACCCCGCGACCGCGACATCGCCATGGTCTTCCAGAACTACGCCCTGTACCCGCACTACACGGTCGCCCAGAACATCGGCTTCAGCCTCCGGATGCGTCGCTACCCGAAGCGGGAGATCGAGGCGCGCAGCCAGGAGACCGCCCGCCTGCTGGGCCTGCAGGCGCTCATGGACCGTCGGCCGGCCGCCCTGTCCGGCGGGCAGCGCCAGCGGGTCGCCATGGGGCGCGCGCTCGTCCGGCAACCGTCGCTGCTGCTCATGGACGAGCCGTTGTCCAACCTGGACGCCAAGCTCCGGGTCGCCATGCGGGGCGAGCTGATCCGCCTGCACCAGCGGTACGGCACGACCACGCTGTACGTCACCCACGACCAGGTCGAGGCGATGACGCTCGGCGATCGCATCGCCGTGCTGGAGCGGGGACGGCTGCAGCAGGTCGGCACGCCGGAGGAGCTGTACCGGCGTCCGTGCAACATCTTCGTGGCCGGCTTCATCGGGTCCCCGGCCATGAACCTGGCCCGGGGACGCCTGGTCGCGACGGCAGACGGCGTCGACCTCGTGGCCGGGCCGGTGCGCGCCCCCCTTCCGGCCGGCTGGGAGCAGCGGTGGCCGGGTCTCGTCGACCGGGTCGGCCGCGACGATGACGGGGCGGAGATCGTCTTCGGGCTGCGGCCGGCCGCCTTCACCCTCGTTCCCTCGACAGCCATCGATCCGTCAATCCTGGTGACGACGGCGGTGACCGTGGAGTCCCTCGGCGACGAGAAGAACGTGCTGTTCGTGCCACCGTTCGGCGCCTACCAGCCGGACCGGGCGGACGCGGGCTCCGACGCCGAGCCGCCGGCCCTGTGGACCGCCCGGATCGACCCCGACGCGTCGGTGCACTCCGGCGATCGGGTCGCGCTCCGCCTGGACCTGGCCGCGGCGTACTTCTTCGACCCGCACACCGAGCAGGCCATCCCGGCCGAATCACCCGCGCCGGCGCTCGCCTCATGACCGGGAGGTTTTTCCGATGACCGATAGAAGTCGCATCGTCGTCGTGGGGGTGGACGGCTCGGACTCCGCGCAGGGCGCGTTCGCGCACGGGGCCTGGGAGGCGCACCGCCGGGGCGGGGTGCTCCGGCTGGTGTACGTCTCCCATGTGCCACCCCGGTACGTGACCGGCGTCGACCTGACGGCCACCGACCGCGCGGCCGGGGCCGAGATGCTGGCGGAGTACGCCCAGCGAGCGCAGGCGGCGTTTCCCGGGTTGCGCGTGGAGCGCCAGGTGGTCAGCGGCTCGCCCGGGGCGGCGCTCGTGCGGGCGTCGCAGGATGCGGCGCTGGTGGTGGTCGGGTCACGGGGCCTGGGCGGCTTCGCCGGCCTGCTGCTCGGCTCGGTGGGCACGCAGCTGGCCGCGCACAGCGCCGCCCCGGTCATCGTCATGCGGCCGCCGAACGACCGGGGCACGCTCGGCGCCGCGCCGGCCCCGGCCCCGGTCGTGGTGGGCATCGACGGCATTCCCGAGAGCGCGGCCGCGCTCGGGTTCGCCTTCGAGGAGGCCGCGGCCCGCGGCGCCGGCCTCGTCGCGACGTACGCGTGGTGGATGCTACCGCCGAGCGCGCTCGGCCCGGAGTCGCCGCGCAAGTACGACCTCGGCGAGGCGGAGGACGCGGCGCGCCGGATGCTCGCCGAGGCGGTCGCCGGCTGGCGACAGCAGTACCCCGACGTCGACGTCGCGCTGCGGCCGGAGCGTTCCCCGAACCCGGTCGTGGGTCTGCTCGAGCAGAGCCGTACCGCCGGCCTGCTGGTCGTCAGCCGGCACGGCGGCAACACGTTGAGCCGCCTGCTCTTCGCCTCGATCAGTGACACCGCGGTCCGCGAGGCGCACTGCCCGGTCGCTGTCGTTCCCGCTCAGGCCACATAGGACGCCGATTCCGCCACATGGACGCCGATTCAGCCACATGGACGCCAATTCAGCCTCATGGACGCCAATTCAGCCACATAGGACGCCGATCAGGCCGCCGAGGGGGTCACTGTGGACCCCGGCCCGGCCACAGCGGACCGGCCATCCGATGACCCCGCAAACGGAGGTGCAGTCATGCGGGTCGTACCCGGCAATCCCCTCACCGACACGGAACTGAGCCAGCTCGACGCGCACTGGCGCGCGGCGAACTACCTGTCGGTCGGCCAGATCTACCTGATGGACAACCCCCTGCTGCGGGAGCCCCTGCAGCCCGACCACGTCAAGCCGCGCCTGCTCGGCCACTGGGGCACCACTCCGGGCCTCAACCTCGTCTACACGCACCTCAACCGGATCATCGCCCGCCGCCACCGGCCGACCATCTACATCGCCGGGCCGGGGCACGGCGGGCCGGCGCTGGTGGCCAACGTCTGGCTCGAGGGCACCTACAGCGAGATCTACCCGGCGGTGAGCCGGGACGAGCGGGGCATGGCCCGCCTGTTCCGCCAGTTCTCGTTCCCGGGCGGGGTGCCCAGCCACGTCGCCCCGGAGACGCCCGGCTCGATCCACGAGGGCGGCGAGCTCGGGTACTCGCTGGCCCACGCCTTCGGCGCCGCCTTCGACAACCCCGACCTTCTGGTCGCCTGCGTCGTCGGCGACGGTGAGGCCGAGACCGGGCCCCTGGCGACCGCCTGGCACTCCAACAAGTTCCTGGACCCGGCCGGTGACGGGGCCGTGCTGCCCATCCTCCACCTGAACGGCTACAAGATCGCCAATCCCACCATCCTCGCCCGGATCAGCGACGAGGAGCTCGACGCGCTGCTGACCGGGTACGGCTGGCGCCCGTACCTGGTCGAGGGCAGCGATCCGGCCGAGGTCCACCAGCGCCTGGCCGCGACCCTGGACGAGGTGATCGACGAGATCGACCGCATCCAGCGGGCGGCGCGGGTGGACGGCCGCACCGACCGTCCCCAGTGGCCGATGATCGTCCTGCGCACGCCGAAGGGCTGGACCGGGCCGAAGACGGTGAACGACCGGCCGGTCGAGGGCACCTGGCGGTCCCACCAGGTGCCCCTGAGCGCGGCCCGGGAGGACCCGGAGCAGCTGCGCCAGCTCGAGGCGTGGCTGCGCTCCTACCGGCCCGAGGAGCTGTTCGACGAGGCCGGGGCGCCGCGCCCGGAGGTGGTCGGCTGGCTGCCCACCGGTGACCTGCGCATGGGGGCCACCCCGTACGCCAACGGCGGCCGGCTCACCCGTCCGCTGGAGCTGCCGGACTTCCGCGCCTACGCGGTCAAGGTCGACGCCCCCGGCGCCACCGTGGCCGAACCCACCCGCGTGCTGGGGGCGTGGCTGCGGGATGTGGTGGCGGCCAACGAGCCCTACCGCAACTTCCGCATCGTCGGGCCGGACGAGACCGAGTCCAACCGTATCGGCGCCGTGCTGGAGGCGACCGACAAGGTCTGGCGGGCGGCTGTGTCCGATGTGGACGAAAACCTGGGCACCTCCGGTCGGGTCCTGGAGATCCTCTCCGAGCACACCTGCCAGGGTTGGCTGGAGGGTTACCTGCTCACCGGCCGGCACGGCCTGTTCTCCTGCTACGAGGCGTTCGTGCACATCGTGGACTCGATGGTCAACCAGCACGCCAAGTGGCTCAAGACCACCCAGGAGCTGCCCTGGCGGGCCCCGATCCCGTCGCTGAACTACCTGCTCACCTCCCACGTGTGGCGGCAGGACCACAACGGCTTCTCCCACCAGGACCCCGGATTCATCGACTTCATCGTCAACAAGAAGGGCAACGTGGTGCGGGTCTACCTGCCGCCGGACGCCAACACCCTGCTGTCGGTGACCGACCACTGCCTGCGCTCGCGCGACTACATCAACGTCATCGTGGCCGGCAAGCAGCCGGGACCGTCCTGGTTGGACATCGAGGCGGCGAACCTGCACTGCGCCCGCGGCATCGGCATCTGGGAGTGGGCCTCCACCGACCACGCCGAGCCCGACGTCGTGCTCGCCTGCGCCGGCGACGTGCCCACTTTGGAGACCCTGGCCGCCGCCGACCTGCTGCGCACCCACCTGCCCGACCTGCGGGTGCGGGTGGTCAACGTGGTCGACCTCATGCGGCTGCACTCCCCCAGCGAGCACCCGCACGGCCTCTCCGACGCCGAGTTCGACGCGATCTTCACCACCGACAAGCCGATCATCTTCGCCTACCACGGCTACCCGTGGCTGATCCACCGGCTGACCTACCGCCGCACCGGGCACGCCAACCTGCACGTGCGCGGCTACAAGGAGGAGGGCACCACCACGACCCCGTTCGACATGGTCGTCCGCAACGACATGGACCGCTACCACCTCGTCATGGACGTCATCGACCGCGTACCCGGATTGGCCCGCCGGGCCGCTGCCGTCCGCCAGCACATGGTGGACCAGCGGCTGCGCCACCACGAGTACGTGCGCCGCACCGGCCTGGACCTCCCCGAGGTCCGCGAGTGGACCTGGCGGGGCCTGTCCTAGCCATCGACCACCACCGGGCCGTCACGCTCGCCCGGCACCCACCGGGGTGACGGCCCGGCCCGATACTGTGGCGCCGGCTGATTTCACCAGTCGAGCCAGGCGGCGCTCGTGCAGCTGCTGACCCTCAAGTTCGGCCCGCTGCCCCACGCTGTGCTCCACACCGTGCAGGCCGCGTCGATCGAGCAGGTCGAGGCCTGGACCGCTCGGGTCCTCACCACCGAGACCCTGAACGAGGTGCTCAGCTGAGGCGGCCGCCTCGATCGGTGACATCGGTGCTCGCGAGGCGACGACGCCGTCCTGGTCGACCACGAACCAACCTCAACTCCGCCCGGCCGCTCCGGTCTTCGCGCGCCGCGCTCTCGGACCGTGACGACAGGTCGCGCCCCGGCGCTCACGCCCCCGGCACGGTGACCGCGACGAGCAGCAGCACGGACGCGACGATCTCGACGAGGCCGACCTGCTTGGGGGTCAGCCGCCGCCTCGGGAAGACGATGGCGCGGGCCAGCAGCGCGGCGAACAGGATCGCGACGGGTGCCCGGAACCAGGCGGCGACGGCGAGGATCACCAGGTGGTAGGCGACGCTGGCCCGGTAGTAACCGACGTGGCCCCGCTCGCGGATCATCGTCTTCACATAGAGAACGGTGCCGACAAAGTACGCCGTCACCGCGAGGAAGGCCGGCAGCACACGGTCGAGCGGCGCCCCGGCGACGGTGGCGCAGACGAAGACCATGAGACAGCTCTGCGCGACCGACGCGAGGTCGTTGGCCAGGGCGCGTTCGCGGTGGCGGAACGCGTACCCGGCGTTGACGGCGAGCAGGAGCGCGTAGGCCGGGGCGTACCACAGCACCGACGGGCGGAGCCCGAGGACCAGGCCGCCCAGCAGGACGGTCGGGACGGCGTAGGCGACGAGCTGAGCACGGAACCGGTTGAGGCGCCGGGTCTTGACCGCCTGGAACACGTAGTAGCTCGCCAGGTAACCGGCCAGCCAGGCCCCGAGCAGCGGCAGGTGGACCCACCGGAACCCGGCGGTGAGTACGCCTGCGAGCCAGGGCACCAGGAGCATGGCCCAGGCACCGTGCTGGGGCGGGATGTACCGCCGCAGGGTGCGCCGGGGCCGACGGACCGTCGTCGTGGTCGATGCTGGCGTGCTCACGACGCCACCCCCACCGCGATCACGCCCCGCGCCCCGCGCTCGGCGTCGACCATGCTGTGGCTGACGAACGGGTAGTGACCCGGCTCGGGCAGGACGGTCTCGACGAACCCACCCGCGGCCGGCGCGAGGTCGAGCACCTGGGCGCCCCCGGGATCACCAGGGCGCAGCTCGTAGCGGCCTTCCCGGTAGACGGTGTCGAACTGGGCGCCGACGATGTGGAACGCGCTGCTGCGGTTGGGACCGGCGTTGAGCAGCCAGATACGCACCCGCTCGCCGGCGGTGGCGGTCAGCGGCCGGTGCGCGTACTGGGACACGTAGCCGTTGAAGACCACCGCGTCGGGCCGTTCGGCCTGCATGGCCGCGAGATCACCTGGCTCGCCCTCGGGCCCGAGGTAGAGCTCGGACTGGACGAGGACGTACTCGCGGTCGACCTCCGGCAGGTCGGGTGGGTCGATGATGACCGCGCCGTACATGCCGTTGCCCACGTGCAACAGCATCGGCATCGTCGAACAGTGGTACATCCAGATACCCGCCTTCGTAGCGGTGAACCGGTAGGTGAGCCGCTCGCCGGGCTCGATCGGCCGCATCGGCTCGTCGGGGGCGCGGGCTCCGGCGTGGAAGTCGATGCCGTGGTCGATGGTGCCGTCGTTGACCAGGGTGATCTCGAAGGTATCACCCACCCGGCCCCGCAGCGTGGGCCCCGGCGCCGTGCCGTTGAACGTCCACAGCCGCTGCGTCACCCCGGGCGCCACCTCGCGGACGACCTCCTGCACCCGCAGCTCCAGCCGGTGCACCCGCTGCGCGGCGACGGCCGGGGCGGTGGCGTCCCGGGCCACGAAATCCGGGCCCGGATCGGCCATCGCGTCGACCCGAGGCTTCGACCCGCTCGGTTCCGACGTCTCGCCCGGTTCCGTCTGGTCGTGGTGGTGATCGGTGCCGGACCCGGTCACCTCGATGGTCAGCGTCATGCCGGCCTGCCGGTGTCCCGGCAGGGAACACCAACCCTCGACGGTGCCGCTGATGATCCCGGCGTCGAGGCGGGCGGTGCCGCCGCGATCGATGGTGCCCGTCCGGGCGCCGGTGGCGAGCACGAGGTCGTGGCGGCGGTTGTCGCGGTTGACGAGCTCGATGACGAGCCGGTCGCCGGCCGGCACGGTGATCCGGTCGGGGTGGTAGCGCATCCCCTCGGCGACCACGGTCACGGTGGTGGTCCGCCCGGTCGCCGCCACCGGCGCGGCCAGCGCCGACTGATCGGCCGACGGCGCGGTGACGCGTTCCGCGGCCACGCCGAGCAGCACGGCCAGCAGGACCAGGCCGACCCCCAGGGCGGCGCTGCCGAGCGTCCGCCCGGGCGCCGACACAGCGTTGCCCGACATCGCCAGTTCCTTTGTGGACGGTCCACCGTCCGGGGTGGACGAGGCATCGGGGGACACGGGGAGCCTCCGGGTGAGGACGAGACCGACGGCGCCGACCAGGAACTGCACCAGTGCGGCCAGCACCAGCATGGAGGTGGTGATCCGGACGTACGGCGGGGCCGGCAGCAGGAACAGCGCGAGCGCGAGGTTGGCCATGGCCACCCGTTGCGGCCCGCGCCGCTCCAGCCGCTCGATGGCGTGGCGGACCCGGGTGGGGCCGCCGCCGAGCGCCATCGGCAGCAGGTAGCTGAGCGCGCCGATCAGGGTCTGGGCGGCGAACCCGGCCAGCAGCGGCACCAGCACCCCGCCGAAGCGGTCGGCCGCGTGGTCGGGACCGCCCGCGGTGACCAGGATGGCGGCGTCGACCGCGAGCGCGACCAGCAACCACACCGCCCCGGCGGCGATCGACCAGGCCGCGAACGAGGCGGGGGGCTTCTGCCGCGCCGCCTGCACCGCCGGGCGGGCGGTGACCACCACGGCGGCGGCGACCAGCGCGAGGCCGGCGACGGCGAGGGCGGGCCACCAGGCGAGTACCGCGACGGCGAGCAGCGCCAGGCCGGCGACGGCCAGCGGCAGGGCCGCCCGGGCGGCGGCGACCGCGCCGTCGACGATGCGGGTCCGCAGGATCGTGGGCCACAGCGTGAGCACGGTGCCCAGCACGGTCAGCGTGACCCAGCCGAGCAGGTTGACGTGGGCGTGGAACAGCACCAGGCGCGGCCGCGCGGCGTCGTCGACCACCAGCATCCACGCGCCCACCGGGATCCCGGCCAGCACCGACACCGTGGCTGCCACGTAGTAGTGCACCGTGACCGCGAACCGGGACGGCAGCGCGGCCCGCAGCCGGCCGGCCAGCCAGCCCAGGTGCGCGGCCACGGCGGCGAAGACGGCGACCGCGCCGGCCACGCCGGTCCACGGCCACGGCCCGACCCCGCCGGCCAGGACGGCGACCACGCCGAGGTTGAGGAGCGCGAGCCGGGCCGTCTCGCCCCGACGGTTGGTGGGCGCAGGGATGCGCAGCACCGCCGCGGTGAAGTGCGCGCTCCAGACGAGGATCGCGTTGCTGACCGCCCCGAGCAGCAGCAGATGGACGGCCAGCCACCGCCACGCCGGCAGGAACGGGTGGGCGATGCCGACCACGACGATGCCGGCGAGATAGGCCAGCGGCAGCAGCCCGGCCCGACGATGCCAGCCCGCCCGCCCCGTACGGGCCGACCCCGGGGTCTCGGGCCCGATCGCACTCATCGGGCCGCTCCCGACACCAGGTGAGGCGGGGCGGTCCGGTCGGCCGCGGGCGCGGAGCCGACGGGGGTGGCGCCCCGGCGGCCGGCCCGCACGGACAGGACGACGGCGCAGGCGGCGAAGCCGACCACGGCGGCCACGGTCGCGGCGCCGGCCCACCGCCACACCGCGGCCACCCCCAGGCCGTCCCCGGCCAGCACGCGCAGCAGCAGGGCGCCGTGCAGCAGGCCGAGCGGGGCGTACAGGATCGGCCGGTACGGCAACGGCCGGCGCAGTACGGCCGGCAGCACGACCGGGGCATGCGCGAAAATCATCGACATAGTGAAGCCCAGAAATACAGCGTGCAGGGTCGCGTCGTAGGCGGCCCCGGCGACCGTCCGGCCCTGGCCCGTCCACAGGACGCCGGCCACGGCGAGCCAGGCGAAGCCGGCGAGCAGGCCGACCGCGACGTACCGGGGCAGGCCGCGGGCGCGGACCGTACGCCGGGCCACATCGAAGGTCACCAGCCACCCGACCACGGCGAGCACGCCGGCGCCGAACAGGTGCGCGCCGACGGCCGGCCACAGGGTGGCCGCGGTGGCCCCGCCCAGCAGCGCGGCGAGGGCGGCCAGGAACCAACGGTGCGCGGGCGAGCCGACGGTGCCGCCGCGCCGGTCCGCCTCCAAGCCGGCGTCGGTGGACGCGCCCGCCCCGGCGATGGTGGGCGCGGGCCGGGTCACCCGCGCGCCGAGCGGGGCGAGGTCGAGGCGCTCACCGGCGATGGTCGCGACGACGAACGTGGCCAACCACGGCACCAGGTCGGCCACCGGCAGACCGGCCAGCCACAGCAGGGCGGCGGCGTACCAGGCGAAGGCCCCCGCGGCCTGGGCGAGCAGGGCCGGACCGGGCTGGCGGCGCCACAGCGCCGCGTAGATGCCCTGCAGCAGCACCCCGGCCACCGCGAGGAGGGCCTTGCCCGGCAGGGCGGGTCCGGCGGCGACCAGGGCGAGGGCGCCGGCGGCCGCGCACGCCGGGGCGGCGAGCGCCCACCGGGCGCCGAGCGCGGCCGCCCGTTCGAGCGCCACGAGGGTGCCGACGAACCCGAGCACCATCACCGGACCGTGGACCTCCGCGAGGGGGAACGGCCCCGCCGGCCGGCCAGGCTGCGGCAGCCCGAAGCCGAGCAGCAGCAGCCCGCCGTACAGGCCGGCTATCAGGGCGAGGCCCCCGCCGGCGACCAGCGGCAGGCGTACGGTGGGCGCGGACGGGCTCGGCCGGTTCATGGCTGTCCACTGTGGTCTGTCGGTACCCGTAGGCGGGCCACACAGGCGTTGGGCGCGGCGAACGGCTCCAGCACCGCCTCCCCGTCGGCGGCGCCGGTGGTCCGGAGCACGCCACGGATCACCCCGGCGTGCAGGGCGCACATGACGTCGGGTTGCTGGCCGACAAGCTCCAGGAACGGGCAGGTGTGCAGGTGCACCTCGACGTCCCTCGCGCTGCCAGGGCCGGCACTGGCAGGGTCGGAGCTCCCAGGGCCTGTGCTCGCAGTGTCGGCAGTGGATTCCGCGGTGTCGGTTGTGGAGCCTGCCGCGTCGCCCGTGGACGTTGCCGCGTCGGGAGTGAACGGCTCGGCCCCGCCGGCCCGGTGAACCTGCGGGTCGAACCCCAGGTCCCGCAGCACGGTCACCGTGGCCTCGACCGCGCTCGCGGGCTGCGGCAGCGCCGCGGCGAGCCGACGACCCCACGCCTGCCCGGCCCGGGCCGCGGCCGGGACGCCCCCGCCCGCGGTGGCCAGGTGCTCGAGCAACGCGGCGGCGAGCGTGCGGTAGGGCGCGGGGGCCGGCTCGGGCGCGGCGGCCCGGTACCGCCAGGCCGGCCGACCCGGCCCACCGTTGCTCGCCCGGGCCTTGATGAGCAGCCCCGCCTCGACCAGCCGCTCCAGGTGCGCCCGGACGGTCGAGAAGTGCAGGCCGGTGCGCTCGGCCACGTCGCCGGCGGTCAGGCCAGCGTCGGCGGCCCGAACCAGCCGCAGGATCGCCACGCGGCTGGCCGAGCCCAACGCGCGGTGCCGGGGAGTGTCGATCGTCTCGCCGGACGGCCCTGTCCCTCGGGTTTCCATGGCGCCTAGCATTATAACGTCGAATAGCGTTATAACGCCGAGTGACATCAAAACTAGGGATGGCCACCATGTCTGAGCCGGACACCAACCACGCCTCCGACGACAACCACACCTCCGACGCCGCCGCCGCGCAGGCGATCCGGCGCCACCACGCCGAGCTCGCCGCCGCCCTCCGGGACCACGTCACCGCGCTGGTCGACGCGGCCGAGGTCGGCAGCTCGCGGCAGACATGGCAGCAGCGCGACCAGCTGACGGCCTGGCTGCACGACGAGCTGCTGCCCCACGCCGCCGCCGAGGAAAGCGCCCTCTACCCGGCCGCCGCCAGCCAGCCGGGCGGCCGGCTGCTCGTGGACGGCATGGTCGCCGAGCACCGGGCCATCACCGATCTCGTGGCCGAGGTCGAGGCCGCCCGGACACCCGTCCACGCCGCGACCGCGGCCCGCGCGCTGGCCGCGGTGTTCGAGGTCCACCTGGCCAAGGAGAACGACCTGGTCCTCCCGCTGCTGCAGGCCGCCCCGGACGTCTCCCTCGCCGACACCGTGGCCGGCCTGCACGCCGTGCTCGGCGGAGAGGCGTCCCGGGCCACCGGGTGCGGCGGCCACGGCCACTGCGGCTGCGGCGGCGACGCCGGCCGGGCGGATGCGCCGGCGCCGGTGCTCACCATCGACGCCCGCCTCGACGTACGCAGCCTGCCGCACGGGCAGCGGCACGCCCGGGTCCTGGAGGCCCTGGCCGAGCTACCGCCCGACGGGGCCCTGGTCCTCGTCGCCCCGCACGCGCCGCGTCCGCTCCTGGCCGAGATCGACGCCCGCTACCCCGGGCAGTTCGAGACCGAGTGGCTTCAGGAGGGCCCGGAGGTCTGGCAGATCCGCCTGCACCGCCTCCCCGTTCCCGCCTGATTCACCGCTCCCAGCCGCCGACGGGTTCGCGCTCCCCGCCACCGACCGCTCCCCTCCTGGCCGACCCCTGACCACCATCGGCGGGGGCGCGAACCCCATCGAAAGGATTATCGATGTGCAACTACTGCGGCTGCCGCGACTTCCCGCTCATCGGCGCGCTCACCGCCGAGCATGAGGCGATCACCAACGCCGCGGGGCGACTGCGCCGCGCCATCACCCACGGCGAAAGCGACCCACTGGCCGCACTGGACGACCTGCTCGCGCTGCTGGTGCCGCACACGAGCAGGGAAGAGACCGGACTGTTCGCCGAGGTTCGCGCCGAGGGCAGCCTGACCGAGGCGGTCGACCGGCTGTGCGCCGAACACGCCGACATCCACGGCGTGCTCGGGGCCGTCGACCGATCCGCACCGCACTGGCCACCCGTGCTCGCCGCGCTGGACCGATTGCATCGTCATATTGACAATGAAGAGCACGGCCTGTTCCCGGCGGCCGTCGTGGCCCTACCCATCGAAGCATGGGACAGGATCACGCCAGCCCGCCATCCGGCGAACGCGTCGTGACGGACTTCGGGCCCTTCGGCCCTACCACGGACCCTTGGTCAACCGGCGAGTATGGCCGACATGTGCCGGCGGCCACGGCGCGAGCCGGCCGGTACCACGGTGGCTTTCACGATCGTCACGAAGGCTGACCCGAGTCCTCGACAGGAGTCCTCAACAGGTTGACCGGAACCCTCAAGAGGCTGACCCGAATACTCAAGAAGGCTGAGGCGTGATGACGGACGTGGCCCAATCGGCTGGTCGGGCCCTGCTGGCGCTCGGCGGCCTGGTGCGCCGGGCCGAGGTGTCCGCCGATGGGCGGGTGCTGTACCAGGTCGGGGGGCGGCAGGCCGATGGTTTCTACCGGGACCGCTGGTCCTACGACACGGTGGTGCGCTCCACTCACGGAGTTAACTGCACCGGTTCCTGCTCCTGGAAGGTGTACGTCCGCGACGGCATCATCACCTGGGAGCAGCAGCAGACGGACTACCCGACGGTGGGGCCGGACCGGCCGGAGTACGAGCCGCGCGGCTGTCCGCGCGGGGCGGCCTTCTCGTGGTACACCTACTCGCCCACGCGGGTCCGCTACCCCTACGCCCGCGGGATCCTCGTGCAGATGTACCGCGAGGCCAAGGCCCGGCTGGGCGACCCGGTCGCGGCCTGGGCCGACATCCAGAACGACCCGGAGCGCCGCCGCGCCTACCAACGGGCCCGGGGCAAGGGTGGCCTGGTGCGCGTCTCCTGGGACGAGGCCCTGGAGATCGTCGCGGCCGCCCACGTCCACGCGATCAAGACGTACGGCCCGGACCGGGTCGCCGGATTCTCCCCCATCCCGGCGATGTCGATGGTCTCCCACGCGGTCGGGGCCCGGTTCATCTCGCTGATCGGCGGCACCATGCTGTCGTTCTACGACTGGTACGCCGACCTGCCGGTCGCCTCCCCGCAGATGTTCGGGGACCAGACCGACGTGCCCGAGTCGGGCGACTGGTGGGACGCCACCTACCTCATCATGTGGGGCTCCAACGTCCCGGTCACCCGCACGCCCGACGCCCACTGGATCGCCGAGGCCCGCTATCGGGGCCAGAAGGTCGTCGTCGTGTCGCCCGACTACGCCGACAACGTCAAGTTCGCCGATGAGTGGCTGCCGGCCCAACCCGGCACCGACGGGGCGCTGGCCATGGCGATGGGGCACGTCATCCTGAAGGAGTTCTTCGTCGACCGGCAGGTGCCGCGGTTCCTCGACTACGTGACGCGGTACACCGACCTGCCGTACCTGATCACTCTGGATCCCCTACCCGACGGCGGGTACCGACCGGGCAAGTTCCTCACCGCGGCCGACCTCGACGACCCGGGGGCGGGCCCGGCCGGCTCCGGCGCGTCCGGCCAGCCGGAGTATGCGCGCTTCAAGCCGGTGGTGTGGGACACCGTGACCGACCGACCGGCCGTGCCGAACGGCTCGTTGGGGCACCGATTCAGCGAGGCGGACCTGGGCCGGTGGAACCTCGACCTGGGTGACCTGTCGCCCCGGCTGAGCTGCCTGGGCGGCCGGCCGGTCGAGGTCCTCCTGCCCCGGTTCGACACCGAGGAGCCGCAGATCATGCGCCGCGGCGTGCCGGCCGTCGAGGTGGCCGGACGGCTGGTCACGACCGTCTTCGACCTCCTGCTCGCCCAGTACGGGGTGCGCCGCGACGGCCTGCCCGGCGAGTGGCCTCTGTCCTATGAGGACACCAGCCAGCCGTACACGCCGGCGTGGCAGGAGCCGATCACCGGTGTTCCCGCCGCCGCGGCCGCCCGCATCGCGCGGGAGTTCGCCGACAACGCGGCACGCTCCGGCGGCCGCTCGATGATCCTCATGGGCGCCGGCACCAACCACTGGTTCCATTCGGACACCACCTACCGGGCGATGCTCGCCCTCACCACGCTGACCGGTTGCCAGGGCGTCAACGGGGGCGGCTGGGCGCACTACG
>Ga0310830_100351_pt1 | contig 42023 bp, 34 predicted proteins | sample WT_ome_5_FD_201301 | JGI IMG/M metagenome (GOLD analysis project Ga0310830, IMG submission 201301) | Sorghum-adapted microbial communities enriched on wild type (WT) sorghum from Joint BioEnergy Institute, Emeryville, California, United... ... | reverse complement strand
AAGCCTTCCGCGCCATCGCCAGCCGTTACGACAAACGCGAATACATGTACGCCGGAACCGTCGACATCGCCTCAATCAGAATCTGGCTCCGCGACCCAGTCACATGATCCAGCAGACACGCCCTAGTTCGGTCTGGTCACGTCCAGCACTAGTTAGGTGAGGAAGCGGCCAGGTGTGGTCAGGACGGACGACCTCCGGCGTCGGGACGTCACCAGGCGTCCCTCCTGACTCGGTGTGCCCTGGACGTTGTGGCCTTCCCGTGGCGGCGTCGCCTTCCCGCTGCGGCGCCCCGGACCCCGCTAGGCCGTCCGTCCGGACACGCTCTCGGCCGAGGCACCGTAAGGCAGGCGAGATCGCAGGCCGGCCACCAGGTTGTCGCGGCACTGCCGGGTGAGGTTGTCCCCGGTCCAGGACTCCTCCAGCTTCACGGTCCGACCGTCGTGCAGGCCGACCTCGAGCCGTACCGGCACCTCCTTGAGCACCGTGACCGAGGCGACGTCCTCGAAGGCGAGAAAGCGGTGGGCCCGCGCGAGCTCCTCCACGGGCGCCGAGGCGGCGAGCGCCCGTAGGCGCTTCTTGCCGCCGTCGGTGCTCTTCGGGCCGGGGGCGAGGATCAGCCCGTTGGTGAGGATGAGGACGTCGTGCCAGGCGCCATCGACCTTCATGTTGGCGATGCCGCCCACGATCTCGCCGCCCTTGGCGGTGGCCGTGGCCTGCACCAGGGTCGCCTGGGCGGCATCGATGCCGAGCTCGGTCAACCGGGCGCGCGCCGCCGCCACGGTCGCCGGCGAGAGCGCGAGTTGCACGATCTCCCTGGCGTCGAACGGTGCACCGTCGGAGCGGACCAGGGTCGCCGGGCCGGCCCAGGAATGCCGCCAGGTGGCCACGCCCGAGCGGACCGCAGCGAGGCTCACCAGCAGGCCGAGCGCGTCGGCCGGCGCCTCGCTCAGTGGCCCGCCGACCGTACCCAGCCGCCCGGCGGCGGACAGATCGAGCACCGTGCCCAGGTCGACGTGGCCGGCGCCCGTGCTGCGAGCGACGCCGCGGTACATCTCGTCGGCGGCCTCCTGCGCCATCGCGGTCATCGCCGCCGCCGTGAACTGCTCCCAGGGCAGCACCTGCCGGGAGCCGACGTTCAGCGCCATCGAGGCGAGAGCCGCGCAGGCCTGGGGGAAGGCGGGGACGAGGTCGGTGGCGGGACGCGGGTCGACGGCCACGGGCTGGTCGGGCATGGCGTCCATCGCCTGCACCCGGACGGCGATCGGTGGGTGGGAGTCCCACCAGGACCCCTCGTCCGGTGGCATCTCGGCCCGCAGCCGGGCCAGCTCGTCGGAGCGGTGGCGCAGCAGCTCCGCGAAGCCGCCGAAGATGTCGTCCGGGGCGTAGCCGGCCTCCCACCCGGGGGCCACGTACCGTCCAAAGTAGAAGTCCCACGCCGCCACGATGACCCGAAGCTCGCGCAGGGCCGACTGAGCCGCCTCGCGCCCGGCGACCTGGACCGAGGCCCGGTCAGCCTCCAGCTCCTGCCGGCGGCTCACCGCCGCCTCCACCAACAGGTAGACCCTGGCGTACAGCTTGAACAGCCAGGCGACGGGACCGGACAGGTTCTGGACGGTGCCGATGACGGCCATCCGGCCCCGGTAGGTGATGGGCCCGAGCCGCGTGTGACGGCCCGAGTAGTGGCCGAGCTCGTGAGCCAGCACCGACCGCAACTGGGCCACCGAGAACGCCTGCAGCAGGGGGACGCCGAGCAGCAGCGTCCGCCGTCCGCCGATCAGGCCGAGCAGGCGGGCGTCCTCGGTGACCGCGGCGTTCACTTCGGGCACGAGCAGAATCTGGTCGGGCCGACGGGTCTTGAGCTGCGCCGCGAGCTCGGTGACGATGCCCCACAGTTCCGGCGCCTGCTCGGGCGAGACCGGTAGGCCGGACGGTGGCTGGGGCCGGGCCCGGATCACCCGCCACAGGGCGGCGAGGATCGCCACGGCCGCCGCGATCGTGACGTAGCCGAGCTTGCTGCCCGCCACGCCCAAGCCGCGGGTGAACGCCCCCACGGTCAGCCAACCCAACCCTCCGACGACGGCGAAGGCGAACACGTAAAAGCCGAACAACATCACGACCGCGATGGCCGCCCGCACGGTGGTCAGCATCAGCCACTCCTTCCAGCGGGCCGCACCCTACCGCCTCCGTCGCACCCTGTCTGTCCCGACCAGGCGCCGCTGAGCGCGCGCATCCCGGCCGCCCGACACCGAGCGAGCGGCCTGCGCCGGCCGGTCCCGTCCGACCGTCGGCGTAGGCCGACGGTGGTCCCAGCCGGCAGTAGTAGAGGACGGCGGCGGACGTAGGTACGGTTGGCCGCACCAGCCCCGCCCGCCGAAGTAGGCTCGCCGGCATGCCGGTACCGCGGGACCCCGTCGCCGACCTGCGGCGCATCGCCTTCCTGCTCGAGCGGGCGGGCGAGGCGACCTATCGGGTCAGGGCGTTCCGCAGCGCTGCGGCCGTGGTCGCGACGATGTCGGCCGAGGAGCTCGCGGCCCGGGCGGCCGCCGGCACGCTGACGAAGGTGAAGGGGCTCGGCGAGGTCACCGCCCGGTGCGTCGCCGAGTCGCTGCGCGGCGAGGAACCGGTGTACCTGCGCCGCCTGGAGGCGACCGAGGGGACCGACATCGGCGAGGCGGCGGCCGCGATCCGGAAGGCCCTGCGCGGGGACTGCCACTGCCACTCCGACTGGTCCGACGGCGGCTCGCCGATCGAGGACATGGTGAGCACCGCGATCGCGCTGGGGCACCGCTACCTCGTGCTCACCGACCACTCGCCCCGGCTCACGGTCGCTCGCGGGCTGTCCGCGCAGCGGCTACGGGAGCAGATCGAGGTGGTCGCGGCGATCAATGCCGCCCTGGAGGAGACCGGCACGGACTTCCGGCTGCTGACCGGCATCGAGGTGGACATCCTGGCCGACGGGTCCCTGGACCAGACCGACGAGCTGCTCGCCCAGCTCGACGTGGTGGTCGGTTCCGTCCACAGTGGCCTCCGGGACGACCCCGACACGATGACCCGCCGGATGCTGCGCGCGGTGACGAACCCGCACCTGGACATCCTCGGGCACTGCACCGGCCGCAAGCTCGTCACCGGCACCCCGGGCAGCGACCGCGCGCATGCCCGGGACGGTCGGGCCGCGAAGGGCCGGCCGGAGAGCACCTTCGACGCGGCCGCCGTGTTCGCGGCGTGTCGCGACCACGGCAAGGCCGTCGAGATCAACAGCCGGCCGGACCGGCTGGACCCGCCCAAGCGCCTGCTGCGCCTGGCGTACGAAATGGGCTGTCTGTTCGCCATCGACTCCGACGCCCACGCGCCGGGCCAGCTCGACTGGCTGGGCAACGGCTGCGAGCGCGCCGCCCTGTGCGGGGTCGAGACGGAGCGCATCGTCAACACCTGGCCGCTGGCGGAGCTGCTCGCCTGGACGGCCGGCCACGCGACCGCCGGTCAGGGATAGCCGATTGCCAGGGATAACCCGCGTGTCGGCCCCAAACGTGCGGCCTGGCCGCCGGTAACCGGGTTCGCGATGCGAAGACCATGGGCTAGCCTCGCGGAGTGGGACACGTAGACACGATCGCCGACCGTTACGTCGACGAATGGGCGGCCCTGGACCCCATCGGCGCCACCTACGTCGGCATCGCCGGGTACGACGACCGGCTCACCGACTTCTCCCCCGAGGGATACGCGGCCCTGGCCGACCTGGACCGCCGGACGCTGGCCCAACTCGCCCAGCTGACGCCAGCCGACGAGCGGGAGCGGGTGGCGCTCGAGGCGATGACGGAGCGCCTCGGGCTCGCGCTGGAGATGTACGAGGCCGGGCTGGTCACCAGCGAGGTCAGCGTGATCTCGGGTGCGCTGCACGCCGTCCGGTCGGTCTTCGACCTCATGCCCATCGGCGGCGAGGAGGCGACGCGCAACATCGCCAAGCGCCTGGCCGCCGTACCCACCGCGCTCGCCCAGGCCCGCCGGACGCTGCTGGAGGCGGCGGCCCACGGCCACGTCGCCGCGCGGCGGCAGATCGCCGAGGTGGCCAAGCAGTGCGACGCGTGGGTCGACCCGGCCCGGGACGACTTCTGGCCCAAGTTCGCCCGCCGGGTCGTCGCCGAGCCCGGCCTCCCGGACTCGCTGCGGGCCGAGGTGGAGCGCGGGGCGGAGGCCGCCCGGGCGGCCACGGTGGACTTCGCCCGGTTCCTGCGCGAGGAGCTCGCCCCGCTGGGCCGCGAGCGCGACGCCGTGGGCCGCGAGCACTACAGCCTCGCCTCGCGGTACTTCCTCGGCGCCACGGTCGACCTCGAGGAGACCTACGCCTGGGGCTTCGCCGAGCTGGCCCGCATCGAGTCGGAGATGCGCTCGGTGGCGGACAAGATCGTTCCGGGTGGGACGGTCCGCGAGGCCATCACCGCGCTCGACAATGACCCGGCCCGCCGCATCGTCGGCAAGGAGGCGTTCCGCGACTGGATGCAGGCGCTGGCCGACAAGGCCATCAACGACCTGCACGGCACCCACTTCGACATCCCCGAGCAGGTGCGCCGCATCGAGTGCTGCATCGCGCCGACCTCGGACGGGTCGATCTACTACACCGGGCCGAGCGAGGACTTCACCCGCCCCGGCCGCATGTGGTGGGCGGTGCCCACGGGCATCGACTCCTTCGCCACCTGGAAGGAGGTCACCACCGTCTACCACGAGGGCGTGCCGGGCCACCACCTGCAGGTCGGCCAGACGGCCGTCCGGGCCGACCAGCTCAACCGCTGGCAGCGGCTGGTCTGCTGGTGCTCCGGGCACGGCGAGGGTTGGGCGCTCTACGCCGAGCGGCTCATGGACGAGCTCGGGTACCTCGATGACCCGGGTGACCGGCTGGGGATGCTCGACTCGCAGGCCATGCGGGCCGCCCGGGTGGTCGTGGACATCGGGATGCATCTGGAGCTGCCCATTCCCGACAACATGCTGGGCGACGTCGACGGCCGCACCGCCTTCCATCCCGGCGAGCGGTTCACCCCCGAGCTGGGCTGGGAGTTCATGCGGGCGCACTGCAGCACCCCGGACGAGAACCTCCGCTTCGAGCTGAACCGCTACCTGGGGTGGCCGGGGCAGGCGCCGTCGTACAAGGTGGGCGAGCGGATCTGGCTGCAGGCCCGGGCGGACGCCCAGGCGCGCAAGGGCGCCGCGTTCGACCTGAAGGCCTTCCACCGCGCCGCCCTGGACCTCGGCTGCATCGGCCTCGACCCGCTCCGCGCCGCCCTGGAGCGGCTGTAGGCCGGCCCCGCTGAATCGAGCACGACCGGCCGAGCGCTCCACCGGCCGAGCACCGAACGGCGAGCCCGGGCACGCGCGAGCCCGGGCCGCCGGAGGCTCGGGCGGCCTGCCGGGCGTCAGGGGCAGGTCTGCCGGTAGCGGCGGTCGGGCAGGTGCAGGGCCCACTCCTCGGGCGTCAGGCCGCGGCCCGCGATCCGACAGGCGAGCGCGATGAGGGACGGGTCGTTGTCCGGTGTGGACGCCAGGGCCGTGCCGACGCCCCGGCCCCCGGTGAGGTCGAAGGCGAGGACGGCCCCCGAGCCGCCGATGGTGTAGAGGGTCCGGGCGTCGGCGGCGAACTGGATGCCCGTCATCGGCGCGGGACCGGCGGTGAAGCTGCGCAGCGGCGAGAGCGTCGAGAGGCTCCACACCACGGCGGCGCCGTCGGCCCCCACCGTGGCGAAGCTCGCCCCGTCGGGCGCCCAGGCGGCGGCGAGCACCTGGTCGCGGTGGGCGGTGACCGACCGGGGCGTCGGCGGCTCCTCGCCCGCGGCGGTCAGGTCCCACACCTGGACCACCGGACCGGCGGCGGCGAGCAGCATCCCGGCGTCGGCGGTGAACGCCAGTGGGGTGACCGCCCCGGGCAGGGTGCGCACGACCCCGTCGGCCACGGTCAGGACCGTGGTCGACCCGCTGGTGCCGAACGCCACCGCCGACCCGTCCGGCGCGACCACGACCGAGTCCACTGGGGACGTCGGGAGGGGATACGTGGTGGACGGCGTCCGGGCGTCGATGTTCCAGGCCGCGGCGGTGGTCGGGGACTGCGGATCGCGCCCGTGATGCGCCAGCACCAGCGTGACGCCGTCGGCGAGGAGACCGCCCCCGGAGCCCGGCCACACCTGGCCGAAGGCCGTGCCGGTCGGGCGGCGGTTCGCCACGTCCCAGACGACGATGCTCGCCGCCTCCGCGCCGTCGGGGGTGCGGTCGCCACCCCAGCTCACCAGCCGCCGTCCGTCCGGGGTGAAGCTGAGCCCGGTCACCGGTCCGTGCCCGGGATAGTCCACTGTGGCCGTCGTGGTCAGGTCGCTGGTGAGCAGCAGGATCGACCCATCGGCGGTGCCGGCGGCGATGGTGGTGCCGTCGGGGCTGACCGCGAGCGCGGTCACGCCGGAGCCGGCCATGGCCAGCAGGTCGGGCGTGCGCTGCAGCACCGAACGCACCACCTCGGTCTGGCTGCCGTCGAGCCGGGCCGCGGCGATGGCGAGCAGGAGTGAGTCGCGCAGGTCGGTCTCGGCCACCGCCTGCACCCCGAGCCGGGACGCGTCCGAGCGCAGGGCCTTGGCGGTCGTCTGGATCTGCATGAGCACGGAGACGACGGCGATGGCGGTGGCGAGCAGGGCGAGCGCGGTCGTACCGGCGACCCACCGCCACAGCAGCAGCATGCGCCGCTTCCGGCGGGCCTCGGTGGCGAGGGCCGCGCGCTGGCTGGCGGCGAGGAAGTCCCGCTCCACCGTGGACAGTTCGGCGGAGTGCCGCTCGGCCCAGTCGAGCATGGTGACCAGGCGGGCCCCCCGGTAGAGGATGCTGGCGCTGCGCCCGCCGGCGGCCCAGGCGTCCGCCGCGCGCCGCAGGTGGCGGCGCAGGTTCGTCTCCGCGGCCCGGTCGTCGAGCGCCTCGCGCAGCCGGGGCCACTCGGTGAGCAGGCAGTCGTGGCGCAGGGTCACCGTGTCGATCTCGGGGCTGACCGTGACCAGCCCACCGGCGGCGAGCACCTCCAGGGCGGGCAGGGCGCCCCCGCCGGCCTGGGCGAGCAGCTCGCTCAGGTTGGCCCGCGTCCGCACCGCGAGCCGGTCCTCGGTCAAGGTGCACATTCCGGCGAGCAGGGCGCGGGCGGCCGTGCGAGCCTGCGGTGTGGGCAGCCCGGCGTAGACCGACTCGGCGTAGGCGGCGATGGCGTTGGCGAGTCCCGGCCCGGCCTGGTAGGCGGCGAGCGTGAGCGTCGTGCCGGTGCGCGCGTGCCACAGCTCGCGCAGCGTGACCGCGAGGTGGGTCAGGCCACCGTGGCCGTCCTCCACCTCGGCGATGAGCCGGTCCACCAGCCCCGGCTCGACCTCGAGCCCGGCGATCTCGGCGGGCCGCACGATGGCGCGGCGCAGCTCGTCCTCGGTCATGGGCGTCACCGGCACGAGGTTCGCCGCGATCAGCTCGGCCAGCACCGGGTGCCGCGCGCAGTGCCGGTAGAAGTCCGAGCGCAGGCTGATCAGGACCCGGCCGGTCTCGGTGGCGGCCAGCAGCGCCTCCACGAACTCCTCGCGCTGCTGGTCGTCGAAGAGGACGAAGATCTCCTCGAACTGGTCGACCACCAGCAGGGTGGGCGGCGACTCGTCGTCATCGGCCACCGGGCCGGTCGGGCCGGTCGCGGCCGTGACCCGACCGACGGTCGGCCGTACGGCCGGTACGGTCGAGCCGGGCACCAGCACGTCGACGGCGGGCGTCCGCGACACGGGCAGGCGCAGCGCCGGCAACCCGGTCGTCGGGGTGAGCCCGGTGATCGCCCGGGACGCGCCAGGGCTCGGGGCCGGCAGAGGTCCGCCCGGCAGGACGCCGTTGAGGTGGCCCAGGCCGGCCGGGGCCTCCGGCGTCTCCGGCGCCGGGCCCGCCGGGGGTGCCTCCGCTGTGGACTGATCGTGCGCGCCAGCGTCGGCCGAGTCCGTGGACGCGGCGAAGTCGGGCACCTGGTCGTCCGCGTCGGGCTGGTCGCTCGTCTCGGCCCCCTCGTCCGGAGCCGGCGCGGCCCGCTGGCCCGTCGTGACCGGGAGCAGGGCGGTGGGCGTGACCAGCGGGTTGGACCGGGCGAGCTCGACCGGTACGGCCGGCATGGGTGGCGGCGGCGGGGCCATCAGGTCGGACAAGGCACCGCCCATCGTGGACGGCGTCACCACGACCTGACGCCAGCGGCTGGAGTCGGGCAGCACACCCGCGGCGATGGCCGGCAGCACCCCGGCCCGCAGCAGGGAGGTCTTTCCGGTGCCCGCGTCGCCGACCAGCGCCAGCAACGGCGCCTCGATCAGCCGGGCCAGCACCTCGGCGACGAGGCGCTCCCGGCCGTGGAAGAGCTCGGCATCGCCGGGACCGAAGCCGTTCAGGCCCGGGTACGGGCAGCCGGGGGGACGAACGGCCGGACGCAGCGCCCGGGCGCGGGCCCGGACGTGGGCGAGCTCCAGGGCCCCGGTCACGACCTCCTCGCGCAGCGCCTCCAGCATCCGCCGCGGCTCGGCCGAGTCGGCGACCGCGCGGTCGATGCGCCGCCCGGCCCGGGCGAACGCCCATTCGCTGGCCGCGCGGTGCACCTTCGCCGGCACCCCGCCGGTGTTCGCCATCGCGGCGGTCGCGGCCTTCTCCGACGCCGACGGGGCGTAGATGCGGACGATGTCCGTGATCGCGGCATCGTCCAATGGGGACATGACCAGCTTCGGCACGCTGGCGAGATCCCCGACGCGGACCCGGTCGCGGCACGTCACGAACGTGGCCACCGGCCGGGTCATCACCGACCGGACGAAGTTGGTGACCCGGGTGACGTCCTCGTGCGGGGCCCGGTCCAGGTCCTCGACGATGACGACCGTGAGCCGGTCCGGCTCGGCGACGTGGCTCTCCAGACCGCGGGCGTCGGCCCGCCAGTACCGGATGACCGCGCCCCGCTCGGCCGCACGCTTGGCCACCTCCGCGATGACCCGGGTCTTGCCCATACCGGGCGTGCCGACGATGAGCCGGACCTGCGCGCGCCGGGTGGCGGCGAGGTCCATCGCCGCGCACAGCCAGTCGATCTCCTGCTCCCGGCCCACGCACGGCGGGTCGGTGATGGCCAGCGCCGCCGGCACCTCGGTGGGCTGCAGCGGCACTCCGAACAGGCGCGGGTCGCGGTCGATGACCGCCTCCTCGGCCGCCCCCAGCTCGGCGCCGGGTTCCACGTTGAGGCGCTGGGCGAGCTGCTCGACGGCCCGGCGGTGGACCGCCAGCGCGTCGGCGCGGCGGCCCAGCCGCATCAGCACGGTCATGAGCTGGGCCCACAGGCGCTCGCGGTACCAGTACTCGGTCGTGAGCGCCTGCAGGTCGGACAGGAGGGTCGGTGGTACGCCCGGGGCGTGCAGGGCGAGCAGAGCGTCCACTCTGTACTCGATGGCGGACAGCCGCAGGTCCTCCAGCCGCTTCGCCTCGGCCCGCAGGAACGACAGCTGCTCGTCGAGCTCGCCCGTGACCGAGCCGTCGGGCTCCACGAAGCCCTCGTAGGCGGCACCCCGCCACAGCCGCAGCGCGGCGTCGAGCTGACGCAGGGCCAGGGCGGGCTGACCCACGGCGAGGGCCCGCCGGCCGTCGGCCAGCAGCCGCTCGAAGCTCAGAATGTCGACATTGGATGGGTGGATCGCGAGGACATAACCGGCGGGCAGGGTGACCACGACGCTCGTCGGGTCCACATTGGGCGCCACCGCGGTGAGCGCCTTGCGCAGCCGCGCCACGATCGACGCGACCTGGCTCTCGCAGTCCTCCGGCGGCTGGCTGCCCCACAGGACCGCGACGATCGACGCCGTGCTGACCTCCTCGCACGGGGTGCGCGCGAGCAGGGCGAGCAGGGTACGGGTCGGCCCCGAAACCTCGACCGGAACCCCGTCGTAGCACAGCTCGACCGGCCCCAGCACGTTCAGCCGCCAGGCGCCATCGACTTTCGTCGTTGTCGCCGGTCGCTGCTCGGTTAGCGTCATGGCTTAGGGGTGCCCCGGGGGGTCGGGGCACGCCACCCCCTCCCCAGTTAATGTGGAAGTCGTGCTCGTCTGTGTGTGACTGACCGGGTGGCCGCCGGGCGGTCGGCCGCATCGCGCGGATCGCCGGCGCTGATGGGATTGCCCGCGTCAACCGCTCGTACTCGGTACCGGTGGCGGGGAAGCTCTGGGTGTCGGGCCGGAGCGCGGGTGGCCAGTCGAACCCGCCGTCGACCCTGGACAGTGGCAGCATACACCGTCCCTGATCTCTGGAGAACAGACAAGTTTCGGCACCTGACTATCGACCGGCCCTATCGGCCTCGGCGCCGACGCAGCAGGACGCCCGCCGATCCGGCGGACGAGTCCACCGGTGCCGCCGCGGGTCGTGGCCGCGCCTCGGTTCGGCTGAGCCCGGCGACGGCGCCGAGCACGAGGACGCAGCCGACCGTGCCGGCCACGCCGAGCCGCTCACCAAGGAGCACGGCGGCGAGCGCGGCGGCGGTGACCGGCTCGAGCAGGGTCGCGATCGCGGCCGAGCCGGCCGCGACGGTACGCAGCCCGGCATAGAAGAGCGTGTACGCCAGGGCCATCGTCATCAGGCCGAGATACGCAAGCCAGCCCCAGGCGCGGGGGTCCTGGGGATACAGCGGGCCGCCGAAGGCCGCCGCGAGCGGAATCAGGCCCAGCGCTCCGATCGTCATCGTCGCGGTCGTCACCACGGTCGGGGCGGCGTCCCGGCTCAGGCTCGCGCCGGCGCGGGTCGCCAGGGCGTACGTCACGCCCGATATGCATGCCTCGATCGTGCCGAGCACCGGGGAGCTTCCGCCGGCGCCGTGCCCGGCCGACAGGCTGACGAGGACAAGACCGGCGACCGCGGCCAAAAGGACCACGGCGTCCGTCGGCGTCCGCCGCCGCGGACGCCCCGGCTCCGGAGCCAGGAACAACAGAACGGGGGCCAGGCCGAGCGAGACCATCGTGGCCACGGTGACGCCCGCGTGGGTCACCGCGGCGAAGTAGAAGAACTGGTACGCCGCCGTCGACAGGGCCACGGCCACGACCCGGCGGGGCGAGCGCCGCAGCAGCCCGACCACGGCACCGGCGTTCCGGAGGACGAGGGCACCACCGATCAGCGCGACCGCGGCCACGGCCAGCCGCCAGGCGCTGATGGTCACCGGATGCAGCGGCTCGATCTGGCGGATCGCCTGAACCGTGAGGCCCCCGGTACCCCACAGGACACCGGCGAGGCAGACCTGGGCCAGCCCGAATCGCGGGGACCGGGACGACGAGGGCAGCCGCCGGGACGACAGGAACGGCCGCGAAGACATGAACGGCCGGAAAGACATGAATGACCGAGAAGCCATGAGTGACGCGCTCCTTCACGCGCTCGAACCGAAACCAGGGAGTGGCTTTTCGGAGCGCGCCAACGAGCGCGACGGCCCAGTCGAGCCGGCGCCGCGACGAAAGGCCCGCTCCGGTCAGGCGACCGGAGGCGGCAGAACCAGCGCAAGCCGCGGACCAGGCATACCGGGGATGGTAACGGGTCGCCGGGCGGCGGCGAACTGCCCGGGTTTGTGACTCCGGGCACCGCGAGCGGGCCGGTCGAACCGGCATGGCCGCGGGCCGCTCCGACCGACCGGCGGTGCCCGTGGACGGGGGCGACGGTGGCCCGCGCTACGCCGAGCCGTCCGCCGCCTCCGGGTCGCGCCACCGCGAGTTGGTCGCGATGGTGACCAGCCGGTGGGTGGCGCGGGTCAGCGCGACGTAGAGCACCCGGACGCCCGGGGTGGCCCCGCGAGCCGGGCTCCCGGCGCCCTCCCCGCTCGCTCCCGCGGCGCCGGCCACCCCGTCCCACTCGGCGACGATCTCGTCGGGCGCCACCACGACCACGCCGTCGTACTCCATGCCCTTGGCCCGCATGGCGTCCACCACCTGCACCCGCCCCGGGCCGCCCCGCCCCGCGAGCCAGGCGGCGACCGCGTCCCGTCGCGCGGCCGGGGTAACCACGCCGACCCGTCCCTCCACCTGCCCGAGCAGCTGCGCCACGGCCTCGACGACGGCCGTCTCGAACGACTCCGGCGCCACGATGCGGTGCTCGGGGGGCGCGCCCGTGCGGCGGACCGCCCGCGGCAGGTCGGCGTCCGGTACCGCCCGCCGCACCACCGACGCGGCGAAATCGAAGATCTCCGCTGAGTTGCGGTAGTTCGTGGTGAGGTGGAAGCGCCGGATCTTCTTGCCCCGCAACGCCTCCTGGCGGGCCCGGTACGCCTCGTCGGGGTCCGGCCAGGCCGACTGCGCGGCGTCGCCCACGATCGTCCAGCCGGCCTGCCCGCCCCGCCGGCCCAGCATGCGCCACTGCATGGGCGAGATGTCCTGGGCCTCGTCGACCAGCACGTGGGCGTAGCCGTCGTAGTTCTCCGGCCGGGGTGGCCGGGGCGGCGCGCTGAAGTACCGTTCGGTCACAGTGGACAGTTCCGGGATGTCGTGGCCGACCTGGTCGATGCCTATCCCGGCCGACGGCTCCCGGCGCTTGGCCGGCTTGGGCGGCTCGCCGAGCAGCACCCGCAGCTCGTCGACGAGCGCCACGTCGGCCACGGTCAGCCCGGCGCTGGGATCGGCCGGGTCCGCGCCGACCGACTCCCACGAGCGGGCGAGTGCGACGATCTCCTCCTCCGACAGCCAGTCGCCGCCGGCGTCCCGGACCCGGGCCGGGTCGGCGAGCCAGCCGAGGACCTCCACCGGCCGCAGCACCGGCCACCAGGCCCGGGCGAACGCCTCGAACTCGTCCCGCCCGTAGATCTCGGTGGAGAACGCCTTCGGGGTCCAGGCCACCCCCGGCGGGCGCTTGTGCCACAGCGCGATCGCGAGCTGCCGGCGGGCCTCCGGCCCACCCGGGTTGGGCTGGGGCACGATCTCGTGCAGGCGGCGCCGGACGGCGGCGAGGTCCTCGGCGTCCAGGCGCAGCACCTCGCCGGCGTACACCACCCGCAGCGAGGTCGGCACGCCGGGCGGCTCCTGCCGGACGACGCGCTGCAGGAATCGACGCATGCGCAGTGACCCCTTGAACGCGGCCAGCCGCGGCGGGTCCAGGCGGTCGGTGGTGATGCCGTCGACGATCTCGCCGAGCGCCCGCAGCTCGACGGTCTCCTCGCCGAGCGAGGGCAGCACGCGGTCGACGTACGCCATGAAGACCGGCGACGGCCCCACCAATAGCACGCCAGCGCCCTCGTAGCGGCGCCGGTCCCGGTAGAGCAGGTGCGCGGCGCGGTGCAGGGCCACCGCGGTCTTGCCGGTGCCGGGGCCGCCCTCGATGATCGTCACCCCGCCGGCCGGCGCCCGGATCACCTCGTCCTGCTCGCGCTGGATGGTGGTGACGATGTCCCGCATCCGGTCGGTCTTGGCCCGGGCCAGGGTGGCGAGCAGGGCGCCGTCGCCCACCGCGGCGATCCCCCGATCCGTGGCCGCCTCGAGGTCGAGCAGGTCGTCCTCGATGTCGACGACCCGCGGGCCGGTGCACCGGATGACCCGCCGACGGATCACGCCCTGCGGGTCCTCGGCGGTCGCCTGGTAGAACGGGGCGGCCCCGGGAGCCCGCCAATCGATCACGAGCGGACGGTGTTCTTCATCACGCAGCCCCAACCGTCCTATGTGGCGCGTCTCACCATTACCGAGGTCGAGTCGGCCGAAGACGAGCCCCTCGTACTCGCTGTCGAGGGTGCGCAGCCGCAGGGCCGCGTGGTAGACCATGGCGTCCCGCTCGACGAGCGAACCCGGCGTACGGGCCCGGGCCAGCCGATACCCCTCCCGCTGCAACCGTTGGGCCTGCTCACGCAGCACCTCGAGGCGGGCGTAGACCCGGTCGACGTGACGCTGCTCCGCCGCGATCTCGGACTCGCGCGTCGATGCGGAGCCCGCCGGTTCGGAGGGCCGAGAGTCTGACACCAGTGCGGGTGCCCCCTTCTGAGCGAAACGTGACCGTCGGAAAAGCGTACGCCGGCTGTCTGCGTCGAATTGCCACCACGCCAGTCATCCCGTTTGCCGACGGTTGACCGGCCCACCTACCTTCTCTGGCCGGCCGACGACCGGCCTTTCGCCGTCCGATCACCAGGAGGTACGCCCCATGTCCACCGTTGAATCCTCGACGGGTCAATCCGCGACGCTGACCGCCGACGAATACGCCGGAAAGCTGTTCCAGTCGTCGGTCGCCTTCGTCGACGTCATCGCCGCCTATCTCGGCGATCGCCTGGGCTGGTACCGCGCCTTAGCCAGCGGCCCGGCCACCCCGGACGAGCTCGTGGCCCGGGCCGGCGGCTCGGCCCGGTACGCCCGCGAGTGGCTGGAGCAGCAGGCCACCAGCGGCGTGCTCTCCGTCGACCCGGACGGCCGGTTCCGGCTGGGCAGCGGCCCGGCCGAGGTGCTGACCGACGAGCAGAGCCTGAACTACCTGGCCCCGCTGGCCCGCATGCTCGGGGCGGCCGCCGCCCAGCTGCCGGCGCTGGTCGAGGCCTACCGCACCGGCGGCGGGGTCTCCTGGGCGCAGTTCGGCCCGGACATGCGCGAGTCCCAGGCCGACATGAACCGACCGTGGTACGAGCACAAGCTGCCCGAGGTCCTGGCCGCGCTGCCCGAGATCCACGAGGTCCTCAGCCGGCCGGGCGCCCGCATCGCCGACGTCGGCTGCGGCGGTGGCTGGTCGAGCATCGCGATCGCGCGGGCCTACCCGAGCTCGCGGGTCGACGGCCACGACGTCGACGCGCCGTCGGTGGAGCTCGCCCGCAGCAACGCGACCGCCGCCGGGCTGGCCGACCGGGTCACGTTCCACCGCAGCGGCGCGGAGGCCCTCGAGACGGAAGCGTTCGACGCCATCTTCGCCTTCGAATGCCTGCACGACATGGCGGACCCGGTGGGCACCCTGCGCAACATCCGGCGCGCGCTCAAGCCGGACGGCGTCGTCGTGATCATGGACGAGGCGGTGGCGGAGCGGTTCGGTGACAGCACCGACGACATCGAGCGGATCATGTACGGCTTCAGCCTCATGATCTGCCTGCCGGACGGGCTGTCGACCCAGCCCTCGGCCGGGACCGGCACCGTGATGCGGCCCGAGACGCTGCGCTCGTACGCCCGGCAGGCCGGCTTCGCCGACGTGACCGTGCTGCCCACGGGCGAGTTCGGGCTCTGGCGGTTCTACCGGCTGGTCCCCTGACGAAGCGCGGGGCACCCGCCCACACATCGAAGACAATCAGCCCATAACAATCCACAGTAGATAGACAGGACACTGGCGACGTAGGCGAGCGCCGGGCGTCCCGCGGCGCACCAGGCCCCGGAAAACCGTTGTCACCACACGCCTTCCGGCCGTACCGTGGTCAGCAACCGATCGACGAGCGCGGAAGGAGGTGACCCGGTGGAGGGGGTACTGGTACTCAACGCGGACCTCGGGCCGCTGCACCGGGTGAGCCTCAAGCACGCGGTCCGCATGCTCGTACGGCAGGTGGCCGAGGTGCACGAGGCGGTGCCCGACCGGCGGATCGGTATCTTCCCGGTGCCCCGGGCCGTCCGGCTGCTCCGCTACGTCGTCACGCGCTGGCGGTTCGGCGCCGGGCCGGCGTGGTCGCGGGCCGGCGTGCTGGCCCGGGACGGCCGGCGCTGCGCCTACTGTGGCGGCCCCGCCTCCACTGTGGACCACATCGTGCCGCGCTCGCGGGGCGGCCGGAACACCTGGCTGAACACCGTGGCCGCCTGCGGTGCCTGCAACCACCGCAAGGGTGACCGCACCCCGGCCGAGGCCGGCCTGGTGCTGCGGGTCAAGCCCACCGTGCCGACCTGGGCGTCGCTCATCGCTCGCTGACGGTCGCTGGCCGGTCGGTCGTCGCGGACACCTCCGCGGGCTGACCGGCCAGCCGGCGGTCGGTCCCGCGAAGCCAACGGGACGCCACGCTGGCCACACCGGCCCCGATCAGGACGAACCCGGCGATCAGGAAGATCGGCGGGCTCCCGATCAGGAACATGCCCCACGGGGCCGGCCACGGCTGCCCGGTAGTGCCGGTGACCAGGGTCAGGACGGTGCCGAGCAGGGTCAGCAGCGTCGCCGGCACCATGAGCACGAGGCACGCCACCGCGACCACGGTCGCGGGCCGCTGCCGACGGAAGGCCACGGGGACGAGCAGCCAGGCGGCAACCGCGAGACCCAGGCCGGTCACGATCGCGGCCGGCCACACCCGCGTGTTGACCGCCCCGACCGTGACGATGGTCAGGGTGTTGCTGCTGGCCTGGACGGTCAGCCCCAGGCCGTCCAAGGCGGCCGCGAAGTCGCCGTTGGCGCCGCTCCCCCAGGTGCGCCAGCCCGCCGCCTCCAGGCGCGCCCGGGCCTGGGCCAGCTGCTCGGCCCGGACGTCCTCGTTGGGGTGGGTGGCCACGGGGAACTCGAATCCCTGATAACCGTATCCGTCGTACGCGTCGGTCCAGATGCTCGTCCCGGGCGGGTCCGCGGCGTAGCCGGGCTCCACGCTCGCGTCGCGCACCTGGCCCGCGCTCGGGAACGCCACCCGAACCGCTCGTTCCGCCTCGGCCCGGGAGATGGCCGGGCTGTCCAGCGACGCCGCCCAACCACCGACCGCCAGCCCGAAGGCCAGCATCACGATCGCCGTCGCCACGCGCAGGACGACCATCAGGTTTCCCCTTCGTTCGCCGGCCTGGCCTACGCGCACGCTAGCAGGTCATTCGTCGATGCGCTGCCCGCTCGTCCGGCCGGCCAGGACGGTCGCGCCCGGCCCGTCGCCGTCCTCGCGGCCCGCCGACGCCGAGCGGTCGCGCTGGCCGAGGCCGAAGGTCAGCGCGACCGCCACGACGAGCACGCCGATCACCTGAGCCACCACCGGCCACCGTCCGTCCTGAATGGACGCCGTGACGAGCGCGGTCACGGGGGCCAGGCCGACGAAGAGCCCACCCCGCGCCACGCCGAGCCGGTTCAGCCCGGAGAACCAGGCGACGAAGGCCACCACGGTCAGCATCACGGCGAGGTAGCCGAACGTCGCCGCCTCGACCGCCGTGGGCACCCGCGGCACCTCGCCCGTGGCGGCCGCGCCGAGGACCAGCATCGGGACGGCGAGCGCGCAGCTGTAGGCCGAGACCCGCACCGCCCCGAGGCGGGGCAGGGCCACCGCGGCGAACACGGAGAAGGCGATCTCCCCGACCAGGGTGCCCAGCGCGGCGAGGGTGCCGAGCGCGTCGGCCTGCCCGAACCCGTGCACCAGCGCCGTCCCGGCCACGATCATCACCGCGGCGACCAGGATGCGGCCGGTGGGCCGCTGCCGGCGCATCAGGGGGCCGATGAGGGCCAGCCCGAGCGGGGCGGCCCCGACGATCGTGCCGACCACGGCGGGATCGGCGTGGCGTACCGCCGTCACCATGCAGACGTTGAAGCCCGCCAGACCGGTCGCCGCCACGCCGACGAGCGCGAGCAGGTCCCGCCGGTGCGGCCAGCCGCGCCAGGCGGGCTGGCCTCCGAAGCCCGCGCGGGCCAGCAGGCCGAGCGCCACCGCGGCGAGCGCGTACCGCACGGCCTGACCGGTCATCACCGGGTAGTCGACGATTCCCCGCGTCAGCGGTACGGAGACGCCGAGCACCACCTGGGCCGTGGCGCAGGAGGCGACGGCCACGAGATCACGCCTGTCCACGACACCGACGCTACGGGGCAGGTGGTATTCCTAGAAGGACCAGTTCGCCCCCGTTTTCGGGTACCACTTGGTTGGACTTCGTCAGGGACCACTTCGGGTGAGCTTCGTCGCCGACATCCTGCTTCCGCCCGGTCCGAGCCGCACCGCCGGCGCTCGGCTGGTCGCCGCGCTGCGCGAGGCGATCGACTCCGGGCGGCTGCCCGCCGGGACACGGCTGCCGTCGACCCGGGCCCTCGCCGCCGACCTGGGCCTGTCGCGGGGCGTGGTGGTGGGAGCGTACGAGCAGCTCATCGCCGAGGGCCGCCTGCTGGCCCGACCCGGCTCGGGCACGGTCGTCGCCAACCTCCCCGAGCCGGCGACCCCGCCGGGCCCCACCGAGCCGGCCGGACCCGTGGGCCCGGTGCCGCTGCGCCCCGGCGTGCCCGACCTCGGCCTGTTCCCCCGGGCGGCCTGGCGGCGGGCGTACGACCACGCCGTCCGAACGGTGCCGGACCACCTGCTCGACTACGGCGACCCGTGCGGGGTCGCCGACCTGCGGCGGGAACTGGCCGCCTACCTGGGCCGGGTCCGGGGTGCCCGGGTCACCGCCGACCAGGTGGTGGTGACCACCGGCGCGGCCCAGGCCATGACCCTGCTCGGAACCGTCCTATCTGGACTTGGTGTGACCCGCATCGGCCTGGAGGACCCCGGCAGCCGGGCGGTCGGCCAGCAGTTCACCAGCAGCGGCCTCGAAGTGGTGCCCGTCCCGGTCGACGCCGAAGGGATCGACGTCGACGCCCTGGCGGAGACGGGCGTGGCGGCGGTCTTCGTCACCCCGGCGCACCAGTTCCCGCTCGGCATGGTGCTGTCGCCCCGGCGCCGGGCCGCCCTCGTGGCCTGGGCCCGGCGCACGGGCGGGGTGATCATCGAGGACGACTACGACGCCGAGTTCCGGTACGACCGGGAACCCGTGGGGTGTGTGCAGGGCCTGGCGCCCGACGTGGTCGCGCTGATCGGCACGGCCAGCAAGGCGCTGGCCCCCGGGATCCGCCGGGGCTGGCTGGTGGTGCCGCCCGGGCTGCGGGCCGCGGTCACCGACGCGAAGGCGGCGGCCGACCTCGGCGAGTCGGTGCTGGAGCAGGTCGCCTTCGCACGCCTGCTGGCGACCGGGGACTACGACCGCCACCTGCGCCACGCCCGGCGGGTGCACCGCGCCCGCCGCGACGCCGTGGTCGCCGCATTGGCCGAGCACCTGCCGCAGGCCCGGGTCCACGGGGTGGCGGCCGGCCTGCACCTGGTGGCCGAACTCGGCCCGGAGGCGGACGACGTCGCCATCGTCGACGCCGCCTGGTCGCTCGGGCTGGGACCGCTGGCGCTGTCGTCGCTGCGCTGGCAGAGCACCGGGCCGCCCGGCCTGGTGCTCGGGTACGGGGCGCACACCCCCGACGCGCTGCGCGAGGCCGTCCACCGACTCTCCACAGTGGTCAGGTCCCCGGCTCCGGCGACCGGACGCCGGTCGGCCGTCCGGCCGCCCCGGGGCGTCGACCGCCTCCTTGCGGTGACATCCGAACCGATGCGGCCTGCCGTTCGGCGATGATCCGTGGCAGTTCGGCGACGAGTGGCGTCGCACTCTTGTGACGCCCGTCACGACTGCGTATGTCATCGGGGTACCCCCCAGGGAGGAGCCACGATGACCAAATACCCATCACGACCAGGCTTCTTGGGTACCCCCCGCACCCGGCGCGACCTCCTGCGGACCACCGGTGTCCTCGCGCTCGGGGCGGCGTTCGCCGGGCCGCTGGCCGCGTGCGCGAGGGAGGAGGACGCCGGTGGCCTCACCACGCCGCCGACGGGAGCCCCCGAGGAGACGTTCCGGGAACCGACCAGGAAGCTCGCCGGCGAGCTGAGCATCCTGCTGTGGAGCCACTTCGTGCCCAGCCACGACACCTGGTTCGACCGCTTCGCGAAGGAATGGGGTGACAAGGTCGGCGTCAAGGTCACCGTCGACCACATCGACCAGGCCCAGATCCCCACCCGCATCGCGGCGGAGATCTCGGCCGGGCAGGGACACGACCTGATCCAGTACATCGCGACCCTGTCGCAGTTCGAGCCGAGCGTGCTCGACATGAAGGACGTGACCGACGAGGCCGTCCGGCGTTACGGCACGCAGCTCGAGCTGTGCCGCAAGTCCAGCTTCAACCCGACGACCGGCAAGTTCTACGCGTACTCGCCGGGCTGGGTGCCGGACCCGGGCAACTACCGCAAGTCGCTGTGGGAACCGGTGGGCTTCCCGAACGGGCCGAGCACGTGGGACGAGCTGCTCCAGGGCGGCGCGGAGATCAAGAAATCGAAGGGCGTACAGATGGGCCTGGGCATGTCCCAGGAAATCGACTCCAACATGGTGCTGCGCGGGCTCATGTGGTCCTTCGGCGCCTCCATCCAGGACGAGAACGAGAACGTCGTCATCAACTCGCCGGAGACCATCGACGCCTTGGAGTACATGGCCAGGCTGTTCCAGGAGACGATGACCAACGAGGTCTTCTCGTGGAACGCGGCCAGCAACAACCAGGGCCTCATCGCCGGCCGGATGTCCTACATCGTCAACTCGATCTCGGCGTGGCGCACGGCGCAGGAGACCAACCCCGACGTGGCCGACGACGTCTTCTTCACCCCCGCGATGAAGGGGCCGGTGGCCCAGCTCGCCGCGCAGCACGTCATGTACAACTGGATCGTCCCCAAGCACGCGAGGAACCCGGACGCGGCCAAGGAGTTCCTGCTGCACTACACGGAGAACTACGCCGCCGCGACGTACGCGAGCAAGCTCTACGACTTCTGCGCCTTCGCCGACCGCACGCCGAACCTTGACTCGTGGCTGGCCAACGACCCGTTCGGCTCCAAGCCCGCCGACAAGCTGAAGCTGCTCACCGAGGCCACGAAGTGGAGCACGAACATCGGTCACCCCGGGCCGGCCAACACGGCCGAGGGCGAGGTCTTCAATACCTTCATCATCCCGAACATGTTCGCCCGGGTCGCCCGCGGCGAGCAGACGCCCAAGGAATCGGTGGAGGAGGCGGAGGCCCAGATCAAGGCGATCTTCGACAAGTGGCGGCAGCAGGGCCTGGTCGGCGGCCAGAGCTGACCGCGGGCTACCGAGCGACCGAGAGCAGAGGAGTTGTTCGTGGCGGTCGTCGAGGTCAAGAACCTCATCAAGGAGTACCCGGGCGGCGCCGGCCGGCGCCGCCCACGCGATCGCGGCGCGGTGCGCGCGGTCGACGGCATTGACCTGGCCACCGAGGAGGGCGAGTACCTCGTCCTCCTCGGACCGTCGGGCTGCGGCAAGACCACGCTGCTGCGCACGATCGCCGGCCTGGAGCAGCCCACGTCCGGGGACGTGCTGATCGACGGGCAGATCGTCACCGGACTGCCGCCACGCGCCCGGCAGGTGGCGATGGTGTTCCAGAGCTACGCGCTCTATCCGCACAAGAGCGTGTACGCCAACATCGTCTTTCCGCTGCGCGCGGCGAAGGTGCCGAAGGAGGAGCGGGACCGCAAGGTGCAGTGGGCGGCCGCGCTGCTGGGCATCGGACACCTGTTGGAGCGCAAGCCGCGCCAGCTCTCGGGCGGCGAGCGGCAGCGGGTCGCGCTCGCCCGCGCCCTCGTCCGGCAGCCCAAGGTGTTCCTGCTCGACGAGCCGCTGTCCAACCTCGACGCCAAGCTGCGGGCCAGCGCCCGCGACGAGCTCAAGCGGTTCCAGCAGGAGGTCGGCACCACGACGATCTACGTCACGCACGACCAGGTCGAGGCGATGGGGTTGGGGGACCGGATCGCGGTCCTGTCGGACGGCCGGATCCGGCAGGTAGGCCCGCCGAGCGAGGTGTACGACAACCCGGCCGACACCTTCGTCGCCACGTTCATCGGCTCGCCGCCGATGAACCTCGTACCGCGCGACGGCGTCATCGTGGGGTTCCGACCGGAGCACCTGCTGCCGGCTTCGGCGGTGCCGGAGGACCACGCGGTCACCATCCGGCTCGCGGTTGACCGGGTCGAGTTCCTCTCCGGCGACCGGCACGTCTACGGCACCGCGCTCGGCATCGGTGAGCCGACCCGGGTGGTGGCCCGCCTGCCCGCGACGCTCGACGTCGCCGTCCCGGTCGGGGCGGAGCACGAGTTCGCCGTGGCTCGCGAGCGGCTGCGTTTCTTCGCCAAGGACACGGGGAAGCGGACCGAGGCGGTGGAGCGGCTATGAAGGTGCGCCTAGCCGACCGTCCAGGCGCGCTGGCCTGGATCTTTCTGATGCCGAGCGTCGTCTACATCATCGCGCTCGTGGCCGTGCCGTTCCTCCTCGCCATCGGCTTCGCGCTCTCGGACGTGACCGCGGGTGATCCCTCCTTCGACTGGGTGGGCCTGCGCAACTTCGAGCGCGCCTTCGCCGACCCGGTCTTCTGGCAGGCCCTGGGCAACACGTTCATCTTCACGCTGGTGTCGATGACGCTGGTGGTCCTGCTCGGGAAGGTGCTCGCGAACATCCTCGTCGCCCAGTTCAAGGGCAAGTGGATCGTCCGGTTCCTGGTACTGCTGCCGTGGACGACCCCGGTCGCGCTGTCGTCCATCTCGTGGCTGTGGCTGCTCGACTCGATCTACTCCCCGATCGACTGGATGATGCGGCAGATCGGCCTGCTCGGCTCCGAGGACGCGTTGATCAAGCCGGACAGCAACATGTACTGGCTCGGCGAGCCCGGCCTGGCGATGGCGAGCGTGATCGCGGTGCACGTGTGGCGGCTCACCCCGCTGGCCGCGGTGATCATGGTGGCCGGGCTGGTCGCCATCCCGCGCGAGCTCGACGAGGCGGCCCGGGTCGACGGCGCCGGCTACTGGCGGCGGATGTTCGAGATAACCATCCCGATGGTGCTGCCGGTGGCGGCGGTGGCCGCGCTGTTCGGAGCGATCTTCACGTTCACCGACATGGCGGTGGTGGACGTGCTCACCAACGGCGGCCCGAACAACGCCACCCAGGTACTGACGAGTTGGGCGTTCTTCCGGGGTATCGACGGCGGCGACGTGGGGCAGGGTGCGGCGATCGCGCTGTTCCTGTTCCCCCTGCTGCTCGCCGCGGCGATCGCGATCCTGCAGGCGGTCAAGCGGATGGAGGTCCGGTGAGCGCGAGGAGCGAGCGAAGCGAGCCCCGCAGCCGCGAACAAAGGAGTTGCCCGTGAGCGCGAGGAGCGAGCGAAGCGAGCCCCGCAGCCGCGAACAAAGGAGTTGCCCGTGAGCGCGAGGAGCGAGCGAAGCGAGCCCCGCAGCCGCGAACGGAGGACACTGGGGTGAGCACGACGACCGTCGCCGAGCCGAGCCAGCACAGCGGCCCGGCCGAAGCGCTGGCCGGGGCGGCAGAGGCGGCACGGCTGCGCCGCCACTACCGCCGGCGCCACATCCTGGCGCGCGTCGGGGTCTACTGCGCCGCGGTGCTCGCCGCGTTCGCGTGCGCGGCCCCGTTCCTGTGGAGCCTGATCACGGCGTTCAAGCAGAACCGCGACCTGTACAACCCGGACAACAACCCGTTCCTGTTCAACCGACCAGCGACGCCGGACCACGTGCTGTACCTGCTCACGGACACGTCGTTCGGCACCTTCGCCTGGAACACGCTCTGGGTGGGCGTGCTGGTCGTGGCGATCACCCTGCTGCTCGGACTGCCGGCCGCGTACGCCCTGGCGCGGCTGGACCGGCCGTGGGCCGGCTGGTTCGGTGTGGTGATCTTCCTGGTCTACCTGGTGCCACCGAGCCTGCTGTTCCTGTCGCTCTCACGGGTGGTTGTCGCGCTGGGGCTGCAGGACTCCACCTGGTCACTGGTGCTCATCTACCCGACGATCACGCTACCGGTGTCGATCTGGCTGCTCATCGGCTTCCTGAAGGCCGTGCCACGGGACATCGAGGAGCAGGCGATGGTGGACGGCTACAGCCGGCTGGCCGCGTTCTGGCGTGCGGTGGTGCCGCTGACCTTCCCCGGCATCGTCGCGGTGGTGGTGTTCGCCTTCACGCTGACGGCGAGCGAGTTCATCTACGCGCTCGCCTTCGTGTCACCCACCGCGGAGAAGGTGATCTCCACGGGCGTGCCGACCGAGCTCGTCCGGGGTGACGTGTTCTTCTGGCAGTCCCTGCAGGCCGCCACTGTGCTCGTCGCGGTGCCCATCGCGCTGGTGTTCAACCTGTTCCTCGACCGGTTCATCGCCGGCTTCACCCAGGGAGCGGTCAAGGGGTAGTGCCACCCGCGCCACTCGATCGTCGCGCCCCGGTCGCTGTCGTCGCTGCCGGGGCGGGGCACCGGGCCACCCGGCCTGGTGCCCCGCGGGCAGGGCGCACACCCCCGAACGGGCTGCGCGCGGCCGTCGGGCGACTCTCCACAGTGGTCAGGTCCCCCGGTGACCGGACGCCGGTCGGCCTCCCGTCCACCCCGGGGCGTCGACCGCCTCCCTTGCGGTGACATCCGAGCCGATGCGGCCCCACCGGCAGCCGGCATCGGCTAGATAGGAGACGATGGACACCCGCCGGCCGCCCGTGTGGTGGGAGTTGGGCGTCGGGCTCGTGGCGTTCATCGCCTGTGTTTCGCTCTCCCGGGCCTCGTTCGGCGACAAGCGCACCGCCGCCGAGGCGAACGCCCGGGCCGTGGTGCGCCTCGAGGCGGCCCTCGGGCTCGACGTCGAGGTGCCGATGAATCGATGGCTGGTCCAGCATGAATGGCTGGCCGTCGTGACGGCCTACCACTACGCCGCGATGTACGCGGTGACGTCGATCGCCGTGCTGGTGTTCCTGTACCTGCGACGCCCACCGCTCTACCGGTGGGGCCGGCGGTCGTGCCTGGTGCTCAACGTGGTCGCGGCGGCCTGCTTCGCGCTCTATCCCGTGGCCCCACCCCGCCTGAACCCGGACCTGCCCGTCGTGGACACGGTGGCGCGCCAGCGCATCTGGGGCACGTGGGGATCACCCGTGGGCGACTCGGTGAACCACTACGCCGCGCTGCCGTCGCTGCACTTCGCGCTCGTGGTCTGGGTGCTGGTGATGCTGATGATCGCCACCCGCTCGGCCGTGCTCATCACGCTCGCCGCCGCCGACGTGGTCCTCACCGCGCTGGTCGTGGTCGCGACCGGAAACCACTACCCGCTCGACCTGATCGCCGCCACCGCACTGGTGGCGATCAGCGTGCCGCCCACGCGCCCGGCGCCGCCCGGGCGCCCGCGCCGTCGGCCCAGCGGCTGGCTCGGACGACTGACCGATGCCCTGCGCGCCCGGGCGATCCTGCTCGACCCCCGCTGACCGGTCCGCGCTGGGCTGGTTCCGACCGGCTCCCGCGCACGGTCACCTCTCGCGTACGGTCACCTGTCGCGCACGGTCACCTCTCGTTCCGCGGTACATGTCGCGCGCGCGACCCACCTTCCGTACGCGACCCACCTGCCGGGCGCGATCCGCCTTCCGTACGCGACCAGGCAGCGGTTGACCCGAACGGCGGTCGCAACTTAGGGTAGGACAACCTAACTAAGGGTTACCTCACATGTATTCCGTCGACACCACACCGGTCATCACCCCCGTGCCGTTCGCGGCCGCCCTGGAAACCTTCGGCGACCGGACGGCGCTCCTCACGGGTGACGCCGCCCTGACCTATCGCGAGCTCGCCCGCCGCGCCGACGAGATCGCGACCCGCCTCGGCTCCGTCCGCCGACTCGTGCTGGTGGCCGCCGACAACGACGTGGCCACGGTCGTCGGCTACCTGGGGGCGCTGCGCGCCGGCCACGTGGTGCTGCTCGCGCCGCGGGACACCGACGCGATCGACACCCTGACCCGGGCATACGCCCCGGACGTGATCCTCGACGGGACGAGCGTGGTGGAGCGGCACCCTACGACCGCGCACACCCTGCACCCGGAGCTCGCCCTGCTGCTCTCCACCTCCGGCTCGACCGGCTCACCCAAGCTGGTTCGGCTGTCCCGCGACAACCTGCAGTCCAACGCCGAGGCCATCGCCACCTACCTCGGCATCCGCCCCGACGACCGGGCCGCGACCACCCTTCCGCTGCACTACTGCTACGGCCTGTCGGTGCTGCACAGCCACCTGCTGCGGGGAGCCGCGCTGATCCTGACCGGCCTGTCGGTGGCCGACCCGGCGTTCTGGGCCCTGTTCCGGCGCGAGCGGGGCACCACCTTCGCCGGCGTGCCGTACACCTTCGACCTGCTCGACCGGGTCGGGTTCGCGACCCTGGACCTGCCCCACCTGCGCTACGTCACCCAGGCCGGCGGCCGGCTCGACCCGGAGCGGGTGCGCCGCTACGCCGAGCTGGGCCGGGCCCGTGGCTGGGACCTGGTGGTCATGTACGGGCAGACCGAGGCGACCGCCCGGATGGCCTACCTGCCGCCCGAGCTCGCCACCACCGCCCCGGACGCGGTGGGCATCCCGATCCCCGGCGGCTCCTTCCGCCTCGCCCCGGTCGCGGGCGTCGGCCCGGACGAGGGCGAGCTCGTCTACCGCGGCCCGAACGTGATGCTCGGGTACGCCGAGCGACCGGACGACCTCGGCCGCGGCCGCGACATCGACGAGCTTTATACGGGTGACTTCGCCCGCCTCGGCCCGGACGGCCTGTACCGGATCGTCGGGCGCCGCAACCGCTTCCTCAAGCTGTTCGGTCTTCGAGTGGACCTGCAGCGGGTCGAGTCCCAGCTGGCCGAGCACGGGGTCACCGCCTACTGTGCCGGCGACGACCGGACCCTGGTGGTCGCGGTCGAGGACCCGGGCGGGGCCGACGCGCCGACCGTACGGCGGCGGGTATGCGCGGCCACCGGCCTGCCCGCCTCGGTCGTCGCGGTCCACCTCTGCCCCCGCATCCCCCGCCTTTCCTCCGGCAAGCCGGACTACCCGGCGATCGCCGCGCTGGCGCGGACCACCCCGGGCCCCGCGCCCGACGACCGCACGGCCACCGGCGACGTGGCCGCCGACGGTGCGGCGGCGACCGACCCGCCCGAGGACCCGGTAGCCGCGGTGGTGCGCCTGTACGCCGAGCTACTTGACCGGGACGACGTGACCGAGCGACACAGCTTCGTCGACCTCGGCGGCGACTCGCTGTCCTATGTGGAGGTGTCGATACGCCTCGAGCGGCTGCTCGGCACCCTGCCGCCCGACTGGCATGTCACGCCGATCGCCGAGCTGGTCCCCGCGAGGCCGGACCCCGCCCACGCCCGGCGGCGACTGCACCGCGTGGACACCAGCGTGCTGCTGCGGGCGGTCGCCATCGTGCTCGTCGTCGGCACCCACATTCAGCTCTTTGCGCTTCCCGGCGGAGCCCACACGCTGCTCGGCGTCGCCGGATTCAACTTCGCCCGCTTCCAGCTCACAACGAGCCCGCGCGGCGAGCGCGTGCGCGGCATCGCCCGCAGCCTGGGCCGCATCATCGCCGCCAGCGTCACCTGGATCGCCCTGGTCATGCTGGTCAGCGACCAGTACACGCTGGCCAATGTCTTTTTGCTCACCAACGTGGTCGGCGCCGACGAGGGCCGCAACGCCTGGCACTTCTGGTACATCGAGGATCTCGTGTACATCGTGGTAGGGGTGACCGCCCTGGTGAGCATCGCCGACCGGTGGGAGCGGCGCTTTCCCCTCGCGCTGCCCGTGGCGGTGATGGCGGCCGGCCTGGTCGCGCGCTACCAGCTCGTGCCCGGGGTGGAGCTGCACAAGACCCTGGCCAACGCCTGGCTGTTCGCGATCGGCTGGGCCGCCGCCAAGGTGACCGGCTCGGCTCAGCGGGCCGTCCTGAGCGCGGCGACCGTGGCGACGATCCCCGGGTTCTTCGGCGACCCGGGACGCGAGGCCGTCATGATCGCCGGCCTGCTCCTGCTGATCTGGGTCCCGGCGGTGCCGGTGCCCCGGCCGGTCGCGGCGGCGGCCGGCGCGCTCGCCGGGGCCTCGCTGGCCATCTACCTGGTGCACTGGCAGGTCTACCCGCACGTATGGGACGTGTCGCGGCTGCTGGCCGTGGGCGCGTCCCTGGCCGCCGGACTGATGTACGCGGCCCTGTTCGACCGCGCCAGTCGCACCGTCGTCCTGGCGTGGCGCCGGGTCACCCGTTCGGGGGCGCTTGAGCCCTCCCGGTAAGGAAGCCCTAAATTAGGTAAGGCAAACCATACCGTCAAGCCGACGAAGGGGACCAGATGCGCACATTCCGGACCGCCGCCGTGGTCACGGTCGCGGCCCTGCTCGCGACCGGGCTCGCGGCCTGTGGTGGCGGTAGCAACGGCGGCGGCAGCCCGGCCGCCCTCACGGTCTACAGTGGACGAAGTGAGGCACTGGTCGGACCCCTGATCCAGCAGTTCACCCAGGAGACCGGCATCACGGTCGACGTCCGGTACGGCAACACCGCCCAAATGGCCGCCCAGCTCATGGAGGAGGGCGACCGCAGCCCGGCCCACGTGTTCCTCGCCCAGGACGCGGGCGCGCTCGGCGCCGTCGCCAAGGCGGGCCTGTTCGCCCCGCTGCCCGAGGAGATCCTGGACCGGGTGCCGGCGCAGTACCGGGCCACGAACGGGCAGTGGGTCGGGGTGACCGGTCGGGCCCGGGTACTGGCCTACGACTCGCAGACCCTGGACCCCGCCGACCTGCCGGCCTCGGTGTTCGACCTGACCGCTCCCGAGTGGCGCGGCCGGGTCGGGGTGGCCCCCACGAACGCGTCGTTCCAGGCCTTCGTCACGGCCATGCGGGTGCAGCACGGCGACGACCGCGCCCGTCAGTGGCTGGCCGACCTCGCCGCCAACGACCCACAGATCCGCGAGAACAACGTGCAGATCGTCGCCGACATCGACGAGGGCCGCCTGGCCGTCGGGCTGGTCAACCACTACTACGTGTTCGAGCGCGCCAAGGAGCTCGGCGTCGGCATCGACGACCTGCGGGTTCGGTTGCACTTCTTCCCCGACGGCGACACCGGCGCCCTGGTCAACGTCTCCGGCGTCGGCCTGCTGTCCTCCGCCGCCGACAACGCCAACGCACGGCGGTTCATCGAGTACCTGCTCAGCCCGACCGGCCAGAGGTACTTCGCCGAGCAAACCTTCGAGTACCCGCTCATCGCCGGTGTGGCGCTCGATCCCGCGCTGCCGCCGCTCGACGAGCTGGAGGCACCCGACATCGACCTGAACGACCTCGATACTCTCGCCGCGACCGTCGAGATGATCCAGCAGTCGGGGTTGACCACCTGACCGGTCGGCGGGCGGCCCGGACCACCCGCCGGAGGAACGGGGAGCAACGGAGGTCGCGGCAGTGCTCCAGGAGGCGATGACGGACAGCGCCGGCCGGGCCCGCGTCGATGCGCGGGCCCGGTTCGGGCGTCCGTACGCCCGGGGGCGCCGCGCCTGGCACCACCTCGCCCCGCGCCCGGTCCTGCTGGTCGCCTCGGTGCTCGCGGTGGGCGTGAGCGCCGTGCCGCTGGTGTACCTGGCCGTGCGCACCGCCGAGGCGGGCGGGTCCCGGATCGCCGCCGTGCTGCGTACGCCCGGTCTCGCCGAGCTCACCCTGCGCAGCCTGGCGCTGATGGCCGTGGTGACCGCGGGCTGCCTGGTCATCGGCGTGGGCACGGCGCTGCTGGTCGTGCGCACCGACCTGCCGGCCCGGCGGTTCTTCGCGGTGGTCGCGGCGCTGCCCCTGGCCATCCCGACCTACGTCGCCGGCTACGCCTGGGTGTCCCTTGTGGACGATTTTCACGGCTTCGCCGCCGCGGCCGTCGTGCTGGTCCTCTGCTGCTCGCCGTACGTCTACCTGCCCACGGCGGCCGCCCTGGCCGGAGCCGACCCCGCCACCGAGGAGGCGTCCCGGGCGCTGGGGCGCGGGCCGTGGGCGACCTTCGTGGGCGTCACGCTGCGCCAGATCCGGCCCGCGATCACGGCCGGGGCGCTGCTCGTCGCCCTCTACGTCCTGTCCGACTTCGGCGCGGTCGCGATCCTGCGGGTGAACACCTTCACCTTGGCGATCTTCACCTCGTTCAACCTCGGCTTCGACCGCACCGGAGCCCTGGTGTTGTCCACCATGCTGGTGCTGCTGACGATGGCGGTCCTCGTCGGCGAGCTGCTGGCGCGACGGACGACCACCCGCTACGCCCGCGTCGGCTCCGGCGCGCGGCGGCCGCCCGAGCGGATCGCGCTGGGCCCGTGGCGCCCGGTCGCCCTCGCCGGACTGGCCGCGGTCGCCCTGGCCGCGCTCGGGATACCGGCCGGAGCGATGGCCCGCTGGTTCAGCGTCGGGGTGTCCCGACCGGGCAGCCTCGCCGAGATCGCCGCCGCGATGGGCAACACGCTCACCTTCTCGGCCGCCGGGGCCGCGCTGACGATGCTGCTGGCCCTGCCGATCGGCCTGCTCGGCGCCCGCGCCCCGGGCCCGGTGGCCGCCGTCCTCGACCGGGTCACGTACGTCAGCCACGCCCTGCCGGGCGTCGTGGTCGGCCTGTCGCTGGTGTTCTTCGGCATCAACGTGGCGTACCCGCTGTACCAGACGCCGTGGCTGCTGGCGCTGGCGTACGCCGCGCTGTTCCTGCCGCTGGGCGTCGGGGCGGTGGCCGGGGCGGCCGCGCAGGCGCCGCCCGGGCTGGAGGAGGCCGCCCGCTCGCTGGGGCGGGGGCCGCTGTCGGTGTTCCGGACGGTCACCGTTCCGCTGACCCTGCCGGGCATCGGCGCCGGGGCGGCGCTGGTGTTCCTCACGTGCATGAAGGAGCTGCCGGCGACGCTGCTGCTGCGCCCGACCGGCGCCGACACGCTCGCCACCGAGCTGTGGACGCACACGTCGGTCGCCGCCTACGCCGCCGCCGCGCCGTACGCGGCCCTGCTCGTCCTGCTCGCCGCGATCCCCACGTGGCTCCTCGCCGTCCGCAGCGGTGCCACCGGGCCGGCCGTCATCGGAGGTGGCTCATGACGGACCTGATCGTCACCGGCGTGCACAAGCACTTCCGGCGACGCTGGCGGAGCGGAAGCAGTGAACACCTCCGGCGACGCTGGCGGAGCGGAGGCAGAGAACACTCCGGGCGCCACGGCCGGGACGCCGACGGCGGCTCGGTGCACGCGCTGGCCGGGGTCGACCTGACCGTCCCCAGTGGACTGCTCGTGGCCGTCCTCGGCCCGTCGGGCTGTGGCAAGACCACACTGCTGCGCTGCCTCGCGGGGTTCGAGCGGATCGACGAGGGCAGCATCCGGCTCGGGAGCCGCCTGGTCGCCGGGCCGGGCCGGCACACGCCGCCGCACCGCCGCCGGTTCGCCATCGTCCCCCAGGAGGGTGCGCTGTTCCCGCACCTGTCGGTGGCCGGCAACGTCGCCTACGGGCTGGATCGCGCGGCGCGCCAACGCGGCCGGGTGGACGAGGTCCTCGAGCTGGTCGGCCTCGCCGGCTACGGGCGGCGCATGCCGCACGAGCTCTCCGGCGGCCAGCAGCAACGGGTCGCGGTGGCCCGCGCGCTCGCCCCGCGGCCGGAGATCATCCTGCTCGACGAGCCGTTCAGCGCCCTCGACGCCCACCTGCGGGCGGAGCTGCGGCGGGACATCCGCCAGGCGCTGCAGGAGGACGGCGCCACCGCCATCCTCGTCACCCACGATCAGGAGGAGGCGCTGTCCCTGGCCGACCAGGTGGCGGTCATGCGCGACGGCCGGGTCGTGCAGCAGGGGACCCCGACGGAGGTCTACCGCACCCCGGTCGACGCCTGGGTCGGGGGCTTCGTCGGCGGGGCGGTCCTGCTGCCCGGCGTTCCCTCCCCGGCCGGCGTCCGGACCGTTCTCGGCGACCTGGCCCTGCGCGGTGCCCCGCCCTCCGCCTCCGCGCTCACCGTGCTGCTGCGGCCGGAGCAGATCGTGGTCGGCCCGCCCGCGCCCGACGCCGTGCCCGCGACCGTGGTGGCGCGCGACTTCCACGGCCACGACGCTCTGCTCACCCTTCGACTGGTCGACGAGGCGGCCACCGTGGCGGCCCGCGTGCTCAGCGCGGCCGACCCGCCCAGCGTGGGCGACCGGGTCGGCCTGCGGGTCACCGGCCCCGCCTCCGCCTGGCCCGCCTGACCCGATCGCCGTTGATCGACGGCTCGACGGTGTCGCGAGCGGCGACCGCTCGGCCGGGCGTCAGTGATTTCGGGTGATCGTCAGCGGTCGCGCGTCCGCCACGCGAGGGCCGCTCCAGTGACCCCGATGACGACCACGACCGCGATGTAGGTGGGCAACGCCCACGGAGTGGAGCCGTACGTCGTGAGCACGGCGATGAACCCCCAGATACTGGCGATCATCAACGCCAGGGTGACCAGCGCGATCAGCCTACTCTTCATGAGAGCACCATCCCCCATGTCGTTCCGACACGGAGTGGCCATCATAAATCGAAATGACAAGAAGGCCGGTCAGTGTCCGGGCTCACCCTGCTCGGCGCGACCCGGTGCCGGAAGCGACTTGACCCTCCCGTTACGTGAGGGCCGACCATCGTCGCCATGACGAACCCACCGGAACTTGCCACGTCACCAGAACCGACGAACGCCCCGGAGCTAGCGACCGGCATCACCCGCGACATCTACCCGATGCCGGCCTTCGTGAAGCTGGCCGTGGCCGACCTGGACGCCACCGTGGCCTGGTTCACCGAAGCCTTGGACTTCATCAACCTGTTCGCGATGCCCGGGCCCAACGGTCCGGCGCTGGTCCACTTGCGACGGTGGCGCTACCAGGACGTCCTGGTCGTCCCGGCGGAGGGCCAGGCCCCGCCCATCGGCCCCGGCCTGCAGCTGACCTTCGCCGCCCAGTTCGAGGAGGTGGACGCGCTCGCGGCCCGGGCGCGGGCGTACGACGGCGGGGCGGTCGAGGGACCGGTCGACACGCCGTGGAACACCCGGGACCTGACGGTGACCAGCCCGGACGGACTGGTCGTCGTCTTCACCGCTCGTCGCCCGGAACCCCTGCGTGATTCGCAGTTCACGGCCGACATGGAGCGCTGGTCGCGCGAGCAGGGCCTCCGCTGAACACACCCCCGCCCCGCCCGCGCCCGACTCGGCGCCGGCCGCGACCCCGGCCCCGCCCGTACCTCGACCCCGGCCCACCCCCATGGTGATCCAGGGCATAGCGTGGCGCTCGAAGATCGAACAACCACGCTATGCCCTAGATCAACGGCATCAGAAACAGCGGCGGTCAGGAGACCGGGGTCGGGGTGTAGCCGACCGACTCGTGCAGGCGTGAGCGGCGCCGGCCGGAGGCCGGGGTGGCCGGGGGACGAGGCGCGGGCGGCGTGTAGGTGGCGCCCTTCACGATGTCCTCGGCGAACCCGTACAGCAGCGGCAGTGCCCCGGCGATCACGCCGGCCGTGCGGTTCACGTGCTCCAGCCCGGGATCGATGGCGGTGGCGTGGCCCTTGATGGTGCGCACCAGCTCGGCGCACTCCTCGAGGTTCGTCGCGATGCGGGTGAGCTGACGGCCGACGATGTACAGGTACAGCGCGAGCCCGGCGATCAGCGCGACGATGTCCACAACGGACAGGATGATCAGGGTCTGCGTAGTCATGAGCGCACCTTCCCGAGGACCCGGCCGAGGAACAGGTGGTGCCGCAGGCCCTCGGCGAGGACCGCGTCCACCCGCTTGGCGGTCTCCTCGATCAGAGCCGTGTCGGCGGTGTTGGCCGCCGCCGCCCGCAGGTTGTCCCGCACCGCGACGACGCGCTTGTCGATCGTGCGGACGAGCACGACCAGGATGGTGAGCAACGCGGCCACGGCGACCACGATGACGGCGCCGCCGATGATCGCGGTCAGCCACAGGCTCTGCTGCGTCTCGGTGAGCGCAAGGGTGTCCACCATGGTCAGCCTCCCAGCCTCGTACGGCCGCGGCCGAGTCCGGCGACGATGGCCTCGGCGTGATCGATCGTGGTCCGCAGCTCCCCGAGCGCGGCGGTGTTGCGCACCGCCTCGGCGAGCGAGTCGTTGATCTGCTTGGCCTGCTTACCGATCGCCCGCGCGAGCACCAGGATCGGCACGACCAGGGCGACCACCACCAGGACCACGGCGATCGTGATGCCGTAGCCCAGGTACCACCCGAAGTTCTCACCCATGGCGGCTCCCCTCAGATCGACTCGCAGAAGTCGCGGACGGGCTTGAGGTTGGCGTTGACCGAGGGCACCACGACCGGCACCGTGCTGGTCTGCGCAGCGACCGCCTGGACGCCGCCGATCACCGCGCCGAGAGTCCGCCGCACGGCCCTCAGGTGGAAGATGACCCGCACCAGGCCCAGCGCCGCGGTCGCGACGATGAGCGCGGTGATGCCGAGGGTCACCCATGCAGCCGCGTGCATATCGACCTTTCCTTTCGTTCGCTGGGCCTAGTTCGCCGGGGGGAGGAGCTTGGCCACGGAGCCGGCGTAGCGGACCGCGCCGGTCGAGACCGCCTTAACCGTGGCGTCGGTCTGGGCCAGCAGCGCCGGCGTGTTGGCGAGTTCGCCCACCAGGGCGACACCGCCGTCGAGGATCTCGTCCGAGGCCTTCCGGATCCGCTCGAGCGCCGCCAGGATGCGGTTGAGCAGCGCCACCAGCACCGGCACCACCACGAGCAGCAGGACCGCGTTTCCGATCCACCAGAGCGTCATCGATCCTCCTCAGACTCGGCTGGGCTCGTACGGCAGGAAGAAGCGGCGCAGCACCCGGCCCAGCGCCATGCGTATCGCCCGCAGCCCGATGGCGAGGCCGCTCGCCGACTTCGGCGCGCCGACCCGATCGGGGTCCAGCCCGCGGCTGATCGCGTCCACACGGGCCTGGAGGTTCGCGCCGAAGTCCCGCAACAGCACCGCGGTGACGTCGGAGACCATGCCCCGCCCGAACTGGGCGGCCGCGCCCGAGAGCTGGAGGTCCAACGACGCGTTGACCCGCGTGCCACCCCGGGGCGTGGCGGCGAGCGTGGCGGTGAGCAGCATCGCGGCCTGACCCCGGCCGGCCTCGTCGGCCCCGGAGGCGTCCACCACGATCCGGCGGGCCGCCGCGTCGCGCTCCTTGATCTGGGCCGTGCCGGTGAACTGCATCCGCACCGGACCCATCCGAATCGCGACCCTGCCCTGGTACGTGTCGTTGCCCAGGTCGGCGGTCAGCTCGGTGCCCGGCAAGCACTTCGCCACCTGCGGAATGTCGTTGAAGAATGCCCACACCGTGTCCACGGGGTGGGTGACCTCGAAGTCGTTCGTGATGAGCATCAGCCCTCCACGGGTGGCTGGGTGGGGATGGAGGGTTGGTGAGCCTCCACGGGTGGTTGGGTGGGGGTGGCGGGAAGGACCGCCTCCACGGGTGGTTGGGTGAGGGTGGCGGGCTGGCCAGCCTCCACGGGTTGGTGGGTGGGGGCGGAGGGCTGGCCAGGGTCCACCGGATTGAGGTAGGCCAACGGGTCCCGCTCGAACGCGCGACGGCACCCGGGGCAGCAGAAGTAGTAGGTCACGCCCTCGTACTCGTACGGTCGGCTCGACGCGTCGGCCGGTACGGTCATGCCGCAGACCGGGTCGCGCGCCGGGCCGGGGCCGGCCGGCGGAACCGCCGTACGACCTGCGCCGGCGCTGAGACGCAGCTCGCCGGCGGCCCGCAGCTTCACCAGTTCGGCGAGGATCGCGACCGCGATCTCCCGATGCGTCGTGTGGCCGAGGTCGAGCCCGACCGGTACGCGCACCCGGTCGAGCAGGTGCCGCGGTACGCCCTTGTCGGCGAGCGCCCCCAGGACGGACTCCCCCCGGCGGCGGGAGGCGACCAGCCCGATGAACGCCGGCAGCCCTCCACCTCCCGCGTCGCTACCCCCCGCGTCGTGACCCCCCGCGTCGTGACCCCCCGCCCCGCGGCCGCTGGCCATGACCTGCTCGAGCGCCTCCTCGTCGCCATGGCCCTGCGTGGCGATCACGACGAGGCTGTGCGCCGTGACGTCGGCCGACGTGAACCGCTCCCAGTCGTGCCGGTCGGCTCGCCAGCCGAGCGTCCGGGCCAGCGCGACCAGCGTGTGCGCCATGGGCGACCGGCCGACCACCACCAGGTGGGGGGCCGGAAGCACCGGCTCGAGGTAGACCTGCAACGCACCCTCGCTCTGGCAGGAAATGGGAACCGCCACCATCCCCTCCGGGAGCGCGGTGAAGGTCTCCGCCGGCCCGAGCGCGAGCAGCTTCGGCGTCCCCTCGGCCAGCACCCGCTGCGCCTCCCGCACCACGACGGGCTCGGCACAGGCACCGCCGATCCACCCGTAGATCTGGCCGGATGCCGTGATCACCGCCCGGGCGCCCGGCTGGCCGGACGAGGGACCCGAGCGCCACACCACGGTGGCGAGCACGAACTCCTCACCGCGTTGGCGCAGCTGGCGGGCCTGGTCCAGGACCTCCCATCCGTCCACGCTCGGGTCGACCGGCGGGGCGGCCGAGCCGCTCATCGGATCGTGCATCGATGCATCCTTGCCTGTGGTGCTGTGCGAGGCGACCGTCGCCGGTCGTGCTCGGAGGGGTGGGCGGAGGGCCGGGGCCCTCCGCCGGTCGAGTTGGCTGGGGGTATGCGGGGGGCTTGCCCCCCCCGCAGGTCAGTCCATCCGGACCGGCGGCGCGCCGGAGACGTCGTGCCGCTCGGTCAGGGCTTCGTAGACCCGGTGGGGCAACAGCGGCATGTCGATGTTGCGCACGCCGGTGTCCTTGATGGCGTCCAGGACCGCGTTGACGAACGCGGCCGGCCCGCCGACCGTGGCGCACTCGCCCACACCCTTGGCGCCGAACGGGTGGTGCGGCGACGGGGTGACCACCTCGTGCAGCTCGAACCCGGGGGTCTCCCAGGCCGTGGGCAGCAGGTAGTCCATGTAGTTCGATCCGATGCAGTTGCCCTCCGCATCGAAGGTGATGTACTGCATGGACGCCTTGGCGAACGCCTCGGTTAGGCCGCCCATGATCTGGCCCTCGACGATCATGGGGTTGATCCGGACCCCGCAGTCGTCGACCGCGACCACCCGCAGCACGTCCCAGACGCCGGTCTTCGGGTCGACCTCGACGGTCACCACGTAGGCGGCGAACGGCCACGTCATGTTCGGCGGGTCGTAGTAGGCGACCGCCTCCAGGCCCGGCTCCAGGCCGTCGGGCATGTTGCTGTAGGCGGCGGCCGCCGCCTCCTGGATGGACACCCCGCGCTCGGGGGCGCTGCGCACGTAGAACCGCCCCAGCTCCCACTCGAGGTCCTCTTCGGACACCTCCAGCAGGTGCGCGGCGAGCTTGCGGGCCTTGGCGCGCACCTTGCGGGCCGCCATCGCCACCGCCGCCCCGGCGACCGGGGTGCTCCGGGAGGCGTACGTGCCCATCCCGAAGGGCGCCGTGTCGGTGTCGCCCTCCTCGACGACCACGTCCTCGGCCGGGATGCCGAGCTCGTGCGCCACGATCTGGGCCCAGGTCGTCTCGTGGCCCTGGCCCTGGGTCTTCGCCCCGGTGCGCAGCAGCGCGCGGCCGGTGATGTGCACCCGCAGCTCGGCCGAGTCGAACATCTTGATCCCGAGGATGTCGAACTCGCGGCTGTTGCCGGCGCCCAGCGGCTCGGTCATGGTCGAGATGCCGATGCCGAGCAGGCGGCCCTGCTTCTTCGCCTCCTCCTTCTGTTTGAGGAAGTCCTCGTAGCCGATCGCCTCCAGCGCCTTGTCGAGGCACTTGACGTACTGGCCGGAGTCGGTGAGGAAGCCGAACGCGGTGCGGTGCGGGAAGTCGTCGTCGCGCACCAGGTTGATCCGCCGGAACTCCGCCTGGTCCATCCCGAGGTCGTTCGCGGCGGCGTGCATCATCCGCTCCTGGAAGTACATCGCCTCGGTGACCCGGAACGAGCACCGGTACGCCACGCCGCCGGGCGCCTTGTTGGTGTAGACGCCGCGGTTGTGCAGGTACGCGACCGGGATGTCGTAGCAGGAGAAGGCGGAGTGCAGCAGGCCGATGCGGAACTTGCTCGGCTGGGCGTCGGAGTAGAAGGCCCCGTGGTCGGAGGTGGTGTGCATGCGCACCGCGAGGATCTTGCCGTCCTTACGCAGCGCCATCTCGCCGTGCAGGTAGATGTCCCGGCCGAACCCGGTCGAGATGAGGTTGCCGGTCTTGTCCTCGATCCACTTGACCGGCCGCTCCAGCAGGATCGAGGCGAGGATCGACACCACGTACCCGGGGTAGACCGGCACCTTGTTGCCGAAGCCGCCGCCGATGTCCGGAGCGATGATGCGGATCATGTGCTCGGGCAGCTCCGCCACCAGGGCCACCGCGGCCCGGATGATGTGCGGCGCCTGGGTGGTCAGGTAGACGGTCAGCTTCTGGGTCGCCCGGTTGAAGTCGGCGATCGACCCACAGCACTCGATCGGCGACGGGTGCGAGCGCGGGTAGTGCAGGTCCAGCGTGGAGATGACGTCGGCCTGCTCGAAGGCCCGGTCGGTCGCCTCCTTGTCGCCGACCTGCCACTCGAACACCACGTTGTCGTGCTGGTTCTCCTTGTCGTCCCGGATCACCGGGGCGTCCTCGGCCAGGGCCTGCGTCGGGTTGACGATCACCGGCAGCGGCTCGTAGTCGACCACGATCGCCTCGCAGGCGTCCTTGGCGATGTACGGGTCGTCGGCGATGACCGCGGCGACCTCCTGCCCCTGGAAGCGCACCTTGTCGGTGGCGAGGACCGCCTGGGTGTCGTAGGAGAGGGTGGGCATCCAGGCCAGGTTGCGGCTGGCCAGCATCTCCCCGGTCAGCACCAGCCGTACGCCCGGGATCTCCCACGCCTTGCTCGTGTCGATCGACCGGATGCGGGCGTGCGCCAGCGGGCTGCGCAGGATCTCCATGTGCAGCATTCCGGGCAGCACGATGTCGTCGAGGTAGGTGCCCTTGCCACGGATGAACCGGTTGTCCTCGACCCGCTTGCGGCTCGCGCCGAGGCCGCCGATCTTGATCTCGTCCAACGCCTGGCTCACGGCAACTCCTTCGTGTCCGGCCCGCCCGATGACTCCGCCCCGCCCGTGGCGTCACCGCGCATCTTCCTGGCCGCGGTCAGCACGGCCTTGACGATGTTCTGGTAGCCGGTGCACCGGCACAGGTTGCCCGACAGCGCCCAGCGCACCTCCTCCTCGGTGGGGTCGGGGTTGCGGTCGAGCAGCGCCTTGGCGGCCATCATCATGCCGGGAGTGCAGAAGCCGCACTGCAGGCCGTGCTCGTCGCGGAACCCCTCCTGGATGGGGTGCAGCTCGCTCGGCCCGGCCAGACCCTCCACTGTGGTCACCTCGTGCCCGTCCGCCTGGACCGCGAGCATGGTGCAGCTCTTGACCGGCTCGCCGTCGAAGAGCACGGTGCAGGCGCCGCAGTTGCTGGTGTCGCAGCCGGTGTGGGTGCCGGTGAGCCGCAGCCCGTGGCGCAGCAGGTGGGCCAGCAGCAGCCGCGGCTCGACCTCGACCGTGCGCCGCTGCCCGTTGACGGTGATGGTCACCCGCCGGGTCGGTACATCGGCGGGTGGCGCTTCGTGGATCTCCTCGAACAAGCTCGTCATGCTCAGGCCGCCTTCTGTACGGACCCGTTCACGCGGGTCAGGATGCGCTCGACGAAGGTTGCGACGATGTGCCGCTTGTAGGCGGCGCTGCCGCGGTGGTCGGTCTTGGGCTGGGCCGCCGCCGCGGCGAGCTCGGCGGCGCCGCTGATGGTCTCGGCCGACAACGGCTTGCCGACCAGCACCTGCGCGGCTTCGGTGGCGTTGATGGTGCTGGGGCCGACCCCGGTCAGGCCGATGCCGGCCTTGACGACCGTCGCCCCGTTGAGCTCCAGCGCGACCGCCACGCCCGCGGTGGCGAAGTCGCCGACCCGCCGCTCCAGCTTGAGGTAGCCGCCGGCGACCTGGCCGGTGGGTGGCGGAATGACCGCTTCCACCGCGATCTCGTCGTAGGCCAGCGCGTTCTGGAACGGTCCGGTGACGAACTCGGTGACCGGGATCGTGCGCCGGCCCTTCGGGCCCTGCGCCACGATCGAGCCGCCGAGGGCGGTGACCACGGCGGCCCAGTCGCCCTGCGGGTCGGCGTGGCAGAGGGAGCCCACGAGCGTGCCGCGCGTGCGGACGATCGGGTCGGCCACCAGGGGGGCCGCGGCCGCCATGGTCGGCGACCGGGTGGGCAGGATGGTCGACCGCTCCAGGGCGACGTGCCGGCACAGCGCGCCGATGCGCAGCGTGCCGTCGGCGTCCACCCGGTGGTAGTCCAGACCGGGCAGGTTGTTGATGTCGACGAGCAGCTCGGGTGACGCGAAGCGGAGCTTCAGCAGGGGCACCAGGCTCTGGCCGCCCGCGAGCACCTTCGCTTCACCGCCTCCGGACTGCAGCAGGGCGATCGCCTCGTCGATGGAGCGCGGCGCCTCGTAGCGAAACCGTGGGGGATACATGCCCTCTCCTGGTCACAGGTGGCCTGTCGTTGTGGCAAGACGCGGATGCCGGTCGGCGAGCCGGCCGGCACCTACCGCGAGGCCGGGTCGGGGATCGCCACCGGCAGCGAGTCCGCGCTCGGGTCGGGCCGCGGCTCCTGGTGCGGCGGCCAGGGCCCCTGCACGGGCTGAGCCGCAATCTTAAAGTACTCAACTATTTGAGGCCATGCCCAGATCGTCGGACTGCGACCGGTCTTGGGCGCGTGCTCGATCAGTTCGTACAGGCGGGGGTTGCCGGTACGGCCACCCATCGATTCGACCGACATGAGTGCACCCTCCTCGGACGACACCCCGAGGGGGCGTCGTCGCCGGTTGGCCCGAACAGCCCACAGCCGGACACGCGTGGCACGGGGACGGGTCGGGCGGTTGCGGGTAGTGCGCGTCATAGTGCTCCGAGTCACACTGGTCCGCAACCGCTGATTAAGCGATCACTTACGCGCCACCCGCCACCCGCCGCACGGCATCCGGCAATCCACCCGGCTTTATCCGATTGCTCCGGATCTGCCGGGATCAACGGAACCCTGAAATCCCCCTGCTAAGGTCGCCGACATGCAAGTCCCGGCTCCGTTCGAGTACGAACGGGCGACCAGCGTGGACCACGCGATCGGACTGCTGGAGCGCCTCGGCACCGGTGCCCGGCTGATCGCCGGAGGCCACAGCCTGCTGCCGATGATGAAGCTTCGCCTGGTCACCGTCGACTATCTCATCGACATCAATGACCTGCGTCGCGAGCTCGCCTACGTCCGGTTCGAGCCCGACCCCGCCCGACCGCGCTCCGCCGCGGCGCGAACCGGGCGGCGTCAGCCCGTCGGCACCGGCCGTGCGGCCGCCGACGGCGAGGAACCGGGCCGGGAGGACGACGCCGGCGGACCGAGGCCCGGCGCCAGCGGAACGATTCGCATCGGCGCGCTGACCCGCCACCGCGAGCTGCTCGAGGACGAGACCCTGCGCCGGGCGTGCCCGATCTTCCACGAGGCGGAGCGGGTCATCGCCGACCCGCTGGTGCGCAACCGGGGCACGATCGGCGGGGCGCTGTGCCAGGCCGACCCGTCCGAGGACCTGACGGCCGTCTGCACCACCCTCGACGCGAGCTGCGTGATCCGCGGCCCGGAGGGCGAGCGGGTGGTCAGCATGACCGAGTTCTACCGGGGTCCCTACGAGACCGCGGTCGGCCCGGACGAGATGCTCATCGAGATCAGGATTCCGCTGCGCCCCGGTGGGTCGAGCGCCTACGAGAAGGTCGGCCGCCGGGCCGGCGACTGGGCCATCGTCTCCTGTGGCGCGGCGGTGTGGCTCGCCGACGGCGTGATCACCGACGTGCGGGTCGGGCTCGCCGCGGTGGGTCCGAACACCACCGGGATCCCGGCCATCGCCGAGGCCCTGCGCGGCCGGGAACCGTCCGAGGAGCTCTACGCGCTGGCCGGGGCCATCGCGGCCGAGCACTGCACGCCCGTCACCGACCAGCGCGGCCACGCCGAGTACAAGCGCCACCTCGCGGCCGAGCTGACCCGGCGCACGCTGCGCCGGGCGGTGGCCCGGGCCGTGGCCGGCGGCGAGGAGTTGCTTTCCGGCGACGGACCGACCGCGTCCTAGCGACGAACGGAAACCGTGCCCGCCACGACCAGAACGCCTTCCGCCGAGGAACGACCACCTTTCCCACGGCCACCCGGGCCGTTACCACTGACGAACCGGAGCCTGACCAGCGACCAAACAGGCCTTTCCCAGCGACGAACAAGGGATCGACGAGCATGTGGGTCACCGTGACGGTCAACGGCGAGCGGGTCCGCCGTGACGTCGAGCCGCGCCTGCTGTTGGTGCACTTCCTGCGCGACGAGCTCGGGCTGACCGGCACCCACTGGGGCTGCGACACCAGCAACTGCGGCGCCTGCGCCGTGTGGCTCGACGGCGAGCCGGTGAAGTCCTGCACCGTGCTGACCGT
>Ga0310830_100342_pt1 | contig 43174 bp, 44 predicted proteins | sample WT_ome_5_FD_201301 | JGI IMG/M metagenome (GOLD analysis project Ga0310830, IMG submission 201301) | Sorghum-adapted microbial communities enriched on wild type (WT) sorghum from Joint BioEnergy Institute, Emeryville, California, United... ... | reverse complement strand
GCGCGGGCGGCGAGGCGTACGCGAAGGAGAACGGCTCGTTCGGCCTGGCGACGCTGCGCCGCGAGCACGTGCGCGTGGACGCCGACGGCGTGTGGTTCGGCTACCCGGCGAAGTCCGGCCAGTGGCGCGAGTCGCAGGTGCGCGACCCCGTGGTGGCGCGCGCGGTCCGCGGCCTGCTCGCGCGCGACGACGACGGCCCGGACCTGCTCGCGTGGCGCAACGGCGACGACACGTGGCACGACGTGACGAGCGCGGACATCCAGGAGTGCGTCAAGGCACGCCTCGGCCCGGAGGCGCGGCCGAAGGACTTCCGGACGTGGCACGCCACGCTGCTCGCGGCGGCGGCCCTCGCCGAGCACGAGGTCCCGCGCGCGGAGCGCGCCCGACGACGTGTGGTCGCCCAGGTGGTCCGCGAGGTCGCCGAGGAGCTGGGCAACACCCCGGCCGTGTGCCGCGCGTCGTACATCGACCCGCGCGTGGTGGACCTGTGGGAGCGGGGGCAGACGATCGGGCGACGGCGCACGCGCGCCGCCGCCGAGCGCGCGCTCGTGGCGCTGCTCGCCTGACGCCACCCCCGCCCGGGCCGCTCGCCCCGGTGCGCGCGGCGTCCGGCCCGGCGGGCCGTCGGCTACTCCATGTCCTCCAGCTGGCGCCCCTTCGTCTCCCGCACGAACCGCGCGACGAAGAGGAAGGACAGGAGCGCCGCCGCCGTGTAGAGCCCGTACGCGAGCCCCAGGCCGGCCTCGGCGAGCGCGGGGAACGTCGTCGAGACGAGGAAGTTGCCGGCCCACTGCGCCGCGGCGGCCAGGCCGAGCGCGGCGGCGCGGATCCGGTTGTTGAACATCTCGCCGAGCAGCACCCAGACCACCGGCCCCCAGGACACCCCGAAGAACACGACGAACAGGTTCGCGGCGACGAGCGCGACCGGGCCGGCCATGCCCTCGAGCACGGGCTCGCCGTCGACGAGCGGCGCCGTCGCGAACGCGGCCGCGAGCACGCCGAGCGCGACGACCATGCCCGCGGACCCGACGAGGAGCAGGCGGCGCCGGCCGACCTTGTCGATGAGGGCGATGGCGACGATCGTCACGACGATGTTCGTCACGGACGTCAGGACGGTCTGGACGAGCGCGTCCTCCTCGGTGAAGCCCACCTGCTGCCACAGCGAGGACGAGTAGTAGAAGATCACGTTGATCCCGACGAACTGCTGGAACAGCGACAGGCCGATGCCGACCCACACGATCGGCAGCAGGCCCAGCGCGGGCCCGCGCAGGTCCGCGAAGGACGACCGGGCGTCCTCGGTGACCGTCCGGCGGATCTCCTTCAGCCGCTCGTCGATGCCCGTGCGCAGGATCTGCGCGAGCACGGTCCTGGCCTTCTTGTGCTCCCCCTGCTGCACGAGGTACCGCGGCGACTCGGGGATGACGAGCGCCAGCACGCCGTACGCGACGGCAGGCACGGTCTCCGCGAGGAACATCCAGCGCCACGCCTCGAGGCCGAGCCACAGCTCCTCGGCCGCTCCCCCGGCGGCCGTGGCGAGGAAGTAGTCGCTCAGCAGCGCGAGGAAGATGCCGGTGACGATCGCGAGCTGCTGGAGCGAGCCGAGCCGTCCGCGGATCGGCGCGGGCGCGATCTCCGCGATGTAGGCGGGCGCGATGACCGACGCCCCGCCGACGGCCAGGCCGCCGACGACGCGCCACAGGATGAGGTCCCACGGCCCCTGGGCGAGGCCGGACCCGATCGCGCTGATCGTGAAGAACGCGGACGCGAGGAGCATGACCTTCACGCGGCCCATGCGGCCGGCGAGCTGGCCCGCGATCCACGCGCCGAGCGCGCAGCCGATGAGCGCGGCGGACACGCTGAACCCGGTCAGGCCCGCGCCCATGTCGAAGTCGGCGCGGATCGCCTCGACCGCGCCGTTGATGACGGCCGTGTCGAAGCCGAAGAGGAAGCCGCCGAGCGCCGCGACGGAGGCGAGGAGGACCGCCCGCCCGGTGTCGTAGGTCTCGGCCGCCCCCTGCTCGTGGCCCTGCTCGCGCGTGCCCGCCTGCTCCGCCATGGCCGCCCCCTCCTCGCGCCGGAACTGCGACCGTAAGTCGGGCCCGGCCGGGCCACCACCGGAGGCGCGGCGACGGACGGCGCCGGCCGTCGCCGCGCCTCCGTCGCCGAGGGCCCGACGGCGCCGGGCTACCGGGCGAGCGAGACCTCGGCGACCCGGCCCGTGGGCGACAGGCAGCGCACCGCCCCGCGCGGGTGGTAGCGGTCGTCGTCGAACGCGGCGGCGAGCTCGCCGCGGTGGGCGTCGGGGTCCAGCAGCAGCGCCGCGAGCCGGTCCACCTCGGCCAGGGCCGCCGGGTCCTCCTCGCCGACGGCGCGGTCCAGCGCGTCCAGCGCGCCCCACTCGTCCCACAGGAGCAGCTCGTGCCCGTGCAGGTGGGCGAGCTCGAACACGACGTACCCTGCGACGAACCCCGGCCCGCGCAGCGAGAGCCCGGGATCGACGCCGAAGCGCTGGACGTCCTCACGGTCGATCTCGCCGGCCCGGTACCGGGTCCACACGGTGGCCGCGGTGCGGAACGGCCCACCCGGGCCGGTGTCCATGTCGGCGACGTCGAAGGGGAACGCGCCGGGCTCGAGCTCGGGGTCGACGCGGACCCACCGCTCGCCGTCGTGGTACTCGGCGACGACGTGGTCGACGTGGAAGTCGGGGCGGAAGTAGTCCGCGAAGCCGACGCGCGTGCGCGCGGGCACGCCGTGCTCCCGCAGCGCGGCGACGAAGAGGAGCGAGAAGTCCCGGCAGCACCCCACGAAGCGCTCCGCGGGCGGCAGCGCCGCGGTGAGGTCGGCGACGCCGCGCCCGGCGAGGACGCCGAGGACGTCCGCGACCCATCGGGTGTCGATCTCGGGCGTGCGCTCGGCCGGGAACGTGCCCGCGGCGCCGCGGTAGTGGGTCACGAGCCCGCGCACCGTCGCGGCGAGGGCGCGCGGGTCGCGCGGGGCGGTGCGCAGCAGGTCGCGGCGCTCGCGCGGGTCGGTGAGCGGGCTGTGCGTGGCCCAGTCCTGCGGGCCGGCGGGCCGGTCGGTCATCGGGGCACCGTACCCGGCGCCGCCGACGGGACGGCGCGGCGGCCGCGGACCGGGCGCACGGCAGGGCCGGGCGGGCCGGCCGGTCGGGAGGGCCGGGTCAGCGGCGGCGGCGCCAGGCGACGGGTGGCCCCTCGAGGGGCGACCACGCACGGCGCTCCTCCTCGGTGAGCCGGCGCGGGCGCATCGTGGCGGCGTCGAGCATGACGACGGTGGTCGACGCCTGCACGAACACGCGGCGCGCGTCTGCGGCGCCGGTGGTCACCTCGTAGCAGACGTCGATGCTCGCGTCCCCGAGGCGGCCGAGCCAGAGCTCGACGACGACGGGCTCGCGCAGGTGCGGGATGGGCGCGAGGTACTCGATCTCCTGGCGGGCGACGACCGTGACCGTGTCCGAGCCGGGGCTGGCGTCGAGGACGGCCGTCGGAGGCGCGCCCGCACCGCCGACGCCGGTGCCGGCCTCCGCGGGGTCCTGCCGCCAGAAGGCGGCGATGCGGGCCTCCTCGAGCAGGGTCAGCACCGCGACGTTGTTGACGTGCCCGTACGCGTCCAGGTCGGCCCACCGCACGGGCACCGGGATCCGCAAGCGCTCTGTCTCCACGGCCCCATCGTCCCGCGCCGGGCCGTCGCGGCGCGGGCGGCGTCCACGGCGCGCCTCGGCGCCGCGGGCCGGCGCGCGTGCGGGGCCCCCGCGGGCGCGTGCGTCGGCTCCGGCGGCACCGGAGGTTCAGCGCCCGGCGGCGGCGCGCGCGGCGGCCCGGACGGCGTCGAGCCGCTCGGTGAGCCGCTCGACGGGTGCGACGACCCGGCGCCGGGCGACGTCGGCCACGCGCTCGCGCAGCCGGGCCTCGGCGAGCCGCGCACGCCGCCGGGCGCCGAGCCGGGCGAGCCCACGCCCGAGCAGCGCGAGGAGCAGGCCCGCGGCGACGCCGCCGAGCAGGAGGGCGGTCGGCGCGGGCAGCGGGCCCCACGCCGGGGGCTCGGGGAGCGCGAGGCGCAGCCAGGCCGCGACGGCGAGCGCGCCGAGCCAGGCCGCGCCCGCGAGCGCCACGCCCAGGGCGAGCCACTGCAGGGCCCCGAGGGCCCGCCACCACCGCGGGGGCGCGTCGGGCAGCCGGGTGCCCGCGACGGCGGCGTCGAGCTCGTCGGCGAGGTCGGGCTCGGCGTCGCGCCGCGCGGCGAGCACCCACGCGTCGGGCAGGCCGGCGGTCACCGCGTCGACGTAGGCCCGCACGGCGGTGCGCGCGCGGGCCACCTGCGCGGCGCCGGGCGCCGGCACGGAGGTGCGCACGGCCACCGGCGCGGCGTCGTCGTCGGCGGCCCCGTCCGCGCCCGTCCCGACCGTGCGGTCCGTGCCTGCGCCGCGGCCGAGGTGCAGGCGGCGCAGGGGGTCGGGGCGCAGGCGGCCGAGCCAGCGCGTGGGCGGCCAGCCCGTGGCGCGCCGCGCGCGGGCCAGGTGGGCCCCGCGCACGGCCTCGACGACGAGCGGGACCCCCGCGGCGTCGGCGAGCGCGTCGACGAGCGACCCGAGGGGCGTCCGCGCCGCCCCGCCCGCGCCGCGGCCGGCGCCGCACGCCTCGAGCACCCCGCCGGCCACGACGGCCAGGTCCGCCTCGAGCCGCTCGCGCGCCGCGACCCGTCGCCGGGCCGCGTCGGCGAGCAGCGCCTGCAGGTCCGGCACCCCGGCGCCGGTGCGCGCCGACACGTCGAGCACGCGCACCCCGGCGAGGCCGTCCTCGGCGAGGAGGCGCACGAGGTCGGCGTGCACCGCGGCGCGCTCGGCGTCGGTGAGGCGGTCGACCTGGTTGAGCACGACGACGAGCACGTCGCGGTGCTCGGACAGCCGGCGCAGGTAGCGCTCGTGCACCGCGGCGTCGGCGTACTTCTGCGGGTCCACCACCCACACGAGCAGGTCCACCAGGCCCACGAGCCGCTCGGCCTCGGTGCGGTGGTCGGTCACCACCGAGTCGTGGTCGGGCAGGTCCAGGACGACGAGGCCCTCCCCCGGACCGAGGTCGTGCCGACGCCGCACGGCGAGCCAGTCGAGGAGCGGCTCGGCACCCTCGCCGCGCACGAGCGCGAGCGCCTCGCTCGTCGTCGGGCGCGTCACGGCGACCCGGGCGACCGGGGCGCCCGCGAGCGCGTTGAGCAGCGAGGACTTGCCGGAGCCGGTCGGGCCTGCGAGCGCGACGACGGTGTGGTCGGGCAGGCGCATCCGGTCCCCCGCGCGCGCGACGACCTCCTCCGCGGCCGCGACGAGTCCGGGGGCGAGGACGTCGCCCCCCAGGCGCACGGCCTCGGCGAGCGCGTCGACGCGCGCGGTGAGGGCCGGCACCGGGCCGTCCGCCCGGTGGCGCCCGGTCACGGCGCCCACAGCCGCCGCCACCAGCGTCGCAGGGCCCCCTCCTGGCGCGGGGGCTCGGGTGCGGGCGCGTCGGGGACGGGCGGCTGGACGGGCCGCGCGGGGGCGTCGCCGACCTCCGCGAGCGCGACGGCCAGGCGCGCAACGGCCGCCCGCAGGCGTTCGCCGTCGCGCACGTCGGCCGCGTCGAGGAGCGTGCGGAACCGGTCGGCCTCGGCGTCGAGGAGCGCGCCCACGCGGCGGGTGAGGTCGTCGTGCGCGACCTGGGTGAGGCGCCGGACGGCGTCGTCGCCGAACACCGCCTCGAGCAGGCGCTGCGCGAGCAGCGCGGTGCCGCCCGCGACGCCCACCTCGGCGGTGGTGAGGCCGCCCGTGGAGGCGAAGATCGCGACCATGAGCGCGGCGCCGAGCCCGTTGACCCCGAACGAGAGGTAGCGCGCGGTCGCCCGGCGCCCGGCACCCTCGGTCGAGACGAGGTCGAGCACGCCGGCCTGCCAGGCGCGGACCTCGGCCGCCGTGCGCTCGGCGAGGTCGGCCGAGGCGCGCGAGAGCCGCAGGCCGCCCAGCAGCGCGCGGCCGGCGGCGTCGGCGTGCCAGGCGGCGTGCGCGCGGTCCGCGGCCCGGTCGGCGGCGTCCACGACGAGGTGCACGAGGCCGTCGCCCACGGCGCGCGCCACGCGCTCGGGGGCGGGGCGGCCGCGCAGGGCGGCGGTGATGCGGTCGCGCCACGTGCCGACCCGCTCCTCGAGGGCCCGCAGCAGCTCACCGGTGCCGACGTACTCCTGCCAGCGGGCGAGGACCTCGCCGCGCAGCATGGTCCCGTCGGCGGTGGCGGCGGTGACGTCCTGCGCGGCGGCACCGTAGGCGGCGGCGACCGCGTCACGCAGCCGCTCGGCGTGGCGGCGCTGGCCGTCGGCGGTGGCGGCGAGCCGGGGCACGGCCTCGAGGAGGTCCGACACGGCACCGTGCACGGTCCGCCGCACCACGTCCTCGCGCTGGGCGTCGCCGACGACGCCGCGCAGCCACGCGTCGAGCTCGGCCACGGCCCCGGGCGGCAGGAGCCCGCCCGTGACCGGGGACTCGGGCACGACGACGACCCGCGCGTCGAGGCCGCGCTCGGTGAGCATCCCGGTCAGGTGGGCGGTGACGGCGGCGCGCGCCGCGGGCTCGACGCGGTTGAGGACGACGAGGACGACCGCGCGGCGGCGGGCCGCCTCGGCGAGCAGGTCCCACGGGACGGCGTCGGCGTACCGGCCCGCGGTGGTGACGAACACCCACAGGTCCGCCGCGCCGAGCAGCTCCTCGCCGAGCCGCCGGTTCGCCTCGACGACCGAGTCGATGTCGGGCGCGTCGACGAGCGCCAGGCCGCGCGGGACGGCGCCGTGGGCGACGAGCCGGAGCGCGCCGCCGGGCCCGGGCGCGCCGTCCGGCGTCGGGGTCGGGGGCGGCGGGGGCGGTGGCGGTGGCGCCGCGCCTGGGACGGTCGGCGCCGGGCCGGGCCGGGTGACCCGGGCCAGGCGCGGCAGCACGCGGTCCCCCGCGAACCAGGCGCCCTCGTCCGGGTGGTGCACGAGGACGGGCTCGCGCGTCGTCGGCCGGATCACCCCGCTCGGGCTCACCTCGGCCCGCAGCAGCGAGTTCACGAGCGTGGACTTGCCCGCGCCCGTGGACCCGCCGACGACGGCGAGCAGCGGCGCGCCGAGCTGGCGCACCCGGGGCAGCAGGTGGTCGTCCAGCTGCTCCCGGACACGCCGCGCGAGCGCCCGCGCGGCCTCGGCGTCACCGGTGTCGAGGGGCAGCCGCGCGTCGGCCACGGCCGCACGCAGGTCCGTCAGGGCGGCGAGCAGCCGCTCCGTCTCCTGCGCCGACCACGACATCGCGCCGCCCCCGCGCCGGCCGGGTCAGTCCCGCGTGAGCTTGCGGTACGTGACCCGGTGCGGACGCGCGGCCTCGACCCCGAGCCGCTGGACCTTGTTCTCCTCGTAGGCGGCGAAGTTGCCCTCGAACCAGAACCAGCGGGCCGGGTCCTCGTCGGTGCCCTCGTAGGCGAGGATGTGCGTCGCCACGCGGTCGAGGAACCACCGGTCGTGCGAGACGACGACGGCGCAGCCGGGGAACTCGAGCAGCGCGTTCTCCAGCGAGCCGAGGGTCTCGACGTCCAGGTCGTTGGTCGGCTCGTCGAGGAGCAGCACGTTGCCGCCCTGCTTGAGCGTGAGGGCCAGGTTGAGCCGGTTCCGCTCGCCGCCGGACAGCACGCCCGCGGGCTTCTGCTGGTCGGGGCCCTTGAAGCCGAACGACGCGACGTACGCCCGCGAGGGCATCTCGACGTTGCCGACCTTGATGAAGTCGAGCCCGTCGGAGACGACCTCCCACAGGGTCTTGTTCGGGTCGATGCCGCCGCGCGACTGGTCGACGTAGGACAGCTTGACCGTCTCGCCGATCTTCAGCTCGCCGCCGTCGAGCGGCTCGAGCCCGACGATCGTCTTGAACAGCGTGGTCTTGCCGACGCCGTTCGGGCCGATGACGCCGACGATGCCGTTGCGCGGCAGCGAGAACGACAGGCCGTCGATGAGCACGCGGTCGTCGAAGCCCTTGCGCAGGTCCTTCGCCTCGATGACGACGTTGCCCAGGCGCGGGCCCGGCGGGATCTGGATCTCCTCGAAGTCGAGCTTGCGGGTCCGCTCGGCCTCCGCCGCCATCTCCTCGTAGCGCTCGAGGCGGGCGCGGGACTTGGTCTGGCGGCCCTTCGCCGAGGACCGCACCCACTCGAGCTCCTCCTTGAGGCGCTTGGCGAGCTTGGCGTCCTTCTTGCCCTGGATCTCGAGGCGCGCGCGCTTCTTCTCCAGGTAGGTGGAGTAGTTGCCCTCGTACGGGTAGAGGCGGCCGCGGTCGACCTCGGCGATCCACTCGGCCACGTTGTCGAGGAAGTACCGGTCGTGCGTGACCGCGATGACCGCGCCCTCGTACTTGGCCAGGTGCTGCTCGAGCCACTGCACGCTCTCGGCGTCCAGGTGGTTCGTCGGCTCGTCGAGGAGCAGCAGGTCCGGCTTCTCCAGGAGGAGCTTGCACAGCGCGACGCGGCGGCGCTCACCGCCGGAGAGGTACCTGACCTCGGCGTCGGGCGGCGGGCACCGCAGCGCGTCCATCGCCTGCTCGAGCTGGGCGTCCAGGTCCCACGCGTCGGCGTGGTCGAGGGCCTCCTGCAGCTCGCCCATCTCCGCCAGGAGCGCGTCGTAGTCGGCGTCCGGGTCGGCCATGAGGGCCGAGATCTCGTTGAAGCGGTCGAGCTTGGCCTTGATCTCGGCGACGCCCTCCTCGACGTTGCCGAGGACCGTCTTCTCCTCGTTGAGCGGCGGCTCCTGGAGGAGGATGCCGACCGTGTAGCCCGGCGACAGGCGCGCCTCGCCGTTGGAGGGCTGGTCCAGCCCCGCCATGATCTTGAGGATCGTCGACTTGCCGGCGCCGTTCGGTCCGACCATGCCGATCTTGGCGCCCGGGTAGAACGCCATGGTGACGTCGTCGAGGATGACCTTGTCACCGTGCGCCTTGCGCGCCTTGTACATGGTGTAGATGAACTCGGCCACGTCGCTTCGCTGCTCCTGAGGGGGTGTCGGACGGCGCCAGGGGGCGCCGGAGGGACCAGCGGCCAGCCTACGGTGTCGCGGCCGACTCCTCCCCCTCGAGGTCCGCCGCGAACGGGTCCCCGGCCGCGGCGAGCACCTCCTCGAGCTCCTCGTCGACGTCCTGGTCGATCTCCTCGTCGACCTCCTGGTCGAGCGCGCCGTCGAGCGCGTCCCCGGCCGGCCCGTCGCCGGCCACCGCGTCGCCGCTCCCCTCCCCGGCGCCCTCGCCCGGGGCGCCGCCCCCGACGCGCGTGACCTTGGCGAAGGTCGCGCGGCCGCGGGTGAGGTCGTGGCCGAGCGCGCTCGCCTCGATGACCAGCCCGGTGCGCGGCCCGTTCTCCCCGAGCCACTCCTCCGTGCGCAGCCGCCCGTGCACGACCACGGGCTGCCCCTTCTGGATCGAGCCCGCCACGTTGAGCGCCGTGTCCCGGAACACCTTCACCGTGAACCACTCGGTGCGCCCCTCGGCCCACGCGCCGCGGGCGCGGTCGAACCACCGCGGCGTGGAGGCGAGGCGGAAGCTCGTGTACGGCGTCCGGCCGTCCTGGATCTCGCGGGGCGTGGTCGCCGCCCAGCCCACCGCCGTGATCGTGATGTCGTTGCTCATCGGCCCTCCCGTCGACCGGGGCCGGCCGCTCCGGCCCGTGCCGAGGAGCATCAGGGCGGTGCGCGGCGGCCGGGGACACGGCCCGCACGGGCCGTGGACGACGCCGCCCGGCCGGGCCCGGTGGACGACGCCGCCCGGTCGGGTCCGTGGAGGACGCCCGCTACCCCTCGCCCTCGGCCCCGTCGTCGCCCTCGGCGTCCCCCGCGTCGGCGTCGGCCTCGAGCGCGTCGGGCTCGAGCGCCGAGGCGGGCCGGGAGGCCGGGCGCACCACGGGGTCGGTCGCGAGCGCGGCCGCCTCGCGCAGCGCGCGGTGGTCCTCGAGCACCGCGACGGCCGGGGCGACGAGGTGCTGGTCCGCCACCTCCGCGAGCGCCCGCCGCCCGCGTGCGGTCAGCTCGGCGGCCCGGCGGCGCGCGGTGCGGGCCCGGGCGGCGCGTGCGGCCACGAGGAGCAGCAGCGCCAGGAGCACCGCGCCGCCGGTCACGCCCGCGAGCAGCGCGGTCCCGGCGTCCCACGCGAGCGCGTCGCGCAGTCCGTCGGGGGCGGCGCCCAGCGCCGCGGCGGTGAACCCCGCCATCGCGAGCGCGCCGAGCCCCACGAGCGCGGCGAGGACCTTGAGCACCTGGGCGCCCCTGGCCCGCCCGCTCGGCGGCACGACGCGTTCGAGGGCCGCGTCCGCCGCGGCGGCCAGCTCGGGGGCGTCGGCGACCTTCTCGCGCACGGTGCGCGCCCACAACCGCGGCAGCGGCCCCGCGACGGCGTCGAGCCACGCGTCGCGCACGGCCTCGACCCGCTCCGGCGCGGTGGGCCCCAGCCGCACGGGCGTCCGGTCGCCGGACCGCACCGCGCGCTCCAGGCCGGCCGCGCTCTCCGCGACGCCCGCGGCGGCGAGCAGCCCGTCGACCGCACGGTCCGCGGGCCCGGCGAGGTCCGGCTCGGCGTCGGCGACGGTCGCGCCCAGGAGTCGCGCGGCGTCGTCGAGCTCGGCCTCGGCGCGCACCTCGGCGAGGCCGCGGGCGGCCACGGCGCGGGCGAGCGCGGCGCGCAGCGCGGGCAGCCCCTCGCCCGTGCGCGCCGACGCCGCGTACACCCCGACGCCGGTGAGCCCGTCCTCGCGCAGCAGCCGAGCGACGTCGGCGAGCAGCGCCGCCTGCGCCTCGCGCGGCACCGTGTCCACCTGGTTGAGCAGCACGATCATCGAGCCCTCGTGGCCCGCGAGCTCCTTGAGGTACCGGTTGTGCAGGGCGTCGTCGGCGTACTTCTGCGGGTCGACGACCCACACGAGCAGGTCGACCTGCGGCAGCACCCGGTCGACGACCGCGCGGTGGGCGGGCTCGATCGAGTCGTGGTCGGGCAGGTCGAGCAGGACGAGGCCGCGCAGGTCCGCCTGCTCGTCGCCGTCGAGCGCGCTCTCGCGCTCGATCCGCCGGTCGCGCGCGACGCCGAGCCAGGACAGCAGGAGGTCGGCGTCGTGCGCCCACACGCACGCGGTCACCTCGGCGGTGGTGGGACGGCGCACCCCGACGTCGGCGAACTCGAAGCCGGACAGCGCGTTGAAGACGCTCGACTTGCCCGACCCCGTGCCGCCGGCGAGCGCGACGATCGTGTGGTCGACGCCGAGCTCGAGGCGCTGCCGGACGCCCTCGAGGATCGCGCGGACGCGGCGGGCGGTGCGGGCCGGGACCTGGCGCTTGGCGCGTGCGAGCGCGGTCTCGAGCGCGCTCGCGCGGGCGAGCAGGGCCTGGGTGCGCGGGCCGGCGGCGCTCATCGCAGCCCCTTGAGCACGGCGAGGCGCAGGTGCAGGGCGGACGCGGCGTCGTCGCGCACCGAGCCAGCGAGGAACGCGAGCGCCGGCTCCGCCCCCGCCCGGGCCTGCGCGGCGGCGGCCTCCCCCAGCTCGTCCGCGAGGCGCGACGCGACGGCCTCGACCGCGGACCGCCCGACGGCGCGCGCGAGCAGGGCGGCCGCCCCGCCGAGCCCCGCGGCCGCGAGCGCGGCGAGCGTGCCGGCCCCCTCGGCGCCGACGCCGCGCACGAGCCGCGCGACGGCGCGCGCCTGCTGCTTGTCGCCCTCGCCGAGGCGCGCGACGGCGTCCGTCGCGGCGCGCAGCCAGGCGCGGGCGGCGTCCTCGGGGCTCGGGGTGCGCGGGGGCCCGGGCTCGGGCCGGTCCTCGGCGGCGTCCCCGACGAGGGCCGCGACGACCGCGGCGCCCGGGGCCCGGGCCGCGCGCAGCGCCTCCGCGACGGCCTGCTCGCCGTGGCGGCGCGCGTTGCCGAGCGCGACGGCCACGCTCGAGCGGAGCTCGTCGGCGACCTCCGCCAGCGCCCGGGCGCGCGCGTCGCGCCCGCGGCGCGCGGTCAGCCGCCCGGTGAGCACCCCGCCCCGGCCGACGAGCGCGGCCCACCGCGCCCGGACCGGCCCTGCCGCGACACCCCCGGCCGCCACGGACCGGGCGGCCCGCTCGGCGGGCTCGGCGACGGCGTCGGCCACCGCGCGCTCGAGCGACACGCGCACCTCGACCTGGGCCTCGACCGCCTCGGCCAGCCGCGTCACCCAGGGCTGCAGGGCCTTGAGCGCCCCGCGCTGGGTGCGCAGGATCACCGACCGCGCACGGTCGGCACCGGCGACCATGGTGAGCCAGCGCCGGATCGGCGCGACGGCGTCCTCCCCCAGCGGGCCCTGGTGCGGCCCGAGGTCGCGCACGAGGAACAGCGGGACCGCCGCGAGCCCGCGGTCGCGCAGGCGGCCCATGAGGTCGGCGCGGACGGTCGCGAGCGCGTCGTCGGGCACGCGGTTGAGCACCATCGCGAGCGAGGTGCCGCGCTCGGCGGCCCGCACGAGCACGTCCCACGGCAGGGCGTCGCCGTAGCGCGCGGCCGTGGTGAGGAACAGCCACAGGTCGGCGGCCTCGAGCAGGCGGTGGGCGCTCGCCCGGTTGGCCTCGAGCAGCGAGTCGAGGTCGGGGGCGTCGACGAGTGCGAGCCCGCGCGGCACGGCCTCGTGCGCGACGACGCGCAGCGACGCCAGCAGCGGGTGGCCGTCGAGCAGCTCGGCGTCCGCGGGGTGGTGCACGAGCACCGGCTCGCGCGTGGTGGGCCGCAGCACCCCGGCCGGGCTCACCTCCTCGCCGAGCAGAGTGTTGACGAGGGTGGACTTCCCGGCACCGGTGGACCCGGCCACCACGACGACGGCCGGCGCGGACAGCTCGCGCAGTCGCGGCAGCAGGTGGTCGTCGAGCTGGTCGAGGAGCCGGCGGCGCGTGCGCTCCGCCTCGGCGGCCGACGGGACGGGGAACGGCAGGCGCACGGCGGCGACGTCGCGGCGCAGGTCGGCGACGGCGTCGAGCAGCGTCGCGTCGGCGTGCGTCCGACCGCCACCGCGCGGGTCGGGCTGACGCGGTCCGGTGCCGCCGACGGACGGGTCCGACGCGGCGCCGGCGGTGGCGCTCGGGGCGGGCCCGGGGATCATGGCCCCAATCCTCCCGTTCCGCGCCTGCCAGGCCAAACGCCGCGCCGTCCCGCCTCACCCCGCGGACGGGGCCACCGGACGGTGCCCCCGGACCTCCTCGACGACGAACCGCTGCGGGACGCCCCCCGGTGCGGAGGGGGCGGCGTCGGGCGCGAGCGCGAAGTCGTACACGCCGAGCATGAGCTGCATCGGGTAGTCGGGGGCCTGGTCGACCACCCGGACGAGGCGCCGGTCCACGTAGAAGGCGACCCGGCCGCGCTCCCAGCGGACCCCGTAGCGGTGCGGCTCGCGCACGTCGATCGGCAGGCGGACCGCGGCGACGTCGTCCCGCAGCGCGGGGTCGCCGAACGGGTGCACGCCCATGCCGACGGCCGCCGAGCCCGGGCGCACGTCGCGCCCGAAGATCTCCGCGACGCAGATCTCCCCCGAACGCTCCGGGACGTCCTCGAACCCGATCATCCAGAGCGCCGCCATCCCGTTCGCGTCCACGTGCACGCTCGCGGTCATCTCCACGAGGCCGTGGTAGGGCGTGTACAGCCGCGCCTCGGGCTGTGCCTCGCGCACGACGGCGCGGGGCGAGAAGCGGTGCTGGCCCACCGTGGAGCCCACGGGGCCGGAGAAGACGCCGGTCTGCAGCGAGGAGACGCGGGTCGCGCCGTCGAGCTCGGGGCACCAGGGGCGCTGGTCGGGGTCGACGCGCAGCTCGAGCCGGCCGCCCGCGACGCGGTAGCGCGCGGCGGCCTGCGCGCGGCTGCTCCACTGCGGCAGGTGGCACGCGAGCCAGCGGCGAGGGTCGAGGTCGTCGCCGGCGAAGTCCTCGACGAGGTCGGGCTCGTACCCGGTCGTGTCCCAGAACGCGGGCGGCGCGGGCCGTGTCGGCATGTCGGTGGGTGGCACGGCGTCCCCTTCCGCCAGGTCCCGGCGCCGGTAGCCTGAGCGACGCACCGCCCCCGGGCGGCGAGCCCCCGTAGCTCAGTGGATAGAGCGTCGGACTTCTAATCCGTTGGTCGCAGGTTCGAATCCTGCCGGGGGCGCCCCGCTCCGCGAGGCCCGCGTTCCCCGGGCTCCCGTGGACCCCGGCCCTCGGCCCCCGGCCGGGAGCGGCGTCGCCGTCCCCACGGCGACGCCGCTCCCCCCGCCCCCGGAAGGTGACGCGCGGCGCGGCTCAGTCGATCGATGTCGACCCGAGCGTCAGCGGCCGCCCCTGCGCGTCGGTGTTGCCGGAGAACACCCTGATCTCCGACGTCTGTGACCTGGGGTAGAGGTGACCCCACTTGCCGCCGGCGAAGACCGTGCGCTCGATCCGGACGTCCTTGGCGAACGAGTAGAGCGTGTACCCGCCGCCGCCGAGCCAGGAGTCGAGGATCCGCACACCCGAGTTCCCGCCGTTGGCGTCCTCGAGGAAGAGCGCGGCGTTGTACTGCTTCTGCCACGGGCCCAGCTCGATCCGGACCCGCTCGAGCGTGAGGCCCTGCACGCCGCGCACCTGGATGCCGTCGTAGTGCGAGTTGCCCTTCACGCGCGGGCTGTGGATCCACACGTCGCGCAGGTGCACGTCGCGCACCTGGCCGGTGCCCGAGGTGATGTGGATGCCGTCGGAGCCCGGGTGCCCGAACACCTCGACGCCCGAGACGAGCGCGCCGTCGGTGCCGGACAGCGACAGCGAGCCGACCTCGCTCGAGTGGAGCTCGACGTCGTCGGCGCGCAGGACGAGCTTGCCGGTGACGCGGACGTTGCGCAGGACGCCGGGGCTGGTGACCGTGGCGTCGCCCTCGATGACGACGTTCTCGAGGGTGCGGCCACCGAGGTCGATCTCGCCCGCGGGGTGCGACGTGAGGCGGACGCCGTCCGGCACGCCGATGCCCGCGGGGGTGTCGCCCGACGGCGCGGGCACGGGCTGCTGCGTCGGGCTCGGCGTGGGCGTCGGGGTCGGGGTGGGCGTGGCCGACCGCGTGGGCGACGGCGTCGGCGTCGGAGTGGCGGTCGGGGTCGGGGCCGCGGTCCTCGTCGGCGTGGGCGTGGGGGTCGGCGCGGCCTCACCCGTGGGGGTGGGCGACGGCGTCGGCGTCGGCTCGCTCGGGCGCGCCGAGGGCGAGGCCGTGGGCAGCGGGGTCGACGAGGGCTGCGGCGTCGTCGCCGGCCGCGGGGCGACCGCGGGCGGCGGGGGCAGGCTCCGGCCGGTGCGCGCCTCACGCGTCGGCGACGGGCTCGGCTCCGCGGGCGGCGGGGGCACGCTGCGGGCCGTGCGCGCCTCCTGGGTCGGCGACGGGCTCGGCTCTGCGGCCGGCGCGTCCGAGGGCTCCGCGGCCGACGGCGGGGGGTCGGTGGCCTGGGACTCGTCCTCCGGCGCCGCAGCCGGGGTCTCGGCCGGGGACTCGGCCGGGGTGCTCGGCGCGGCCCGGCCGGCGGCGGGCGAGGAGCCGGGTGCAGGGGCGGCGTCGGGCGCGTCCTCGGCCGGGGCCTCAGCAGGGTCCTCGGCGGGTTCCTGGGTCGCCTGGTCGCGCTCGTGAGTGCGGGAGGCGTGCGGCTCGCGGGCGAGCCCTGGTTCCTCGGCGGCGGGCGCGGCGGGAGCGGCGGACCGGTCGTCGACGTCGGGGCTCTCGGCGGCCCGTGCCCCCGCGATGGCGACGGCCACGAGGGTCACGAGGACGCACGCCTGCGCGGCCGCCCTCCAGCGTCGTGCGGTTCGTCGATGCATCGGGGCTCCTCTGGTCGGGATCGGGCATCTGCCGCGGCGCCGGTCGCAGGTCGGGCTGAGGGGTCGACCGGCATCGGGAGGGGCGGGCAGGGCGCCTGGGGCACCCGTCGGACGGAGGCTCTGATGTTGGTCACGAAACGGTCACGATCACCGGGGAAGTTATCCGAACGGTAGGGACCGTGTAAATCCCTCGCCCACCCATCGGAGCCCGAGCCGACCAGAGCACGGACACGTCAAGGGTCCCCGTGGGCGCCGCGGGGACCCCCGCAGACCGGGAAAAAGACGTGCCCCGGGTCACACCGGACTGGTTCCCTGGTGGTCACCGCGGTGATGAGGACCTGGCCCGTCCTTGCCCCTTCCAGTTCAGGTCCCTTCCATCAGCAGGAGCCCACGATGCATCCGCAGTCGCTGTACGACGCCCTCGTGCGGGAGCACGAGCGCGACGTCGCTGCGCGTGCACGCGAGCACATGCTCGTGCTGCGCCGCCGCGAGCGTTCGCTCGCCGCGTCGGCCCGGCGCCCCGCCGGCCGGCGCGCGGTCCGGGTCCGCGCCGCCGCTGCCTGATCTCCAGGCGGCGGCGGGCGGGTCCGTCGCCGCCTCGCACGCCCACCGACGCCGGTCCCCGCACGGGGGCCGGCGTCGTCGCACGTCCGCCCCGGGGCGAGTCCCCCGCGCGGCGGGGCGACGCCTAGGCGCCCGGCTCGAGGACCGCGCGCACCGCGTCCGCGGGCACGAAGGTCCGCTCCGCGACCTCCTCGACGGTGAGGCCGTCGGCCCGCAGCCGGCGCAGGACGTCGTCCATCGCCTCCGCGACCTCGACGACGAACCCGTCGGGGTCGAGCACCCGGAGCACGCGCTGCTGCCACGGCTGGGTGACGACGTCGTGCACGAACGTCACCCCGCGGGCGCGCAGGCGCTCCGCGAGCGCGTCGACGTCGTCGGTCTCGAAGTAGACCTCGACGTGCTGGTCCCCGTCGCGGGCCTCGACCGCGCCGCCGTGGATGACGCCGCGGGCGTGCTCCCGCTCCCACAGCGCCAGCCCGCTCGCGAAGGTCACGTTGACCCCGCCCAGGTCGCTCGTGACCTCCTGGTCCAGCAGCGACGTGTAGAACTCCCGCGACGCGGCGACGTCCGACACGAGCAGGACGAACGAGGTCAGGCGGGCGACGGGCACGGGAACCTCCTTCGGGTGCAGGGCCAGCGTGCCAGCGGTCACCGACGCGCGTGGGCGAACCCGTCGCCCGCGACGCCGCCCCGCCCCGTCGCTGCCGCCCCGTCGCCGCCGCCCCGCCCCTCGGGCGCCTCTGCCACCATGGGCCGCATGCCGACCACGCCCACCGCCCGGCCCGGCGCCCGCCGGGCCACCCGGCGCTGAGGGGTGCCGATGGGTCGTCACGCCCGGCCCGCGCCGTCGGCTCCCCCGCCCGACGCCGCCCTGCCGGCCCCGCTCGCCGTCCTCGGCCGCCTGGCCCGCCTCTGGCCGCGCCTCGTGCTCGCGGCCACCGCAGGGCTCACGACGACGCTCGTCGTCGCGTGGGCGGGCACCCCGTGGGGAACCTCGGCGCTCGTCGGCGCCGGGGTCGCCGTCGTCGTCCTCGGGGCCGCGTGGCTGGCCACCACGGTCCCGCCCCGGCCCGACCCACGGCGCCGACCGCCCCGGCCGAGACCGGACACGACGGCGGTGACGCCCGGCCGCCGGGCCCGCACGCCGTACAGTGACGCCCGTGAGCTCCACCGCGCCGCCGAACGACCGGATCGTCTGGGTCGACTGCGAGATGACGGGTCTCGACCCCGTCGCGGACGCCCTCGTGGAGGTGGCGGCCGTCGTCACCGACTCCGAGCTGAACGTGCTCGGCGACGGCGTCGACGTGGTCATCACGCCTCCGGCCGAGGCGCTCGAGCAGATGGTGCCGTTCGTGCGACAGATGCACACGACGTCCGGCCTGCTCGAGGCGCTGCCCGGTGGGACCACGCTCGCCGACGCGCAGGAGCAGGTGCTCGCGTACGTGCGCGAGTGGGTGCCCGAGCCCGGCAAGGCGCCGCTGGCCGGCAACTCCGTGGCGACGGACAAGATGTTCCTCGACCGGGACATGCCCGAGCTGGTCGCCCACCTGCACTACCGGATGATCGACGTCTCCTCGCTCAAGGAGCTCGCCCGGCGCTGGTACCCGCGGATCTACTTCGCCTCGCCGGAGAAGACCGGCGGCCACCGCGCGCTCGCGGACATCCTCGAGAGCATCGACGAGCTGCGCTACTACCGCGCCGCCATGCTCGTCCCGCCGCCCGGGCCGGACTCGGCCGCGGCGCGGCAGGTCGCCGCGGAGATCCTCGCCACGTCCGTGCGCAAGGGGCGCGCCGCGCAGCTGCGCGGGGACGCCGGTGAGGCCGCCGACGGCGCCACCGAGCCGGGCGCGACGCCCGCCGACTGACCGACGCCCACGACCGGGCGCGCCGACCGGGGCCGGAAGACGACGACGCCGGCCCCCGCGGGGACCGGCGTCGGTGGGGTGGCTGACGGGACTTGAACCCGCGGCCACCTGGACCACAACCAGGTGCTCTACCAACTGAGCTACAGCCACCACGACCCGGCGCGCGCGCTGGGCCGACGAGAAGTCTAGCGGTTCGCGGCAGGTGCTCCGCGCTCAGGCCCGGGCACGGGCGGCGATGGCGTCCGCGAACCGGTCGAGCGACCCCGGCGCGAGGCCCGTGAACAGCGACGGCTCGACCAGCTCGAGCTCCATGAGCACCGGCTCGCCGGAGTCGTTGGTGACCACGTCGACCCGCGCGTACAGCAGCGGCTCGATGACGAGGTCGACGCCGTCGACCGACCGTTCGAAGAACCGCCGGGCCGCGCGCACGACGCTGCGCGCGAACTCGACCTCGCCCTCGACGGGCTCGAGCGGGCTCATCCGCTCCTCGCGGTACACGCCCTCGGCGCCCACGTCGGGTCCGTCGAGCATCGCGCCCTTGTGCACGCTGTGCGAGTACTCCCCCAGCACGAACACGTGCGCGCGCTCGCCGACCGTGTCGACCGAGCTCATGTACCGCTGGACCATGACGGTCCTGTTGTCCGCGAGCAGGCGCCGGGCGTGCGTGATGGCCAGGCCGCGCGAGCGCGCGTCCATCGCGGTGTACCGGCCGGTGTCGATCGAGCCCGCCGACACGGCCGGCTTGATGACGAAGTCGCCGTTGGCCGGGAAGCGCGTGTGCAGCGCGCGCGAGGTGAACACGCGCGTCGGCTCGAGCCACTGGGTCGGCACGACGGGCACGCCCACGGACTCGAGCTCGCGCAGGTAGTGCTTGTCGGTGTTCCACGCGATGACGGGCAGCGGGTTGGCCAGCCGCGTGCGCGTGTCGACGTCGGCCGCCCAGCGCAGGAACTCGGTGTGCCGCTTGGCGTAGTCCCAGGTCGAGCGGATGACGACGAGGTCGAAGTCCTCCCAGGCGACGGCCGGGTCGTCCCAGACCGCCGGCTGGGCGGTCACGCCGCGGGCGGCGAGCGCGTCGACGAGCGGCGCGTCGTCCTCGTGCAGGTCGGGCAGGGCGGCGCAGGTGGCGAGCGCGATGCGGGTCACGGCCCAACCCTAGAGGGGTTCCGGGCGTGCACGACGCCGCGCGCCCCCGGGTGATTTCGCCGTCCACGCGGGGCGCGGCGCTGCTCGCCCCTGTGCCGGATCGGGCGATCTGCGGTTGGATCGGGCTTGGGCGCGCCGACCCGCCGGAGGGCGCGCCAGGACGAGAGGGCCGGGATCGACGATGATCGAAGCGCTGGGTCGCGACCAGGAAGGGCGCGCGTCCGGGATCGCCGTGCAGGAGGAGCCCGAGCGCTCCGTCGTGAAGGTCTGGGGCGAGGTGGACCTCGCCGTCCGCCAGGCCGCCGCACCGGTGTGCCAGGCGGTCGCCCAGCGCGGGCTGCCGGTGGTCATCGACGCCACGGACGTGTCCTTCGTGGACTCCGCGGGCATGTCGATCCTCGTCCGGATCGCGCGCGACGCCGAGGCCGGCGGCTACCCCGTGGTCCTCGCCAACGCGCCGTGGATGCTCAAGGAGCTCCTGACGATCACGGGCGTGGACCGCCTGCTGCCGTTCGCCGAGGGCGAGGACTCCCCCGAGCACCCGAGCCAGCCGGAACACCCCGGGGCGTGAGCCCGGGCTCGCGGGGACGCGAGCCGGGCATGCGAAAGGCCCCGCACCTGACGGTGGGGGCCTTCGTGGTGCGCCATCAGGGACTCGAACCCCGAACCCGCTGATTAGGTATCACGTGCATCGTCACCCCTCTGCAGGGGCTCCGAGTGTGCTCAACCGCCTCATCTGAGACCACCGAGAGTCAGTGCCCATCCCCCGAAAACCGGGGGATTTCAGGGGGGCACCCCTTCACAGGGGGGGCGCAGCACCACATACCCTAGTAGCGCACCCCCTGAAACGGCGCAGACGAAGGGAGCGGTCATGGCATCTCAGCACGTGTTTGGTGATGGTGTCGCCGTGGTCACGCTGCTCGACGAGGCTGAGGGTTTCCTGACGGTGAGGGAGGGCCTCTACACGCCGTCCGCCGGCGAGGTCGCGGCCGAGGAAGGCCGCGAGGTGCTCTGGCGTTGCGGCGACGAGCCGACGACGATCACACTGCCGGACGGCACCGCGGGAGTCGCCTGGGAGACGACGCAGGCACCCACCGCGCGGGCACGAGACCGAGCGCTTGGCCGCCTGATGGCCGAGGTTGGCGCCTGGCTTGCCGAGCGAGGCTTGCGGCTCGGCGACGACGAGCCCGAGGACACAGACATGGGGACGCTCTATCCGCTCTGCCCCCTCTGAGGCGCACGACGGCGGATGTGCGCCCACGCCATCGCATTCAGCCGGGGTTCCCCCCGGCGCGCTGTGCCGCCATCGTCCCCCGCTCGGGCCGGGCATGCTTCGTCACCTGTGCACCAACCGGGGCAAGGGGTGGGTTGCGCGATCTGCACGTCTTGACCCAGGGGATGCTAAGCAGCGCGCGTCCCTGTAGGGGAGTGCCTGTCCGGCGAGACGTATCGGTCTGACCTCAGACGCAGCCGTACACCACGAGGCGCTAGTCGCTCTCGACGGTCGACCGGGGGAGTGGGTCTGGGTGGACTGTCAACCTCGACGGACGTGGTTCAGCCAAGCAGGTCCAACACCTCCTGGGCGGCAGCGACCTCGGTCGGGCTGAAGCAACTCGGGTCGTTGACCACGAGCCTCGCCATACGGCGCAACTGAGACCGCACGCGCTCTTGCTTGCTCGCCCAGTCGTCAATCGCTTCTGGTCCGGTTGCCCAGGTCACCCGGGCCATGAAGAGAGCGGGCCCGGTGGTCTCGCCCTCGACACCCACCGCGCCCGATGCGACGAGCGCCTCTAGTTGCTTCACTGCCAGGTCCGCGGCCGACTCTGCATGCTCTACCGCCTGTACCGCTTCGGCGCAGCGAGCCTCTTCGGAATCAGTCGTGGGCGTGGCAGAGCACGAGGCGACCACGAGCGCAAGAGCGACGACCAGCACGCCACGCGCACTCCGAACATCCACGCGAACCCCCTCCCCCACCCGATCACTCGTCGTCGTCGTCGTCACCCGCCCGACGGTAGTGCTGGGGCACGACAACCCGTAAGGGTGCCGACACCGGGCGAGACGTCTGGCCGGGGAGACGACGCGCGCGTGCGCGTCGGATCACCGCGAAGGTGATGGGGGAACACCGAGCGAGCGAAGCGAGCGAGGGAGGGGGGCACGTGGTCGCCCTTGGGCTCCCCCGGCCCCGCCCCGAAGGGCTGGGACGGGATCACGAGGGTGGTCTTCTCGTGCTCCCTCTAGTGGGGAGGCGACCCCCTTGAGGGTCGCCGATCCCGTACGTGATCCTTGGATCACACTATGTAGTAACCCCTACTACTACCCCCTAACCTCCACCCCTCCACCCCTTTGGGGGTGGAGGGTGTTAGTTACCCCTTAGTGTGAGTTACCCCTTAGTGTGACCGTGGCGTCACATGCTCTCTGAGAGCAGCCGGGACCGTGAGTCGGTACACCTTCGTCCTCGCGTCTCTCTGCGTGACCTCCGGCCAGCGGGCCGCGGTGTCGGCGCGGCCAGCCGCTGGGAGCGCCGAGAGGTACCCGAGGTCCACGAGCTTCCTCGTGTGCCGACTCACCGTCTCCCGGCTGAGCCCGGTTGCCGCACCGATTCGTCCGTGGCTCGGCCAGACAGGCTTCCCGGGCTCCCCCCCGAACGTTGCGAACACCAAGCCGACCGCGAGCGTCGTCCCGGTGATCCGCGGATCGTCTCCAATGCGACGCATCCACTCAGCGGTGCTCACTTCTGCGTCGGGCGCGCTCGTCATGCCGCTCTCAGCCCATCTGAGCCGTTCTCAGGTGCGTCCTGGCCCTCCCGGGTGTCTTGGGTAGGGGCTGCTGCAGCGTTCACATCAGAATCGCTCTTCTCCGGCCGTTCGGCGGCGAGCGAGCGCCACCCGTTCACCCTCTTCGTCGGGAGTTCCGCAACGAGCGGAGCGCACCGCTCGCACGGTTGGTGCGAGAGAGCGAACCCGAGTTGGTGACCGTACGCCGCTTGAGCGGCGCAGCGGTAGCACAGCCCAACGGCGAGGTACCGCCTGTTCAGACGATCGAAGGTCCTAGCCTGACTCAGGGTCTCCGGTCGCCGGCGCTTCCCGTTGCGGATCACGCGGCACCTCCGAGCGCGAGCGGCGTCGCCAGACCGACAACTTCGCACGCCGATGCCATGCCCAGAACGAACGAGCCGCGGCGAACGATCTTGAGCGGGCCGACGGGCCGCACCTGGTAGGCCACTCCGCCGCTCATGGCGGCTTCGCCCTCCGCCGTGAGGAGAGAGTTGGTGATCGTCGTGGACCCGTCCAGCCTCGAGCCCGGTGCGAGCCCGACCGGCCCGGCGGCGAACAGACCGCCACGCACGAGCTCGGCGGTCTGTGCTTCGTCCAGGCGGGTGCTCCTCCGCTCGCTTCCCTGCGCTCGCAGGTACTCGCGTGTGAACCGGCGCTCTTCACTCGCAGACAGCACCACCGCACGCTCCACGGCGGCCACGACCCGCGCGCTCTTGGCGGTGAACGTCTCGATGTAGTCCTCGCTGGACGGATCTAGCCGGCCCACAGGCTCAACGCGGTAGACGTCACCGCGCGGGTAGACGTGCGCGTGAAACGCCGCATAGAGGCGTGACGGCGTGAGGTACACGACGTCCCGCCTCAGGCTGGGCGGATCGACCCAGGGTGCGTGAAGCGCGATCACGCGACGTTTCGGCCCTCGCTTGTGCCCGGGCTCGATGAGGTCTCCCGGTCGAAGGCCGGGCACTCCTCCGTGGAAGAGGCGGGGCGCCTCAGTCGCCATCGCGCGTCACCCCTCTCAACACGTCAGGGGTGTCGGGACTCGTCTCCCCGGGGCAGCGATCGTGTTCGTAGGTGACGACGATGAGGTCACCTACGTGAATCCCCCCACGGCACTTTGCGCACTTCGCGGGATAGCGCGCCGCCATCTTCCGCTTCCCCGGGTTCTCCGTGTTCGCGCGCGAACGTCCAGCGCGCCCGCTCACGAGAGTCATGCTGCAACCGTCTCGGTCATCACGCGCTCGACCTCGTAGGCCTCGATGTCGGCAAGGCGGTAGCGCACCAGCTTCCCCAACTTGACGAACCGAGGTCCGGAACCCTCGGACCGCTGGTTGGCCAGCGAGCCTGGCGAGCATTGCCACCGCTCGGCAAGATCGCGCTCAGTCAACAGCTGCTCGGACACTCATCACCTCCACTCTGGCGGACGGCAACTCCGCCCGCGTCACAGAGGCTCATCTTTGGTGGCCGGCCGGACAAGATTGCCCAGAGAAAGCGAAAGGCTCTACTAGAACGAAGTCAGCCATCAACGACGACCAGCGCGACTGCTCCGTTCACGACATCTTCCGCCCAGAGCGAACGGAGATGCTTGGCCAGCGCGCCTCACATGCGTACCCTGTATCCGTCCCCCTGATTGACTAGGAGCGGAGATGGCGCGACCAAGGATGAAGGTCGGCGAGTGGGGCCGCGTTGCCTTGACCCCGCAGGACTACAACCCGACGACGGGCCGGTACGAAAAGGCGCCTGACGGCACGCGCAAGCCCGATCGTTGGCGCGCTCGCGCCAAGGTGCGAGACGCGGACGGACGAGTTCGCGACGTCGAGCGGTACGCGGATACACGTGCGAAGGCACGACGCGAGCTCGAGGCGGCACTACGCGAACGGACACGCGTGGCGACCGAAGCTGGTGGCATCACGCCGGCCACGACGGTGGCCCAGGCCGCAACCCTCTGGCTGGACGACCTGCGGTCGCGTGCCGCAACCTCCGGCGTCGTCTCTCCGAACACCCTCGCGGCCTACGCCGCGACCGTTGAGCGCTACGTGCACGGCAAGGGCGGCAGTCCGGGGCCGCTGGCAGCCCTGACAATGCGTGAGGTGACCGTGGCGGCGCTCGATCGTGCCTTGCAGCACATAGCCCGCGAGAACGGGCATGGGGCAGCGAAGATGGCTCGAACGGTCTACAACGGCATCTTCGGGATGGCCGTGCGCCACGGAGCGCTGAACGGCAACCCGGTTCGCGACGTCTCGCCCCTGCGCCGCCCCAAGACGCCCCCCAAGGGCAATCGCGACACATCCCGTGCTCTCACCCGGGCCGAGCGGGATCAACTCCTCGCGTACGTCGAAGGGGACGACTACGCGCAGCGGTACGACCTCGCTGACCTCGTGGCATTCATGGCGGGTACCGGCGTGCGTATCGGTGAAGCGCTCGCGCTCCGCTGGGAGGACGTGGACCTCAAGGCCGGAACGGCGCACATCAGGGCGACGCTCGTTCGTAGCGCAGGGCACGGCAACCGTATCCAGGAGGGAACGAAGACCCGCGCCGGCGACCGTACCGTGCGGATGCCCGAATGGCTCGTGAGGCGACTCACCGAGCGGCGGAAGACGCTCATGGTGAGCAGCCGGCTCGCGGGTTCGTCCGAGCCTGTCGTCTTCCCCTCACCGAGGGGTCACCTGCGCGATGCACGGAACACTCAGCGCCAGCTCCGTCGCGTCTTCGACGAGGCCGGCTTCCCCTGGGCGACCGCCCACACACTGCGGAAGACGGTGGCGACGCTGCTCGACGAAGCCGACTTGTCCGCCCGCGAGATCGCGGACCAGTTGGGGCACGCGCGGCCATCGCTCACGCAGGACGTGTACATGGCACGGCACCGCGTGTCGGAGCGCGTCGCTGACGTTCTCTAGGCCCCGTAGACCGCATCAAAGCGGGGGGTTTCAGGGGGATGGTCGGACGCTCCGCGTGAAGGCAAGAGACCCCGACCAGCACCGTCGCTGGTCACGGGCCTTCGTGGTGCGCCATCAGGGACTCGAACCCCGAACCCGCTGATTAAGAGTCAGCTGCTCTGCCAATTGAGCTAATGGCGCGCGGTGCACGAGGGTAGCACCGGCGCGGCCCGCACACGAAAACGACCTTGGTCCCGGGCCGCCGCGCGCAGGTCCGCCGCCCGGCTCGGGCCGGGCGGCCGTCCGGGAGCCGTCAGGCCTCGTCCGGGCCCGGGGCCTCGCCGTCGTCGGTCTGGGCGTCGGAGGACCACCAGGCCACCTCGGGCAGGCCCTCGTCCTCCAGGATCTCGGGCGAGTCGGGCCCGGCGGGCTGGGCCAGGTCGGCCAGCAGGGTGAGCGGGACGTGCTCGCTCAGCAGCCGCATCACGTCCTCGGTGGCGCGCTCCTCCTCTGGCGTGGCGGGCACGTCCTCGGACTGCGGCTGGACACCCGCGGTGCCCCCGTCGTGGGTCGCGCTGTTCATACCGCCCCCTTTCCTTGACCGATACATCGGCGTGTGATGCAGGTCACCTGAGCCACGCGTGCACGCGGCCGCCGGAACTCCACTGCACCATCGCCCGGGGCGATCCGCAACGGCACGCGCGCGACGCGCACAGGACGTCCACGAGCGCCGGCTCGGGACCCGCTCAGAGGTACAGGCCGGTGCCGCGGCCGGTGTCCTCCGGCTCCGCGACGCCGTGGATGTCCCGCTCGCGCAGCAGCAGGTAGTCCACCCCGCCCAGCTCGACCTCGGCCCGGTCCTCCGGGTCGAAGAGCACGCGGTCGCCGACGCTGACCTGGCGCACGTGCTGGCCCGCCGCGACGACGACGCCCCACGCGAGCCGCTTGCCCACGGTCGCGGTGGCCGGGATGACGATGCCGGACGACGAGAGCCGCTCGGCGGACTCGTTGTCCAGGCGCACGAGCACCCGGTCGTGGAGCATCCGGACGGGCGGGCGGGCCTCCGGGGCCTTCACCGGCCCGGGCTCCGCCGCGACGTTCGTGGCGTCGTGGGTCACGTGCCGAAACTACCCCAGCGCGCAGGGACGGACGCGCAGCGGGGAGCGTCGCGCGGCCCGCCGCCGGACGTCGTCGTGCCGCCCGCGGGCGGCCCCACCCGCCGCTAGGCTGGCCGCGTCGCGAAGGAGGACCATGCCGCAGCTCGCCGTCGGTGACGTCGCCCCCGACTTCGTCCTGCCCACAGCGGACGGCTCCACGCTCCGCCTCTCGGACCTGCGCGGACGCAGCGTCGTCATCTTCTTCTTCCCGGCCGCGATGACCCCGGGCTGCACGCTCGAGGCCCAGGACTTCGAGGTCCTGCACCCCGAGCTCGCCGCGGCCGGCTACCAGGTCGTGGGCATCTCCCCCGACACCCCGGAGAAGCTCGCGGCGTTCGCCGCCTCCTCGGGCCTGACCTACCCGCTCGCGGCCGACGTCGACCGCGAGGTCCTGCAGGCGTACGGCGCCTGGGGCGAGCGCAAGCTCTACGGGAAGGTCGTCGTCGGCGTCATCCGCTCGACGGTCGTCGTGGACCCGGAGGGCCGGGTCGCGCTCGCGCAGTACAACGTCCGCGCGACCGGGCACGTCGAGCGCCTGCGCCGCGAGCTCGGCCTGCCCGCGCCGACCGCCTGAGGGGTTCTCGCCCCGGGGGCGGTCGCCCACCTAGGCTCGCCCCGAGCGCGAGTGGCGTAACTGGCAGCCGCGCCAGGTTTAGGTCCTGGTGCCTTCGGGCGTGCGGGTTCGAGTCCCGCCTCGCGCACGGTCCTCCGGGTCCGCCGCACGCGTCGCCGCGGCGGACGTCAGGCGGTGCGGGCCGCCTTCTGCGCGGCGAGCTGCTCGCGGACCTTGTCCATGTCGAGCGACTTCACCGCCTGCACGACCTGCTCGAGCGACTGCGGGGGCAGGGCGCCGGCCTGGTTGAACACGAGGATCCCCTCGCGGAAGGCCATGAGCGTCGGGATCGAGCGGATGCTCGCCGCGGCCGCCAGCGTGGTCTCGGCGTCCGTGTCGACCTTCCCGTGCACGACGTCGGGGTGCTGCTCGGACGACGCCTCGAAGACGGGGCCGAACATGCGGCAGGGACCGCACCACTCGGCCCACCAGTCGACGAGCACGATGTCGTTGCCGGTCACCGTGGCCTCGAAGTTCGCCTCGGTGAGCTCCACCGTCGCCATGGGGGTCCTTTCCTCTCGGGGCGTCGTCTCGAAGGCGCCACCGGGGGTCAACGCCCGTCCGGACCGTGTATTCCCGGCGGACCCGCGCGGACGGCCCGCCGCGCGGCGCCCGGGCCGTAGGCTCCTCGCATGACCGACACGGCTGACTTCGAGCCGCTGCCCGAGGGATGGCTGACCGACGCCGAGCTGACGGCGGTGCGCTCCCGGCTGCCGGTCCTGTACGTCGACGCGGTGCCCGTGCGCGTGGACGAGTCGGGCGACGTCGTCGCGGTCGGGCTGCTGCTCCGGGTGAACGGTGTGGGCGAGATCACCCGCGCCCTGGTCTCGGGGCGCGTGATGTACCACGAGCGGGTGCGGGACGCGCTCCTGCGCCACCTCGAGAAGGACCTCGGCCCGGTGGCGCTGCCGCAGATCCCCGCCTCTCCGCAGCCGTTCACCATCGCCGAGTACTTCCCGACGCCGGGCATCACGCCGTACCACGACCCGCGCCAGCACGCGGTCTCGCTCGCGTACATCGTCCCGGTCGCGGGCGACTGCCAGCCGCAGCAGGACGCGCTCGAGCTCACCTGGCTCACCCCCGAGGAGGCGTGCGGCGAGGCCGTGCAGCGCGAGATGACCGACGGGCACGCCTACCTGCTCCGGCAGGCGATGGCGCACGTCGGCCGCATGGCCTAACGGGCGAGCGCCTCCGCGATCGCGGGCGCGAGCGCCCGGAACGCCTGGCCGCGGTGGGAGATCGCGTTCTTCTCCTCGGGCGTCAGCTCCGCGCTCGTGAGCACCCGGCCCGCGGCGCGGGCGGGCTGCTCGTCGGGCTCGAGGATCGGGTCGTAGCCGAAGCCGTTCTGCCCGCGCGGGGCGGTGGTGAGCCGGCCGCGCATGGTGCCGTGCGCCACGGTCTCCCGGCCGTCCGGCGTGACGAGCGCGGCGGCGCACACGAACTGCGCGCCGCGGTGCTCGGCCGGGACGTCCGCGAGCTGGGCGAGCAGGAGCTGCAGGTTCGCGGCGTCGTCCCCGTGGCGGCCCGCCCACCGGGCAGAGAAGACGCCCGGCGCCCCGCCGAGCACGTCGACGGCGAGCCCCGAGTCGTCGGCGACCGCCGGAAGCCCGGTGGCCGCCGCGAGCGCGCGCGCCTTGAGGAGCGCGTTCTCCGCGAAGGTCACGCCGGTCTCGCGGACGTCCGGGGCGCCGAGGTCGCCGGCGGTCGCGACGTCGTCGGGCTCGAGGCCGGGCACGAGCGGCAGGAGGATCGCCCGCAGCTCGCCGAGCTTGTGCCGGTTGTGCGTGGCCAGGACCAGCCGGGTCATGCCGCGGGCCCCTCCTCGAGCGCGGCGCGCTGGAACTCGGCGAGCCGGGCCGTCCCCGCGAGCGCGAGGTCGAGCAGCGTGTCGAGCTCGGCGCGGTCGAACGGCGTCTGCTCGGCGGTGCCCTGCACCTCGACGAACGAGCCGGTCCCCGTGACGACGACGTTCATGTCCGTCTCGGCGCGCACGTCCTCGACGTAGGGCAGGTCCAGCATCGGCACGCCGTCGATGATGCCGACGCTGACGGCGGCCACGGAGTCGGTGAGGACCTTCCGGCCCTCCGGGACGATGCCCTGGCGCTTCGCCCAGGCGACCGCGTCGGCGAGCGCCACCCAGGCGCCGGTGATCGCGGCGGTGCGGGTGCCGCCGTCGGCCTGGAGGACGTCGCAGTCGAGGACGATCGTGTTCTCCCCGAGCGCCGCGACGTCGGTGACGGCGCGCAGGGACCGGCCGATGAGCCGCGAGATCTCGTGCGTGCGGCCGCCGATGCGGCCCTTGACGGACTCGCGGTCGCTGCGCGTCGTCGTCGCGCGCGGGAGCATCGCGTACTCGGCGGTGACCCAGCCCTCGCCGGAGCCCTTCTTCCACCGCGGCACGCCCTCGGTGAAGCTCGCGGCGCACAGGACGCGCGTGCCGCCGAACTCGACGAGGACGCTGCCCTCGGCGGTGGCGAGCCAGTTGCGGGTGATCGTGACGGGCCGCAGCTCGTCGGGGCGGCGGCCGTCGGCGCGCAGGGGTGCGGCGGGGGCGGGGGTCGTGGTCACCCGTCGAGGGTAGTGGCGGCCGGCGACCTCAGAGGGCGACGACCATCCCCGGGTGCGCCTTGAGCACCGGGCCGGAGAAGACCTCCCGCGCCTCCTCGACGGCCACGTCCGGGTCGTTCCACGCGGGCACGTGCGTGACGACGAGGCGCCGCGCCCCGGCGCGCTCGGCCGTCTCGCCGGCGCGGCGGCCCGTGAGGTGGATGCCGCGCAGGGCGTCGTCGCGCCCCTCGACGAACGCCGCCTCGGCGAGCAGGACGTCGACGCCGAGGGCCAGCTCGTCCAGGCCCGCGCACGTGTCGGTGTCCCCCGTGTACGCGAGCGTCACGGTCCGCGCGGGGTCGTCCTCCGACGGCCCGCTCACGCGCACGCCGTAGGCGGGCAGCGGGTGCTCGACGGCGACCGGCTGCACGAGCATGGGGCCGACCCGCACGGGGCGACCGGGCTGCCAGGCGTGCACGGCGATGTGGTCGGTGAGCGTCTCGTTGGGCTGCACGCCGTGCACCTCGGCGATGCGCGAGAGCGTGCCGAACGGCCCGTGCACGGTCACGTGCCGCCGGGCGAGCGGGAGCGGCGCGTACTTCAGGTAGACGAACAGCCCCGAGAGGTCGGAGATGTGGTCCGGGTGCAGGTGCGAGATCCCGATCGCGTCGATCTCCTCGGGCGCGATGTAGCGCTGCAGGTTCCCGAGGGCGCCGCTGCCCAGGTCGAGCACGAGGTTCCAGGTGCGCCCGGCGTCGTCGTCGGCCTGGACGAGGTAGCAGGACGCGGGCGAGTCCGGCCCCGGGAAGGACCCGGAGCAGCCGACGACGGTGAGTCTCAACGCAGGCTCCCTGCCGGTTCGACGACGGCGACCTCGGGCCCGAGGAAGCGCCGGGCGAGCGTGGTGAAGGCGACCGGGTCCCCCGTGGCGAGGAACCTGTGCACGGGCGGCCCGGCGGCCGGGTCGCGCTCGAGGCCGTGGGCGACGAGCGTGCGGTACACGTCCTTGGCGGTCTCCTCGGCGCTGGACACGAGGGTCACGTCCTCGCCCATGACGTAGGAGATGACGCCGGTGAGCAGCGGGTAGTGCGTGCAGCCGAGGACGAGGGTGTCGACGCCGGCCGCACGGACGGGCTCCAGCAGGCGGGTGGCGACCTCGATCGCCTCGGGACCGGAGGTCACGCCCGACTCGACCATCTCGACGAACTCCGGGCACGCCTGCGACGTGAGCTGCAGGTCGGGGGCGGCCGCGAACGCGTCGTCGTACGCGCGCGACTCGATGGTGGCGCGGGTGCCGATGACGCCGACCCTGCCCGTGCGGGTGACCCGGACGGCGCGGCGCGCCGCGGGGAGGATCACCTCGACCACCGGCAGGCCGCGCCGCTGCGTGTACCGCTCGCGGGCGTCGCGCAGCACCGCGGCCGAGGCGCTGTTGCAGGCGATGACGAGCATCTTCACGCCCGCGTCGACGAGGTCGTCCATGACCTCGAGCGCGTGGGCGCGCACCGCGGCGAGGGGCTTGGGCCCGTACGGCCCGTTGGCGGTGTCACCGATGTAGAGGATCGACTCGTGCGGCAGCTGGTCGATCACGGCCCGCGCCACCGTCAGTCCGCCGACGCCGGAGTCGAAGATGCCGATCGGCGCGTCGTTCACGCTGCGAGCCTAGCGGTGCGCCCGCCCGTCCTCCGTGTCCCCGGGCGGTTCGTCAGGGGCGTGGTGGGGCATATCACCCGCGTCGTCGGGCAGGGCGTCGAGCATGAGCTCGACGAGGGAGTCCTGCAGCGCGGCCAGCACGGCGAGGAGGATCGCGAGCACGGCGCGCACGAAGCCGGCCGGGTCGGTCTCGGCGTCGGGCACCGCCTCCTGCGCGAGCCGGTACGCGGCGTCGGCGTCCTCCTCGGTGCGCACCCCGAGCCGCTCGGCGACGACGAGCCGCACGTCCGTGAGCGCCGCGGCCACCGCAGGGGCGTCGTCGGGCGCGACGACGAGGCGCGGCCCGGCCGCGAGCGCCGCCCGCAGCGCCTCCAGGTTGGCCGCCTTCGCCTCCCGCAGGTCGGCCTCGGTGAGCCGCCGGAACTCCCGCGCGACGTCGGGTGCGCCGCGCGAGGCGTCCGGGAGCAGCCGTCGCAGCGCCGGGTCGGTGGGCGGGTCGACGGGGTCCGGGTCCGGCGTCGGGCCGGGCCACTGCGGGCGCTGCGCGCGGAGCATCGCGAGGACCTCGTCGACGACCTCGAGGAGCACGGACCGCTCCCCCGGCCCCAGGTCGGCCGCCCACCCCTCGTCGGCGGGCCGGAACGTCCAGGGCGCCATCAGACGTCGGCGCCCGTCGCAGGCTCCACGGTGGCCCACAGGCCGAACCCGTGCATGGCCTGCACGTCGATCTCCATCTGCTCGAGCGTCCCGCGGGACACGGTGGCGCGGCCCTCGTGGTGGACCTGCAGCATGAGCCGCTCGGCACGCTCGTGGGGCATCTTGAAGTACGTCCGGAAGACCCACGTCACGTAGCTCATGAGGTTGACGGGGTCGTTCCAGACGACGGTGGCCCAGGGACGCTCGGGGGTCGCCCGCTCGTCGGCGTCCGTGCGCGTGCCCTCCGCGGGCAGGACGGTCGTGGACACACCATCACTGTAGGCAGGCCGCCGCTGGCGGGCCCTCGCAGGCCGCGGGGCCGCCGACGGACCCGACCGGGTACGCGCCGCAGACCACCGGGTACGCGCCGCAGACCGGGGGCCGACCGGCGGGCGGACCGCACGGGCGCACGCCGCAGGTCGCGCCCTACGGTGGGCACATGAGTGCAGTGCCGCCCTCGTCCGTGACCGACGACGCCCCGGCCCGCCCGGCGCCCGACCCGGCCGCTCGCGCCGGCGAGGCACGCGCGTCCACCGCGCTGCTCACGGACATGTACGAGCTCACGATGCTCCAGGCGGCGCTCGCGGACGGGACCGCGGGGCGCCACTGCGTCTTCGAGGTGTTCACGCGGCGCCTGCCGCCGGGCCGCCGGTACGGGGTGGTCGCCGGCACGGGCCGCGTGCTCGAGGCCCTCGCGGACTTCCGGTTCACCGACGCCGAGCTGTCGTGGCTGTCGCGGGAGAAGGTCGTCGACAAGGCCACGCTCGACTACCTCGCGCGGTACCGGTTCACCGGCTCGATCAGCGGGTACGCGGAGGGCGAGGTCTTCTTCCCGGGCTCGCCCGTGCTCGTGGTCGAGGGCACGTTCGCGGACGCGGTGATCCTCGAGACGCTCGTCCTGTCGATCCTCAACTACGACTCGGCGGTCGCGTCGGCGGCGTCGCGCATGACGTGCGCCGCCGGCGACCGCCCGTGCCTGGAGATGGGCAGCCGCCGCGCGCACGAGCAGGCCGCCGTCGCCGCAGCGCGGGCCGCCGTCGTCGCGGGCTTCGCGGGCACCTCCAACCTCGAGGCGGGTCGCCGGTACGGCCTGCGGACGATCGGCACCGCCGCGCACTCGTACACGCTCCTGCACGACGACGAGCGGTCGGCCTTCGAGGCGCAGGTCGCCTCGCTCGGGCCGGGCACGACGCTGCTCGTCGACACCTACGACATCGCACGCGGCGTGGCCACGGCGGTCGAGGTCGGCGGGACCGGGCTCGGGGGCGTGCGCATCGACTCGGGCGACCTGCCCGCGCTCGCCCACCAGGTGCGCGCCCAGCTCGACGCGCTCGGCGCGACCGGGACCCGCGTCGTCGTGAGCTCGGACCTCGACGAGTACGCCATCGCCGCGCTCGCCGCCTCCCCCGTGGACGCGTACGGCGTCGGCACCTCGGTGGTGACGGGGTCGGGGGCGCCCACGTGCGGCATGGTCTACAAGCTGGTCGCGCGCGAGGGGCGCGACGGCACGCTGCAGCCCGTGGCCAAGGCCTCCACGCACAAGGAGAGCCAGGGCGGGCGCAAGATCGGGGCGCGCCGGGTGAGCCCGTCGGGCACCGCGGTGGAGGAGGTCGTCGTCACCGGCGACGACGACGCCGTGGCGAGCTGGGCACCGACGGACGGCGGGGTGCGCCCGCTGCACGTCCCGCTCGTCGAGGGCGGCGCCGTCGACACGCGCTGGACGGGGGCGTCGGGCGTGACGCTCGCCGCCGAGCGGCACCGCGCCTCGCGCGCCGAGCTGCCGCCGTGGGCCCACCGGCTCTCCGCGGGCGACCCCGCGATCCCCACGGTGACGGTCCACCTCTAGCGGCCCGGGCGCCCGCGGGTCCGACCGGGCCGCGGCGCCGTGGGCGCCCGTCCCCGGGGAGCGCGAGACGCAGGGAACGAGAAGCGCGGACCGAGAAGCGCGGACCGAGAAGCGCGGACCGAGAAGCGCGGACCGAGAAGCGCGGACCGAGAAGCGCGGACGCCCGGGGACGAGGTCCCCGGGCGTCCGAAGCGTGCTGTCGCGTGCCGTCAGGCCCGCGCGCCGCGGCTAGACGGTCGTGCGTCGCCCGCGACCGACCAGCCCCAGGATCAGGCTGACGACGAGCACGATGATGCCGAGCCAGATGAGGAACTGAGCTGCCTCGACGGCGATCCCGAAGATGAGCAGCAGGACACCGACGATGAGGATGAGGAGCCAGGCGGGCATATCGCTTCCCTTCGATCGGCCGCCCGGGGCTTCCGAGGCGGTCTCGTTTCCCCGAGACTGACAGGCGAAAAGGGAGTGCGCATCTTGAGAGCCCGAAGAGGGTTGACCTTTCGGCGCTCCCGGGGGTATAAGGGCGCGGGCGTCAGCCCTGGTCGTCGCCGTCGTCCGGCGGCCGCAGGCCCTCGTAGATCTCCTTGCAGACCGGGCAGACGGGGAACTTGCTCGGGTCCCGCCCGGGCACCCAGACCTTGCCGCACAGCGCGATGACCGGCATGCCCGTGACCGCGGACTCGAGGATCTTCTCCTTGCGCACGTAGTGCGCGAAGCGCTCGTGGTCGCCGGGCTCGAGCTCCTCGCGGGTCTCCGTCTGCTCGAGCACGCTCGTCGCCGTGCCCGGTCCCGCCGGCTGCTCGGGCGCCCGGTAGGGCTCGGTGTGGTCGGTCATGCCGCGAGTCTAGGCACGCCCGGACCCCGCTCAGGCGAGCCGGGCCAGCAGCCGGGAGGACCGGCCGTCGTACACCCTCCCGCCGAGCACGACGCCGAGCGCGAGCATCGCGGCGCCCCACACCACCCCGACGGCGAGGGTCGCCGGGGCGAGCCCGGCCCGCCACCACAGCGACCCCGCGTAGAGGACGACGACCGGCGCGCACGCGACGACGGTGACCGCGGACGCGACGACCTGCGCGACGAGGGTCGCACCTACGGCGCCCATCTGGGCCGCGTAGGGGTTCCCCCCGGCCTCGGGCACGGGGTACGGGAGCATCGCGCTCACGACGGCGGAGACGGCCAGGCCGCACAGGAGCACGCCGACGGCGGCGCCGACCGCGGCGGGCGCGAGCTCGCGGCGCCCGCTGAACGCGACGCCGCCGAGGGCGATCGCGACGGTGGCGGGCAGCGCCCACACGAGCGTCGCGGCCGTGCGGCCGAGCCGGTCCGCCCAGCCCGGCGTGCGCGCGGCGACGTGCAGCCAGAACGCGCTGCCGTCGTACGCGACGTCGTTGTGACGGCCCCAGCCGAGCGCGCCGCCGACGAGCATGCCCATGCTCAGCGCGACGCCGTCGGGCGTGCTGGAGAGCGCGGAGCCGACCGCGACGATGACCAGCGGGGTGAGGAGGGCACCGAGCAGCGCGCTGAGGTAGCGCGGGTCGGCGGTCCACGAGCGCAGGCCGCGGCGGGCGATCGCGGCGGCGGCCACGAGGCCGGGCCGGTGCAGGAGCGGCCGGCGCGGGACGAGGGCGTCGACCCTGCGGCGGCGCTGGTTCCCGCGCGAGGGAGGGTCGGTCAGCGCGCGGCCGAGCAGGTGCACCCACCCCGCGAACCCGGCGGCGACCGCGGCGAGCGCGACCACGAGGCGGGCCAGCGCGGCGAGCGGCTGCTCCTGGGCGACGAGCGCGGGCGCCGCGAACCAGGCGCCGGCCGGCGTCCAGGAGAGCACCGCCGCGACACCGGGCACCCGCTCGAGGAGCCCCTCGATCCCGAGCCGCCCGACGGCGATCAGCGCGACCACCGCCACGATGAGGACGACGACCCCGAGCAGCGCGGCGACCTCGCGCGAGTGGCGCGAGCCGAGCAGGCGCGCGGCGACGCCCGTGGCGAGCCGGGCGGTGAGCAGGCACGTCGCGTGCGCGGGCACGGCGCAGGCGAGCGCGACGAGGACCGGCCCGACGCCGTGCGGGGCCCACGCGACGACGGGCGAGGCCACGACGAGGGCGGTGATCGCCGACGGCAGGGAGATCGTCCCGGCCACGAAAAGGCCCGGCGCGATCCGCCGCGCCCGCACGCCCGTGGTCGCGAACCGTGCCGGCTCGAGCGAGTCGTCCATCCCGGGCACGAGCACCGGGACGGTCACCCACCCGAGCAGGAGCACGCCGCCCGCGAAGGCGAGCGCCTCCCCGACGGCGCGCGCCGACTGGTGGCCGAGCCACAGCATCCCGCCCACCAGGCCGGGCATCAGGCTCAGGCCCCACAGGCCGCCGAGGACGAGGAGCACGAGCCGCCAGGGCTCCCGGCGCAACGTGTGGCGGAGGATCCGCAGCTTCAGGCGGACGAGGGTCGCAACCACGACAGCTCCGGGGTGTCGGTCGCGCCGCCGAGCAGGCCGACGAACCGCGCCTCGAGGTCCTGGCCGCCGCGGACCTCGTCGATCGTGCCGGCGGCGAGCACGCGCCCGGCGCCGACGACGGCGACGTGCGTGCACAGGCGCTCGACGAGCGCCATGACGTGGCTCGACATGACGACGGTGCCGCCCGCGTCCACGAACCGGCCGAGGATGGCGCGGATCGCGGTCGCGGAGACGGGGTCGACCGCCTCGAAGGGCTCGTCGAGCACGAGGACGCGGGGGGCGTGCACGAGCGCGCAGGCGAGCGCGACCTTCTTGGTCATGCCCGCGGAGAAGTCGGCGACGAGGGTCGCGCCGGCGCCGCGCAGGTCGAGCGCGGCGAGGAGGTCGTCGCGCCGCTCGGCGACGACCTCGGGGGCCATGCCGCGCAGGAGCCCGGCGTAGGAGATGAGCTCGGGGCCGGTGAGCCGGTCGAACAGGCGCAGGCCGTCGGGCAGGACGCCGAGCAGCGGGGCCGCCTGCTCCGGGTCGCGCCAGACGTCGACCCCGTGGACGTGCACCTCGCCCGCGTCGGGCACGAGGAGCCCGGTCGCCATCGACAGGGTCGTCGTCTTGCCCGCCCCGTTCGGGCCGACGACGCCGTAGAAGGACCCGGCGGGGATGTCGAGGTCGAGGCGGTCGACGGCGAGCGTGGCGCCGAACCGCTTGACGAGCCCGCGCAGGGTCAGGGCGGTCTCCCCGGCGGCCACGTGCTCGCTCACCCCGCACACCCTACGGGCGCCGCGCGCGGACGCCGAGACCCGGGCGGCCCGGGCGCGGGTGATGTCCCACGGGCACGAGCCGACGATGATCACGCCGGTCACGGCGCGGTCCCGGGATGATCACGATGACCATGGCTCGGTAACGATCGGGCAAAGCCGCCCACGCCGACGTCGCGATGTCCCTAGCGTGAGCGCCATGCGTACCGCGACGAGGTGGTTGACGGTCGGACTGGTGCTCCTGGGCCTTGCCGCGTGCAGCGCGGCCGAGTCCGGCAGCGACGCGACGTCGGGGGACGTCGCCCCCGGGATGGAGGCACCCGCCGACGAGGGCTCGTCCGCGGGCGGCTCGGCCGACGACGCGTCGGGCGGCGCCGGGGAGTCGGGAGAGCTCCCCGACCTCGGCGAGGGCCTCAACCTCGCCGAGAGCGGACGGTCGATCATCACGACTGGCACCGTCACCCTCAGCTCGGAGGACCCGATCGCCGCCGCCGCCGACATCACCGCGCTCGTGACGCGGCTCGGCGGGTGGGTCGAGGGCGAGAGCCTGCAGGCGGGCTCCGAGTCGCGCGACCCGCGCGCCCACCTCGTGCTGCGCATCCCGTCGCGCGACGTCGGCACGGCGCTCGGCGAGCTGTCCGAGTACGGCAAGGTCGAGTCGGTCGACCTCGAGCGCACCGACGTCACGGTCCAGGTGCGCGACCTCGCCGCCCGGATCCGCGCGGTGGAGATGTCCGTCGCGCGCATGGAGGAGTTCCTCGCCGGCGCGGTGTCGCGCGAGGACCTCATCGAGGCCGAGCAGATGCTCACCGAACGGCAGTCCCAGCTCGAGCAGCTGCTCTCGCAGCAGGCGACGCTCGACGAGCAGGTGTCGATGTCCACGCTGTCGGTCGACGTCGTCGTCCCGGAGGAGGTGCCCCCGCCGCCGCCGGAGCCCGAGGAGCCGCGCACGGGCTTCCTCGGCGGCCTGCTGAACGGCTGGGAGGCCTTCCTCGCCTTCGGCTCCGCCGCGCTCCTGGTGCTCGGTGCGCTGCTCCCGTGGCTCGCCTTCGCGGCCCTCGTGACGGCGATCGTCCTGTGGGTGCGGCGCTGGTACCTGCGCACCCGCCCCGAGCGCCCCGCGCGCCCGCCGCGCCCGTCGGCCCGGCGGCAGGCCCCGCCCGCGGCGTGGCCGTACCCGCCCGTGCCGCCGATGGGCGGCCCCGCGGGCGCTCCCGCTGCCCCGCCGGCCGGCGCCCCGCCGGTCCCGCCCGCGCCGTCGGCCGGGCCCGCCGAGGCGGCCGCCGGACCGGGCGCCTCCGCGGCCGCCGCGACCGACGACGCCGCCACGGCCGACGAGGCGACCCCGGCCGACGAGGCCCCCTCAACGCCCCGCTGAGCGCCCGGGGCGGGGGGACGCCGCGCACGACGGGGTGCGCGGCGTCCCCTCGGGGCGCTACAGTCGGGTGGTCTAGACCACCACCCGAGGAGGGGTCGTGCCGGAACGCCGCGTCGCCGTCGCCATCGCCGAGGGCCTCCACGCCCGCCCGGCCGCCCTGTTCGTCAAGCTCGCCGGCGAGCAGCCGTGCCCGGTGACGATCCGCCGCCCGGAGGGCTCCCCCGCCCCCGCCGCGAGCATCCTCAGCGTCATGACCCTCGGCGCCCGCGCCGGCGACGAGGTCGTGCTCGAGGCGGACGGCCCCGACGCCGACGCCGCCCTCGACGCCCTCGCCGCGTTCCTCGCGACGCCCGAGCCCGCCTGACCCCAGCCCGCTCGGAGGCGGCCCGCACGGCGCGCCCGGGCGAGGCGCGCCCGACCCGACCTCGGCCGCCCGCTCACAGGCCGAGGTCGGCGAGCACCGGCAGCCGCTCCCGCACCGCGGCGCGCGCCGCGTCCGCCGACCGGGCCGCGAGCGCGAGCCGCGCGAGCTCGCGGCACTCGTCCTCGGTGACCGCGGCGAGCACGGCCGCGACGTCGGGCAGCGCGACCGGCGCCATGGACAGGCTGCCCACCCCGAGGCCCACGAGCACGACGGCGAGCGCCGGGTCCGCGGCCGCCTCGCCGCACACGCCCACGGGCCGGCCGTGCGCCGCTGCCCCGCGGCAGGTGAGCTCGACGAGCCGGAGCGCCGCGGGCTGCCACGGCGACGACAGCGCCGCGAGCGCCCCGACCTCGCGGTCGGCGGCCATGGCGTACTGCGTGAGGTCGTTCGTGCCGATGGACGCGAAGTCGCAGGCCGCGAGGACCGCCTCGGCGTGCAGCGCCGCGCTCGGCACCTCGACCATGACGCCGGCGCGGCGCAGCCCGTGCGCGCGGGCCCGCTCCACGAACGCCGCGGCCTCCTCGGGCGTCGCGACCATGGGGGCCATGACCTCGACGTCGGCGGACTCGGCCTCGGCCGCCTCGGCGATCGCGGCGAGCTGGATGTCGAGCACCTCCGGGTGCGCGACCGCGGTGCGCAGCCCGCGCACGCCGAGCGCCGGGTTCGGCTCGTGCCCCGGGGTCAGGAACGGCAGGGGCTTGTCCGCCCCCGCGTCGAGCGTGCGCACCACGACGCGCCGCCCGGGGAAGGCCGCGAGCACCTCGCGGTAGCGGCGGACCTGCTCGGCGGCGTCGGGCGCCTCCTGGCGGTCGAGGAAGCAGAACTCGGTGCGGAACAGGCCGACGCCCTCGGCACCGGCCTCGGCCGCCGCTGCCGCCTCCTCGGGCCGGCCGACGTTGGCGAGCAGCGCCACGCGACGACCGTCGCGCGTGCGGCCGGGTCCGGTCAGGGGACGACGCGCGCCGCGGGCCCGCGCGGCGGCCTCGGCGGAGGCGACCTCCTCGGGCGTCGGGTCGACGACGACGACGACGCCGGCTCCCCCGTCCACGAGGACCGTCGCCCCGGCGGGCACGTCGCGGACCCCGGGCGCGGCGACGACGCCGGGGATGCCGAGCGTGCGGGCGAGGATCGCGGTGTGCGAGGTGGGTCCACCGCCCGCGGTGACGAGGGCGAGCACCTCGGCGGGATCGAGCGTGGCGGTGTCGGCGGGCGCGAGGTCCTCGGCGACGAGGACGAACGGGTGGCCGGGGTGCGGCACCCCGGGCGCCGCGGCGCCGGTGAGGACCGCCACGACGCGGTCGCGCACGTCGGCGACGTCGCGGGCGCGCTCGGCGAGGTAGCCGCCGTGCGCGGCGAGCGCGGCACGGATCTCCTCGGCGGCCTCCCACACCGCCCGCTCGGGCGCCAGCCCGTCGCGGACCCGTCGCTGGGCGTCGGCGACGAGCGCGGGGTCGGCGGCCATGAGGGCGGTCGCCTCGAGCACGTCGCGCGCGGTGCCCGACGTGCGGGCCGCGACGCGCTCGAGCTCGGCGCGCACGCGGTCGGCGGCCTCCGCGACCCGCGCGGCCGCGGCGTCGGGGTCCTCGGCGAGCGGCGTACCCGCCGCAGGCTCGGGCACCGCGGGCGGCATGGGCACGGCGACGCCGACCACCCGGCCCGGGCTGACGCCGATGCCGCTCAGGCGGTGCGACTGCGGGGCCATGGCTCCTCCTCCGGTGGCGCGTCGGCGCGCCGCTGGGCCGCGCGAGCGGGCCTGCGGCGCGTGGGCCTGCTGCGTGGCGCGCCGGGGCGGCGCGCCACGCGGGCGCCGCGGGCCGGCCGCTCCGGCCCGCGGCGCCCGGTGGTCAGGACGCGGGTGCGGCGTCGCCGCCCGCGGCGGTCGACGTCGTCGGGCGCGCCGCCGTGGCGGGCCGGTCGTCGTCGGTCGGCTGGTCGACGAGGACGTTGGTCGAGTCCGCCTCGGCGCCCTCCTCCTCGCGGCCGGGCGTGCGCAGGTTCCACCGCGTGATCACGAACCGGAAGAGGAAGTAGTAGACGACGCCGTAGCCGAGGCCGATGACGATGAGCAGGAGCGGCTGCTCGGCGATCCGGAAGTTGAGCAGGTAGTCGATGACGCCCGCGGAGAACCCGAAGCCGCTGCGCACGTCGAGCGCGTTGACCAGGGCCAGCGAGGTGCCGGTGAGCACCGCGTGGATGACGTACAGCGGGTAGGCCACGTAGACGAAGGCGAACTCGAGCGGCTCGGTGACGCCGGTGACGAACGAGACCAGCGCGGCGGAGCCCATGATGCCCGCGACGACCTTCCGCTTGCCGGGCTTGGCGGTGTGCACCATCGCGAGCGCGGCGGCCGGCAGGGCGAACATCATGATCGGGAAGAAGCCCGCCTGGAAGATGCCCGCGGTCGGGTCGCCGGCGAGGAACCGGAAGATGTCGCCATGGGCGACGGAGCCGTCGGCGGCGGTGTACTCGCCGAACTGGAACCACGGCACCGAGTTGAGCAGGTGGTGCAGGCCGATCGGCACGAGGAGGCGGTTCAGGGTGCCGAACACGAAGCCGCCGAGCACGGCCGAGCCGGTGACCCAGTCGGAGACCGCGGTGAGGCCGGCGTCGAACGCGGGGTAGATGATCGCGCCGATGAGCGCGACGAAGACCGCGGTGAAGGCGGTGATGATCGGCACGAAGCGGCGCCCGCCGAAGAACGCGAGGTAGGCGGGCAGCTTGATCCGGTAGAAGCGCTGGTAGAGCAGGGCGGCGACGAGGCCGATGACGATGCCGCCGAGCACGCCGTAGTTGATGAGCTCCTGGCTCGGGGCGCCGAGCGCCTGCGTCATGGCGTGCAGGACGAGCTCGTTGTAGTCGCCGCTCGACGCGGCCTCGAGCGCGGCCGGGTCGGCGGAGCCGAGCACGCCCTCCGGGGTGACCGCCTCGGGCTCGCCGAGGAAGTACGGGGACAGCACGTCGCTGACGCCCTTGAAGACCAGGTACCCGATGAGGGCGGCGAGGCCGGTGGAGCCGTCGGACTTGCGCGCGTAGCCGATGGCGACGCCGAGCGCGAAGATCAGGGGCAGGTTGGCGAACAGGGCGTTGCCGGCGGCACCGAGCACGTCGGCAACGGGCAGCAGCCAGTCGCCCCACGCGCCGGCGAGGCCGTCGGCGCCGAGCATGTCGGGCTGCCCGAGCCGCAGCAGGAGGGCGGCGGCGGGCAGGGACGCGATCGGGAGCATGAGCGAGCGGCCCATGCGCTGCAGCTGCGCCAGGCCCGGGATGTGTCGCTTCTCACGGACTGCCGGCGCGGTGGTCGCGGTCATCGGAGGCAGACTCCTCGTCGTTGGGGAGGTTGCGCCGGGTGGTCCCCGGCACGCCGGTCAGGTCGCCCGCCGACGGCCCCGGTCGCCGTCGGGACGACCACTGGACTACCGGTGCGCTAGATGTCTGGACCAGTTGCGCGTAACCATGATGGAATGCGCTCGACGCTGTCAAGGGTGTCCCCCACGGCATCCTTGGGCACGTCGGGGATCCGGCTCGACGACGAGCCCGCTCGAGGAAGGACGCCCGTGGCCGGCCAAGGCCTGAAGTACGTCAAGGTCCGCGACCACCTGCGGTCCCTGGTGACGCACGAGCTCGCGGTGGGAGACCCCATCCCCTCCGAGCGCATCCTGTGCGAGCAGTTCGGCGTGTCCCGGATGACCGTGCGCCAGGCGGTCGACGCCCTCGTGGTCGAGGGCCTCCTCGTGCGCGAGCAGGGCCGCGGCACGTTCGTCGCCCCCATCAAGGTGGACCTCGAGGTGCGCCTGTCCTCGTTCGACGAGGAGATGCAGCGCCGCGGCATGACGCCGTCGTCCAAGGTGCTCGCCTCGGAGGTCGTCGACGCGGCCCCCGACGTCGCGGACGCCCTCGAGCTGCTGCCCGGCGAGCGCGTCTTCAGCCTCTACCGCGTCCGCCTCGCCGACGGCGAGCCGATGGCGGTCGAGCAGTCCTGGCTGCCCATGCGCCTGGTCCCCGGCCTCCTCGACGAGGGCGTGCCCGAGAGCCTCTACGCCGAGCTGCGCCGCCGCGGCCTGGAGCCGGACTGGGGCGAGGACGTCGTCGCGGCCGCGGAGGCCGACGGCGAGGACGCCGCCCTGCTCGGCATCGAGCCCGGCCGCGCGGTGCTCCGGCTGACCCGCCGCACCTTCGCCGGGCAGGTCGCCACCGTGTACTCCCGCTCGGTCTACCGGGCGGACCGCTACGTGCTGTGGGTCCCGCTGCGCCGGCCGCAGCGCCCCCTCACCCCCCGGACGACAGGCCCCCGGACGACGAAGGACGAGCGATGAGCGACAGGCACGACGACGTCGCCACCCGGGCCGCGGAGATCCTCGCGGCGCTCGGTGGCGTCACCAACATCGTCGAGATCGAGCCGTGCACCACCCGCCTGCGTTCGGAGGTGCACGACCCGGCGGCCGTGGACGTCAAGGCCCTGCGCGCCGCAGGCGCGCACGGCGTGATGATCTCGGGCCGCGTCGTCCAGGTGGTCATGGGCCCGGAGGTCGACGTCATCGCCTCCGAGCTCGAGGACCTCCTCTAGCCCCGCCGCACCACCAGCGAAGGAGACACCA
>Ga0310830_100340_pt1 | contig 43587 bp, 29 predicted proteins | sample WT_ome_5_FD_201301 | JGI IMG/M metagenome (GOLD analysis project Ga0310830, IMG submission 201301) | Sorghum-adapted microbial communities enriched on wild type (WT) sorghum from Joint BioEnergy Institute, Emeryville, California, United... ... | reverse complement strand
AGAAGTCCATCGGTTCGGAGACCACGTTCGATACGGATGTGTCCGACGTGGACACAGTCCGCCGGACGCTGCTCAGCCTGGCCACCCGCGTCGGGGCGCGCCTGCGGCGCTCCGGGCACGTGGGCCGTACGGTCACCATCAAGGTGAGGCTCGCGGACTTCCGGACGCTCACCCGGTCCCGCACACTGGCCGCGCCCACCGACGTGGCCCGGGAGATCTTCGCGGCGGCCTGGACCCTGTTCACGCAGACCCTGTTCACGCAGCTGACCCGACGCTCCGGCCAGCCGAGCGGGGTGCTGGCCGAGCGCATTCGGCTGCTCGGCGTCCGGGTCGAAGGGCTGGAGGCCACCGACGGGGCGCCCCGGCAGCTCGCCCTCGGCGAGCGGGAGCACGGCTGGCGGGACGCGGAGCGCGCGGCCGACGCCGTGGTGGCCCGGTTCGGCGCGGCCGCGGTCCGACCGGCCAGCCTGTTGTCCGCCGACGACCACGACGCGGAGTTCGTCGGATCGGGACAAACCGACCAGACGAGTGGAGACGATGTCATCCCATGACCAAACGCGGACAGAAGGTGGCTTCGATCGGCTTTCCGACTGGGTGTACCGCTCGTAGACTTCTTGTATGCGGCCTATCGGCTGCATACGGTTGGCCAGCCGATTTGGGTGGACCGACCGGGTCGGAGCCCAATTTCTGACGCGAGCCCTCGTGGGTCGCGAGGAGCCGGGGAGGGACGCCGTGCCGCTGTCCGAGCACGAGCAGCGGCTGTTCGAGCAGATCGAGCGGTCGCTGGCCGAGGATTCGAAGTTCGCCTCGGCGGTTCGCTCCACCGATCCGCGCTATCACGCGCGGCGTCGGGTCGCGTTCTCTGTGATCGCGGTGCTGCTCGGCCTCGCGGTCCTGATCTACGGCGTGGCCATCCGGATACCGCTGCTCGGGGTGGCCGGGTTCGTCGTGATGCTCGGGTCGGCGGCGTACGGGATCCAGGCGTTCCGCCGGGGTCGCGCGCCCGAGCTCAAGATCGTTGGCGGTAGCGTCGGTCGCGGCTCGCGGGGCCCGCGCCGGCAGGGCATCGTGTCCCGGCTCGAGGACCGCTGGCGCAACCGCCCCGAAGGCGACAAGGCCGGCTGATCGCGCGGCGCCCGCCGCGCCGTCCGCCCAGCGGTTTGTCCGTGAGGCCTGCGCCGAGGTCCCACGACCGTGTGGGTCCGGCGGCGTGCGTACGCCTCTCCGCGAGCCGGTCCACCCGTCTGCATTTCGTCGCCTGTCGCATCGCGGCCCGAGCGTCCGCCTCTCCGCGAGGCGTACCGCGTCTCCGTAATATGTACCGCTGTCTCGCGTAAGGTGTACCGCTGTCTCGCGTAAGGTGTACCGCTGTCTCCGTAAGGCGCGCACGGCTTCTCCGAAGGCGCACGCGCCTCACGCTCGCCGCCGAGCCGCCCCCGCCGCGCGACCGTCGCCCCGCGATCGTCGCGGGTGTCGGCTCGTTGCCGTCCTCGGGTCGCGGCGGTCCCCTCGGCTCCATTCCGGTCCTCGGATCGGCTCCAATCCTCGGATCGTCAACCGACCTCGGACCGTCACCGTCCTCGGGACCGTTGCGGTCCGAGGATGGCGCCCGTCCGCACGCACGCGCGACCGGTTCGTCGTCCGCTGACGGCCGCCGGGCCGGCCGACGCCACCCGGCCGGCCGACGTGCCCACGCCGACTCGGCCGGCCGGGGCGTACGCCTCAGCGACGCCGGCGACGACGGAGCGGGCCGAGGAGCAGGATGTCGCGCACCCGCGCGACTCGCCGGGACGTGGCCACGACGAACCCGTACCAGGCCAGCCGCCAGCGCATGAGCACCGAACGGGGGAACAGCGCGGCCGAGATCTGCTGGAGGCGGGTGGCGTTCTCGGCGAACGCCCGCCGGGCCTCCTTCACCGCCTCGTCCAGGTTCGTGGCCCGCACGGGGGCGGGGGCGTAGCGGGCCCGCTCCTCGGCGTGGGCCAGCAGCGCGGTCGGCGCGTGGCCGGATGAGCCGAGCTGGGGGGTCGTGGCGAGCCGTCGCGCCGTCGCCCGAGGGGTCTCCGCCGGGTCCACGAGCACGCCGTAGTCGATCATCGTGTCGAGCAGCTCCGCCCAGGCGTTGTGGGCGTCGAGCTGGGCCTGCGACATCGCCCTCGGGTCGGTGACCAGATCCTCCTGACCCGGGGGTGGCGGGTTCAGCGCGATCACCGGCCCGGTCCGGGAGCGTCGGCGCCACCGCAGCGTCCGGCGCTGCAGGCTCGGCGCGAGCAGCAGCGCGAGCAGGACGAGGGCACCCGCCCCGACGGCGACGTGCCAGGCCTGGATCGCCAGCCCACCCTCGTCACCACCGCCACCGGACGGCACCTGTTCGTCCAGGGGGTCCCGGTCGGGCTGCGGGGCCGGGGAGGCCGGGGTGTTCGGCACCACCGGGTTGGTGGTCTCGTCCTCGATGTCGGGGGCCCACGGCGTCCGGGTGGAGCCCGGCACCGCCGCGCCCGGGGTGGCGTCGAAGGGCACCCAGCCGAACGTCGGGAAGTAGACCTCGGTCCAGGCGTGCAGGTTGCGGTTGGTCATGACGCGGGCCCCGTTGCGCAAGGTCCCGCGGGTGAAGCCGAAGGCAACCCGGGCCGGGTAGCCGGCGGCGCGCACGAGCCAGGCGAGCGCCGCGGCGTACTGCACGCAGAAGCCCCGCTTGTTCTCCAGGAAGTCCACGATGGGACTCCCGCTGTCTCCCTCCACCGTGGACAGCGAGTACCGGAAGCCGTTGTCGGGCTGGAAGTACTCGTAGAGCGCGCGGACCCGGTCGTACTGGTTGTCGAGCCCGGCGGTCAGCTCGGCGACCAGGGCCTGGACGTAGTCGTTGGGCGGCACCTGGCTGAGTTGGCGGGCCCCGAGGTCGGTGGACGGGAACGGGGGCGCGGCCCGCAGGGCGTCCGGCGAGTAGTCCAGCCGCGCGTACGTGACGCTGTAGCTGCTGCCGTTGATGTTGCGCTGCGTCGAGAAGAGTTGCTCGGTGTTCTCGTCGTACAGCCAGGCCCCGTCCAAGCCGGACACGGACCGCAACTGGGTGTAGACGGGCGCGAGCGAAAAGCTGAGGCCGACGATCTCGATCTGGGCCTCGAAGACGCCGGCCACCGTCGCGGCGGTCTCCCCGCGCTCCGGCAACGGCTGGTCGACCGACCGCCCCGCGGACGGGAGATCGGTGTGGAACCCTGACTCGTCGACCCGTTCGGCCGTGCCGAGCCGCAGGTAGTACGGCTGGGGGTCGTTGGTGCGGACGACCACCATCTCCACGATCTCGTCGAGGGTGAGGTTGTCCGCCAGCAGCGCCGTCATGTCGACGCTGGTCGGGGCGTTCCCCACCGCTCCGCCGCCCTGGCCAGGCCCGCCCGGCGGCCCGAACGTGGACAGGATCGTGGAGGACATGCGGGGCACGGCGAACGGCACGAGGAGGGCCAGCGCGATCGCGACCACGCCGAGGCGTCGTCCGGCCGCGGCCAGCGGTGACGGCTCCCAGACGTTGATGTCGCGGCCGTCGCTGGAGAACCGGCGACCGAACCGCCGCACCCGGTCGATGTTGTCGCTGACCAGCAGCCACAGGAAACCGGCGGCGGTGGCCGCGAAGGCGAAGATCGAGACACCGTCCGGCAGCACCGCGACCGGGACCGAGTAGATGGCGAGCATGGGCAGCCCGGCCAGCGCCGGTCGCCGGAGGCCGACCGCGGCGAGGTCGATGAGCACCGCCACGAGCCCGACCCCGACCGTGGCGAGCAGCAGCAGCCCTTCCAGGTCCGGCACGGGCACGGCGGAGGTTCGCACCTGCTCGCCGGCCAGGACCAGCAGGTCGTTGAAGTGCTGGAACGTGCGGAGGGTGGGGATGAGGCGGGCGATCTCGCCACCGCTGGGGAACATCCAGGTGAGGATCAGCAGCAGCGCGACCATCATGACCAGGACCTGCACCCCGGCCGCGGCGCGCATCAGGCGGGCCAGCGTGGCCGATCCGCTGACGACCACGATGACGATCACGCTGTAGAGCAGCCAGGTCCAGGTCTGGAAGACGGTGGCCAGCGGCATCGCCGCGAGCAGGGTGGCGATCGCCGCCACCACTGACATCCCGTGTCGGTGTCCCATCAGCGCTACCTCATCCCGCGCCGTGCGTGCCTACGCTGTGTCGACCCCGGCGTACGGTCCGTCGGGGCCTGCCCCGCCGTCGCGACCGCGGACGGCCTCATCGCCCCACCTGTCCCGGGGCCACGGTCTCGGCCAGGGCCGCCCGCACTGCGAACCCGGGGGAGCTCCGGCTGGCGACCATCGGCCACACGGCGTCGAGCCGGGCGCCGTGCGTGACCGGCACGACCCGCCAGCCGCCGCGCAGCAGCGTCAGCATGGCCGCCTCGAAGTTGGCGGCGGCCTGGGCCTGCTCGGCCTCGCTCAGGGCGAGCCAGGTGCCCGAATCGATGAGCAGGGCCGCGCACCGGGTGCCGGAGGCGCGCAGGGCCAGCAGGCTCTCCGCCTCCCCGACCGACAGCGCGCCGAGCACGGCGATGACCAGGCCTCCGTCGGCGCGGCGGCGGACCCGGTCCACCAGCTCCGGTATGGTGTCCTGCGCCGACAGCCGAACGTCGGCCAGGGCCTCGAGAATGACGCCGTCGCCCTCGCGCTCGGTCGAGTCGATGTCGATCCCGCTGCCGGCCACGAGCCGGATGCGGTAGCCGTTGTGTCGCAAGTGGACGGCGATGCTCGCCGCCGCCGTCACGGCCCACTCGAAACTCGCCGTGGGACCCTCGCCCCGGTGGCCGGCGCGGCGGGTGTCCAGCAGCACGGTGGCCTGGCTCTCCCAGGGCTGTTCCTCGCGGCGGACCATCAACTCGCCCATCCGGGCCGTCGAGCGCCAGTGCACGCGCCGCAGGTCGTCGCCGTGCCGGTACTCGCGGGTGGCCACGTCGTCGTCGCCGTGCACGGCCACCGAGCGGGCGCGGCTGTCGCCGCTGCCCATGAGCTCGCCGGCGAGGCGGACCGACGGCAGGGGGACGACCTGGGGAACGACGGTCAGGCGGCTGACCGAGCTGAAGGATCGGGAGACCTCGCACAGTCCAAAGGGGTCAGTCATCCGGACGACCAGCGGCCCGATCTCGTACTTGCCCCGGACGTCGGCCCGCACCGTGTAGGCGACGGTGGTCGCCCGCTGGCCGGTGAGGCGTTCCAGGACGAGCCGGGGGCGGTTGCCCAGCGCGTACGGGAGCCGGTCCTCCAGCAGCAGCGTGCCGGTGGGCAGGCGGGACAGGTTCGACAGGCGCAGCATCACCCGGGCCGGAATGCCGACCGGTACCCGCGCCGGCTCGATCGACCGGACGCAGGACAGGCGGTAGCGAGCCTGGCCGACGTAGAAGGCGGCGGCCAGTGGCAGCGCGGCCAAGAGGACGGCCACGCGCAGCAGGTCGCGCTCGCCGAGGACCAGCGCGCACAGGCCGGCCGCCAACGCCGCCGCGAGGAAGGAGCGACCGCGCGTGGTCAGTCCTCGCAGCGCGTGCCGCATGTCAGCGCCTCCTGGTGTCGTACGGCGAGCGGTGCCGGTCGCCGGGCACCGGCAGGCGGTGGACGATGTCAGCCACGATGAGGTCGGTCGTGCGCCGGGACAGCTGGGCCTCGGCGGTGGGGATGAGCCGGTGCGCGAGCACGGGCACGGCCAACGACTGCAGGTCGTCCGGCACCACGTAGTCACGACCGTCGAGGGCGGCCACCGCCCGCGCGGTGCGCAGGAGCTGCAGCGTCGACCGGGGCGACGCGCCCAGCCGCAGGTCGGCCGACTCCCGGGTGGCGGTGACGAGATCGACCGCGTACTGCTTCACCGCGTCGGCCACGTGGACGCTCCGGACGGTGGCGATCATCCGTCGCACGGTGGCCGCGTCGGTCACGGGCTGCAGGTTGTCGAGCGGGTCGGCGGCGCCGTGCACGTCGAGCATCTGCAGCTCGGCCCGGGCGTCGGGATAGCCCACGGCGATGCGGGCGGTGAACCGGTCCCGCTGCGCCTCGGGCAGCGGGTAGGTGCCCTCCATCTCGATCGGGTTCTGGGTCGCGATGACCATGAACGGCACCTGCAGCTGGTAGGTGATGCCGTCGATGGTGACCTGGCGCTCCTCCATGCACTCCAGGAGCGCGGACTGCGTCTTGGGTGACGCCCGGTTGATCTCGTCGCCGACCACAAGGTTGGCGAAAACCGCGCCGGGCTTGAACTCGAACTCCCGGGTCTCCTGGTTGTAGACGCTGACGCCGGTGACGTCGCTGGGCAGCAGGTCCGGCGTGAACTGGATGCGCCGGACCGAGCAGTCGATGGAGCGGGCCAGCGCCTTGGCGAGCTTGGTCTTGCCGACCCCGGGAACGTCCTCGATGAGCAGGTGCCCCTCGGCCAGCAGCACTGCGAGGGCGAGCCGGACGATCGCGGTCTTTCCCTCGATGACCCGCTCGATGTTGTCCACGATCGCGCGCGCGTGGGCGGCGAACTCGTGGGCCGTCATGGGCGCGGCGTGCTCATCCCGCGTCCGCTGCAGCACGGCCTGCGCACTCCACTCCGTGGGCGTCGCCGACCCTGCCTGATGGTTCCACCCCGATGGAGTGATCGGACCTGTCACCGGCTTCCTCCTGCCTCGTCGCGCGGGGCACCGAATGTGCGTGTCAACCCGGTCACGGCTACCCCTACGCAGTGGTTCGACGTGTGCACGGGCGCGTGCCGTTGCCTCGCGGTCGTTACCTGCCGGGTATGTGCCTGGTCACAGGCTAACCACGGCGCCGGCCTGGGCCGTAGCCCTAGCTTGATGGATTCGTTATCAAATTCCGACCATTAGCGTACGGTATTGCCCTATTTGCTCGGTTAAGCGTGTGCGATCGGTGGTCACCCTAGTCAAATGACGGCCGGCTCGCCGCCCCGCCGGAGCCGGCCCCGGTCCGCGATCGTGGCCGTCGGGTTCCCGACTCCGGCGCCGACCGTGCCCTCGGTCGACGGTCGTGATCGCCGGCTTCGTCGCGGGTGAGCGCAGCCGGGCGACGATACGTCCGCAAATACCGGCATAGCGGCGATTGCCGGTAGCGGCCGGTCGGGGCCGACCGCCGGTCATGGCCTTTGTCGGTGCGCGCCGCTACGGTGCGGTGGCATGCGAGTCGGGTCGACCCGGGACGCCGTCTTCCTCCTCGCCCACGACGAAGACGGCCGGCTCCTCATCTCCGAGCCGGCGATCTGCGCCGGGCTCGCCGGGGCCACGCTCATCGACCTGCTGCTGGGGCGCCGCGTGGCGGTCGTCGGGGGTCGCCTCGACGTGATCGACTCGGCGGTGACCGGTGACCCGGAGACGGACGCGGCCCTGGCGGCCATCGCGGCCGACACCGAGCCCACCGGCCCGCGGGCCTGGGTGAGTTGGCTGGCGGCCGGCGCGTACGAGCGGGTCGCGGAGACGCTCGAGCGGGCCGGCGTCATTCGTCGGACCACGGTGCGTCGGCTCGGCCTGCTCCCGGCCACCCGCTGCGTGCCGGCGAACCTCGAGGACCTGGTTCGGCTGCGCTCGCGCCTGCGGTACGGCGTGCACTCCACCCAGCCGCCCGATCCGGCCACCGCGGCGCTGTGCGGGCTGGTTCGCGTGCTGCGGCTGCACTCGTCGCTGCTGTTGTCGATGCCGTCGGCGGAGCTGCTCGACGCGCTGGCCGACAAGGCGATGAACGCCGATCCCACGGTCCTGCAGGTCATTACCGCGGTCGACTCGGTCGTCACCGCCGCCACCTATCGGTGACCCACTGTTACGTACGTACTCGGCTACGTGCGTACTCGGCTACGTGCGTACTCGGCTACGTACGTACTCGGCTACGTACGTACTCGGCTACGTACGTACTCGGCTACGTGGCGTCCCATCGTTCCGGGCGTCGGGTGCGCCGAGGCCATTCCATGATCGCCGTGAGGCGGTGCTGCCCGCAGCAGGCCACGGTCGCCTCACGGTGATCACAGAGCGTGAGCGCGGTGAGGCGATCGCGCTGTCGGACGCGTACGAGTGCCTCACCGTGATCATGGGGTTCTTCTCGGCGATCATGATCGTGGGCGGTTCCTTGGCGGCTCCCGCCCGCTGGCAAAGGGTGGGCCATGGGATACGGGCGGGCGGGAGCGCGGGGCGACCGGGTAGGATACGCGCCGTGACCGGGGTGACCCTGCTCCTTACGGAGCCGTGCTGACGCAGTTGACTGCGACAGCACGGCGACCCCTCCTGCGCGAGGGGTTTTTTCGTGCGCGTCTCGCGGGAGCGTCGCACTCGGGCGCGTCTCGCGGGAGCGTCGCACTCGGGCGCGCCGCGCGGGACAGCCGCCGCGCGACGAGGAGCGGACCGGCCGCGCCACACGGGAATACAGCGTGCCTATTCAGATCGACCCGATGACGTGAGGTGGCATCGATGAGCAAGGCGGACGGCACGGGCGGCACAGGCAAGCCCGCGGTCACGAAGGCGGCCAAGGCCGCGCCCGCCGCGAAAGCGGCGAAGGCCGCCGGCAGCGGCACTGCGGCGAAGGCCGCCGGCAGCGGTACTACGGCGAAGGCCGCCCCCGCAAAGGCGGCGAAGGCGGCGGCGACGGCCAAGGCGGCGAAGGCCACCCCGGCGAAGGCGGCGAAGACGACGAACGCCAACAAGGCCACCAAGGCGGCCACGTCCGACCCGGCGACGAAGGCGGCGGCCCGGGCGACGGCTGCGGCGGCCGCGGCGGCGAAGGCGCCGGCGAGCGAACCGCCGGGCGACGTCCCGCCGTTCCGCTACACCGCCGCGCTGGCCAACGAGATCGAGGAGCGCTGGCAGGACTACTGGGAGGAGCACGGCACCTTCTACGCCCCGAACCCGGTCGGCGACCTGGCCGACCCGTCCCACCCGCGTTCCGGGTCGGAGAAGCTGTTCGTGCTGGACATGTTCCCGTACCCGTCGGGGGCGGGCCTGCACGTCGGACACCCGCTGGGCTACATCGGCACCGACTGCTACGGCCGCTACCAGCGCATGGCCGGGCGCAACGTGCTGCACGCCATGGGCTTCGACGCGTTCGGGTTGCCGGCCGAGCAGTTCGCCGTGCAGACCGGCAAGCACCCGCGGCTGACCACAGAGGACAACATCCGGCGGTACCGGGCCCAGCTGCGCCGGCTGGGGCTGGCGCACGACCCGCGGCGCTCGGTCGCCACCACCGACGTGCCGTTCTACCGGTGGACCCAGTGGATCTTCCTGCAGATCTTCAACGCGTGGTACGACCCCGTCCAGCGCAAGGCCCGGCGGATCAGCGAGCTGATCGAGGAGTTCGAGCGGGGTGAGCGCTCCACTCCGGACGGTCGCCCGTGGACGGAGCTGTCCGATGTGGAGCGGCGGCGGATCATCGACGACCACCGGCTGGCGTACGTCAGCGAGGCGCCGGTGAACTGGTGCCCGGGTCTGGGCACCGTGCTGGCCAACGAGGAGGTCACCTCCGAGGGGCGTAGCGAGCGGGGCAACTTCCCGGTCTTCAAGCGCAACCTGAAGCAGTGGATGATGCGGATCACCGCCTACGCCGACCGGCTGCTGGAGGACCTGGACAAGCTGGACTGGCCGGAGCCGGTCAAGCAGATGCAGCGGCACTGGATCGGCCGGTCCACCGGGGCCCACATCAACTTCCCCTGCGGGGACACGGTGATCCGTGTGTTCACCACCCGCCCCGACACGATCTTCGGCGCGACGTACATGGTGGTGGCGCCGGAGCACGAGATCGTGGACTCCCTGGTGCCGGCGGCCTGGCCCAAGGGCACCAAGAAGTCCTGGACCGGCGGGCACAAGACCCCGGCCGAGGCGGTGGCGGCCTACCGGGCCTTCGCGGCCCGCAAGACCGAGGCCGAGCGTACGGCCGAGTCGCGCGAGAAGACCGGCGTCTTCATCGGCGCCTACGCCACCAACCCGGTCAACGGGGCCAAGATCCCCGTCTTCATCGCCGACTACGTCCTGGCCGGCTACGGCACCGGCGCCATCATGGCGGTGCCGGGCCAGGACGAGCGGGACTGGGAGTTCGCCGAGGTCTTCGACCTGCCGATCATCCGCACCGTGCAGCCGCCGGAGGACTTCGACGGCAAGGCGTACACCGGCGAGGGACCGGCCATCAACTCGGCCAATCCCGAGGTGGGGCTGGACCTGAACGGGCTGGGGGTGGCCGAGGCCAAGGCGGCCATCATCGAGTGGCTGGAGCGGGAAGGGCACGGCGAGGGTGCGGTCACCTACCGCCTGCGCGACTGGCTGTTCAGCCGGCAGCGCTACTGGGGGGAGCCGTTCCCGATCGTCTACGACGAGACCGGCCTGCCGATCGCGCTGCCCGAGTCGATGCTGCCGGTCGAGCTGCCCGAGGTCGACGACTTCTCGCCGCGCACCTTCGACCCCGACGACGCCGACACGACGCCGGAGCCGCCGCTGTCGCGGGCCAAGGACTGGGTGGAGGTGACCCTGGACCTGGGCGATGGCCCGAAGCGGTACCGCCGTGAGACCAACACCATGCCCCAGTGGGCCGGCTCCTGCTGGTACGAGCTGCGCTACCTGGACCCGGCCAACGACCAGGCCATGGTGGACCCGGCCAATGAGCGGTACTGGATGGGCCCGACCTCGCCCGACGACTGCGGCGGGGTGGACCTGTACGTCGGCGGGGTCGAGCACGCCGTGCTGCACCTGCTGTACGCGCGGTTCTGGCACAAGGTGCTGTACGACCTGGGGTACGTCTCGTCGTCCGAGCCGTTCCGGCGCCTGTACAACCAGGGCTACATCCAGGCGTACGCCTACACCGACAGCCGGGGCGTCTACGTGCCGGCCGAGGAGGTGGAGGAGCGGGACGGGGCCTACTACTACAAGGGCCAGAAGGTCAACCGCGAGTACGGCAAGATGGGCAAGTCGCTGAAGAACGTGGTGACGCCCGACGAGATGTGCGCCACGTACGGGGCGGACACGTTCCGGGTCTACGAGATGTCGATGGGCCCGCTGGACGTGTCCCGGCCGTGGGAGACCCGGGCCGTGGTCGGCTCGTACCGCTTCCTGCAGCGGGTGTGGCGGCTGGTCGTCGACGAGAACACCGGCGAGACGCGGGTGGTCGACGCGCCCATGGACCCGGAGACCGAGCGGCTGCTGCACCGCACCATCCACGGTGTACGGTCCGATATGGAGAATCTGCGGTTCAACACCGCGATCGCCAAGCTGATCGAGCTGACCAACCGGGCGACCGCCGTGAGCGCCAACGGGACGCCGCGGGCCCTGGCCGAGCCGTTGGTGCTGATGCTGTCGCCGTTCGCCCCGCACCTGGGCGAGGAGCTGTGGCGGCGGCTGGGCCACGAGGATTCGGTGGCCTATGTGGACTACCCGACGGCCGATCCGGCCCTGCTGGTGGCCGAGTCGGTGACCTACCCGGTCCAGGTCAACGGCAAGGTGCGGGCCCGCATCCAGGTCCCGGCCGACGCCGACGAGGAGGCGGTACGGACCACCGCGCTGGGCGAGGTGGCCGGCTTCCTGGACGGGCGCACGCCGAAGAAGGTCATCGTCGTCCCCGGCCGCATGGTGAGCGTGGTCGTCTGACCGGCCGGCCCGACCGCCCACCGTGGACAGTGGCCCGGTGGTCCGGCCGGTGACGGTGACGCTGCTGCGGGGCCCGCGTCCACGACGCGGGCCCCGTTCAGTCGGGTAGTCGTCAGTGACCCCGGAGTGGGCCCGCTGGTTACAGGGGTAGCGACAGAGCCATAATTGTCGGCGACTGTCAGGCGGCCGATCGTCGCCTGCGTGAACCAGGCTCGGTGAGCCGTCCTGTCCCGACGATGACGGCTCAACCCCCCACATCCCCGGAACGGTCCATGACATTGATGGCTGCCGGGGTCGCGTGTCTTACCGTCTCTGTGCTGTGGCATGCGTGCCTGGCCGTGGCGTCGGCGCGGGAGGCCGCCCGGTGGGCGGCTGGCGCTCCGGCGTCCGGCCCCGCCCGCGCGGGCGACGGTGGTGCGGCGGCCCCTTCTGTTCTCTGGCTCGTGTTGGTCAACCCGACGCCGGTGACGCTGGCGGCGGTGCGCGCGGTCGGGTTGCGGCTGCGGTGTCGCACGCGGGCGGTGCTGGTGGTCTCCGACCTGTCGCAGCATGAGCGGCCGGAGCCCGGAGACATGCATCGGCTGGTGGTCTCGCCCCGGTGGGAGCGCGCGGAGGTGCTCAACCGGGCGTACCGCCTGATCCGGGCCCGGTGCCGGGACTACGGCGAGGATCCGGCGCGGACCGTGGTGGGCGTGCTCGACGCCGGTGCGGTGCCGGATGAGGACCTGGCCGTGGCGGTGTGGCGGGCGTTCGCCGAGCCGCGGGTCGGGGCGGTGCAGGCGCGGGTGCGGGTCGTGGGCGCGGGCGCGCTGGCCGCGGCGGAGCGTTACGAGCGCGGGGTGCTGGCCGACGCGGTGAATCTCGTCCGGAGCCGGTGGGGCGCTGCGCGGCTCGGGGTCACGGGGGCGTTCGTGCGGCTGTCCGAGCTGTCGCGGCTCGGGCCGCGACCGTGGCGGCCGGGGGTGGCCGAGGACTACGGTCTCGGGGTCCGCCTGCGCCGGCTGGGCGTGCTGGTCCGGCACTGCCCGGGCGTGCGGGTGTCCACATTCGACAGCCATCGGGGCAGCGTCCTGCGTCGATACACCCGCGCCGCGCTGGGCCGGTGGCTGGCGTGGCGGCCGTGGGCGGGCCCCCGGCTGCGGTGGGAGCGGTTGTCGTGGGCGGGCCACGTGGTGGGCTGGCCGCTGCGGGGCCTCGTGGTGCTGTGGGTTCTGGCGGCGTTCGGGGCCGCGGCGGGAAGGCTCGGGGTAGCGGCGTCCGAGCCGGCGGCGGATGCCCCGTGGTGGTCCGCGCTGGTGTGGACGGCGCTGGCCATGGACACGCCGTCGTGGGCGGCGCTGGGTCAGGCGGCGGCGGTGTGGGCCGGTGTGGCGGTGGCCCCGGTGGTCGTGTGGTGGGTCGCCCGTCGGGATCTCGTCGTCGGCGACCTGGTGCGGGGCGCGCTGGGCCGGCCGTTGCTCCTGGCGGCGCGTGCGGTGGCGTTCGGGCTGGCGCTGGGCCGGTGGCTGACGGGGCGGCGGATGGCGGACCCGGTCGGGGCGCCGATCGCGCCGTCCCGGGTGACCGGCCGCGCCGGGGCGCGCGAGAAGCCGGTCTTCGTCGACACCACCGGTCGGCGGCGGCGTCGTCTGTGGACGGTCGCGTACGGGACCAGCGTGGTCGGCCTGGCGTACGTCGTGATGTTCGGCTTCGCCCTCGCCGGCGGACACGTCGCACCGCACGGCGGCGTGGGCGACCGGCCCCGCGTCGCCTACCCGATGCCGACGCCCGCGCCGCTGCCGCAGCCCACGACCGTCGAGCGGCCCGCCCGGAATGGCGGGGCGGTAGCCGGTTCGTTCGACCCGCAGCCCGCCGCCGAGCCCGCGCCGCCCGTCCAGCCGTCCCCGACGGCGGAGCCGGTGCCGTCCGCGGTGTCCCCGACCGGCGACCTGCCGCTGGCCGAGGACGCGCCCGTGGCCGAAGAGCCGGCACCCTCGGAGGAGGCGGCCCCGGTTGACGAGCCGGTTCCATCCGACGAGGCGTCCCCGACCGATGAGCCACCCGCGACGCCGGAGGCGCCCGACGCGCCGCCGTCGACGCCGGATACGGATCCGACCCCGACGTCGGACCCGCCTCCGCCCGATGAGACGGTGGAGGACGGCGATGGCGAGGGCGACGGCGTGACGCCGGCCGGCCAGAGCTGAGGGGCCTGGCGTGACCCTCGGACGTGACCGCGGTCCGGTGGCTTCCGGGCCCCGGGGCACCGGCCGGTCCCGCGCTCGGTCGGCGGCGGGAGGCCTCCTTCGCCGGGCCGCCTCCGCGCTGCGTACCGTGGGGTCCCCGGGCCGGGCGACCGCGGCCGGTGGTGTCCCTGAAGTTCGCGGCCTGGGGTCGTTGGTCCGTCGTCGGTTTCGGCTGCCCCGGCTGCGCCCGGTGGCGGTTCCGGTCGTGCTGCTGCCCGCGGCGTTCGGCGTTGTCCTGGTCTACAAGGCTTACCTCGACGCGTCGTTCCGCCCCGACGGCCGGGTCGTGACGAGCGAGAGTCAGGCGAGCGTGCCGTCCGAGATCCTCACCGGTGGGCCGTACCTCGACGCGACCGGCGGCCGGGTGGTGTCGTACGACCTTCCCCCGAAGACGGTGGTGCTCACGTTCGAGGACGGCCCTGATCCACAGTGGACGCCGCAGGTCCTGGACGTGCTGGCCCGGCACGGGGTGCGGGCCACGTTCTTCGTGGTCGGCACCGAGGTGGCGCGGTACCCGGAGGTCGTGCAGGCCATCGTCGAGCAGGGGCACGACGTGGGCGTGCACTCGTTCACGCACCCCGACCTCGCGTCGCTGTCGCCGTGGCTGCGGAGCATGGAGTACTCGCAGACCCAGATGGTGTTGGCGGCGACGCTGGGCGTCACCACACCGCTGATCCGGTTCCCGTACACCTCGGGACCGTCGGTCCTGGACGATGCGACCTGGCCGCTGGTGGTGGAGGCCGGCCGGGCGGGGTACGTCGTGGTGATGAGCAGTGTGGACAGTCGGGACTGGGAGACGCCCGGGGTCGACCAGATCGTCGCGGCGTCGCTACCCCCCGACGGCCAGCCCGGTGTGATCATGTTCCACGACGCCGGCGGTGACCGGTCGCAGACGGTGGCGGCGCTCGATCGCCTCATCCCGATCCTCAAGGACCAGGGTTACCGGTTCCTGACCGCGTCCGAAGGGCTGCGGGCGGCCCAGGCCCTGGCGGAGGTCGGCCCCGCGGAGGTCGACCCGGCCCTGGGCGAGACGACGGTGGACCTGTCGGTGATCCTGGCCGAGGCGATGCGAGTCCCGGTGCTCATCCCCGCGACCACGGCCGACGTGTGGCGGGGCCGCCTGCTCACGCTCAGCGTTCGGGTCGCGGACGGGCTGCTGGACGGGCTGCGGCTGGCGGTTCTGGTCATCGGTGGGCTGCTGGTGGTGCGAACCGTCGCCATGTTCCTGCTGGCCGGCCGGCACGCGCGGCAGCGCCGGTCGCCGTCGTGGTCGTGGGGGCCGCCGGTGACGCGGCCGGTGTCGGTGGTGATGCCGGTCTACAACGAGCGCGAGAACATCGCGGCGGCGGTGCGGTCGATCGCGTGTGGTGACTATCCGGCGATCGAGGTGGTCGTGGTCGACGACGGCTCCACCGACGACACCGCCGCCATCGTGGCCGGCCTGGGCCTGCCGAACGTCCGGCTGATCAGCATCCCCAACGGGGGCAAGCCCAACGCGCTGAACGTCGGTATCGCCCACGCCAGCCACGACATCATCGTGATGGTCGACGGCGACACGGTCTTCGAGCCGGACTCGCTGCGGATGCTGGTGCAGCCGTTCGCCGACCCCCGCGTCGGAGGCGTGGCGGGCAACGTCAAGGTGAGCAACCGCCGCGGGCTGATCGGCAAGTGGCAGCACATCGAGTACGTCATCGGGTTCAACCTCGACCGGCGGCTGTTCGAGCTGCTTCGGTGCATGCCGACGATTCCTGGGGCCATCGGTGCCTTCCGGCGGCAGGCCCTGCGCGACGTCGGCGGGGTCAGCGACCGCACCCTGGCCGAGGACACCGACCTGACCATGGCGATCATCCGCGCCGGTTGGCAGGTCGTCTACGAGGAGCGGGCGAGGGCCTGGACCGAGGCCCCGCACACCCTGCGCCAGCTGTGGCGGCAGCGCTACCGGTGGAGCTACGGCACCATGCAGGCCATGTGGGCCCACCGGGGCGCGGTCCGCGACCCCGGGCCCTCCGGCCGGTTCGGCCGCGTCGGGCTGCCCTTCCTCGCCACGTTCGGCATCGTCTTCCCGCTGCTCGCCCCCGCCGTCGACATCCTGACCATCTACGGCATCGCCGTCACCGGCAGTCTCACCACCGGGCTGGCCTGGCTGGCCATGCTCGGTCTCCAGCTCGCCACCGCCGTCGTCGCCTTCCGCCTCGACCGGGAGTCCCTGCGTCCTCTGTGGAGCCTGCCTCTCCAGCAGTTCGTCTACCGGCAGGTGCTCTACGTCATCCTTCTGCGATCGGTCGCCGCCGCCCTGGCCGGCGTCGCCCTGCGCTGGCACAAGCTCCAACGCACCGGCGCCGCCGCCGCCCACGCGTCCGGTTCCGTTCCCAGGCCGGTGAGGACCGCTCCGGGCCAGCGCGCCCGGCCTTCACCGACCACTGGGCGAGCCGGTGAGGGGAGCGGTCACCGACGCGAGACCGCACCCGGTGCCGTGCGGTGATGGCCCTCGCTCACCGCCATCTGGTCAGGTCCGCCCGGTTTGTCGGCATGGTCAGCTCCGCAGGCGTGCTGTCGCCTGGCTGGGCCGACCGGCCATGGGCGATCCCCGAGAGGTGCGTGATGAGTCCGTCACGGTCGACCGGCGAACGACCCGCTCTCCGAGCGGCGGCCGTCGGCGCGCCAGTGGTGTCGGGTCCGGAGGGCGACGGCGGTGCTCAGGGCCACGCCAAGGGCCAGGGGAGGAGCGTGAACGGGGCGGCGTCCTTGGCGACGACGGCGGCGCCGAGCAGCGCGTACGTCACCGCCGACGGGGAGCTGGCGAGCACCGTCCCCACGGCGTAGTCGCGCACCCGTACGCCCGAGGCGCCGTACGCGTACCCGACGAGCCCGAACGGGGCCACGGGCAGCGAGCGGACGGCGGCCACGGCCAGGACACCCTCCCGCGCGATCCACTGGTCGATCGCCGTCCAGGCCCGACCACCCCGTCGACCCGCCGCCCGGCGGGCCCAGTGTTGGATGCCCTGGCGGCCGAGGAGCCGTCCGGCGAGGAACGTCACCACCGCCGCCACCATGGTCACGGCCAGCGCGCAGATCGAGCCGGTCGTGGGCCCGAAGAGCAGTCCACATGCGACGGAGATCGGGGTTCGTGGCACCAGCCCGATCAGCAGGGTCGCGCCGACGAGCACACCGGCCACCGGAGCCGCCGGTCCGAGCCGGGCGATCGCATCCGGAACCGCGTCCAGGGGAGCCACCCACGCCGCCGCGGCCAGCGTCGTTACACCGGCCACCAGCGCACCCAGACGCCGACGCGGGCTCATGGAGGTGAGCCCTAGCGACGACGCATCGAGATGCCCGGCCGTGGGGTTTTGGTGATGGTTGGGGAGATGGTCGCAAGAATGGAACCGTATACCCGATCTCGGGGTAATACCCCATGTTGTCGCGATACCCGAGGTTGTGGCCCTGTCCGGCATCGCCCGACTGCGCCGGTGTGCGTTGTCGGATTTCCGTGTCGTGATCGTGATCCTCGTCGTTGCGCAGCCGGCGGCGGTCTCGTTGTGCGGCGAGGAGGTCACGCGTCATGCGGCCCGGACGCGTCAGGGGCACCCAAAGGAGGTCACGGAGTCGTAGGCCTGGAGCCCTCATTGGTGGGTCAGCGTTCCTTGGTGGTCACGGCCGCGGGGCGTCCGCTATCGATGATGCTGACTATTCGCCTGGGATGGCGAAACAGGACTGCCGTCGTGGAAGAAGGGTCTTTCGTAGTGAAAGAAGGAATGGAAGGGTCCCGCCCCCGTCGTCGCCGAGCTGTCGCCCCGCTGCCCACGCCCGCTCCGTGGCCGTCGCTCCGGCCCGGTCCACCCGTCCCGCGGCTCGCGCCCGTCGCGCCGTACGCCCTCGCCACTTTCGGTCGCATTGACCTCCCAGCCCGGCGCCTTCGGTCGTCTCCTGGCGATCGTGACCGGCTCGTAACCAGGGCTCGACGGTCCTGAATCGATTCCACGCCGGCTTGAACGTTTCGTTTCGAGATGGGCCGTTCGGAATCGTCCGTTGTGGACACTCGATCATCCGACGGCTGGCCCGAAGGGTAGGCGTTTGTCCAGTACTCGCCGTTCGGTGGAAGGCATCATCAGCCGTCCGGCCTGTCTTGTCCCAACGGACGGCGCATTGCGGGCCCGTGGTATCGGTTGGTGTCGCCGTCGGCACGGTCGCTTTTTTCCACTGGACACGGGGTGTTAACTCACGGCATTCAGCGCGACATGTGGCCGCCCTAAGCTCGGCGCCCGAAGCGGCGACGATGTGGAGGCGCCATGGTGGTGTTGCGACTGACCGTTATCGTGTCGCCGACGGCCGACGCCCTGGTACCAGGTCGTGGTGAGCCGGGAGTGGTTCGTGCCGAAAACGCCGCGACCGTACCCGCCGTCGCTTTGTGGCTGCTGGTTCCCGCAACGTGTGCGGAAGAGCCATGAACGGTCGAGATCACATGTCAAAGGGTCGACAAACGTGCACTGTGGATTGGGTTGGGAGCCTCGTGTATCGTACGGTCCGTCTTCAGCGGGCGGTTGGTCGCCGGTACCGTGCGGTGGCGCTCCTGCCCGTTCGCGGCTTGGACGTTTGCCGACAATGTCTCGCCTCGGCCGGGAAATCGCTTGGTCGAGGCAGTCAACACCGACGATCCGGACGGTCCGGAGGCTGCCGCCTCCGTGACCGACCGCCGGGGTTGTTCCGGGAGACCCTACGCCGGTACCAGCAAGGCACCAACGTTGGTGTGCTGGCCCGGTTGACCCGAACGACCCGCTCGTCGGTGTTGCCGCCATGCGCACGGACCGATAGTCAAGTGAGGGTTGCCTATAGACGACACCTGCGAGCCAGCGCCGTTACTGCCCGTCGCTACGTGTCTACACACGTCATCAGCCCGCTCGTCGCCACTCCTTCCAGACTCTGGGGCAACTACTCATGACGACCTTTCTCATTGTCTTCTTCTCCGTGTTCTTTCTCGTCTTCTCAGCGATCACGCTGTGGTGGACGATGCACGCGTGGCGAACCCCGGAGATGCTCGCCGCGACGCGTTTCCCGGAGCCCGACGGCGGTCACGAACTGACCTTCAGCCTGCTGGTGCCGGCCCGGCACGAGGAGGCGGTGCTGGAGCAGACGGTGGAAAACCTCTTTCGCTCCACGCACGCCAACTTCGAAGTGATCATCATCGTGGGGCATGACGACCCGGGCACGGCGGCGGTGGCCCGGCGGCTGGCCGAGCGTCACCGCGACCGGGTCATCGTGGTCACCGACACGAACGAGCACAAGAACAAGCCCCGGGCGTTGAACACCGCGCTGCCCTACTGCCGCGGCGACGTGGTGGGGGTCTTCGACGCCGAGGACCAGGTGCACCCGAAGCTGCTGGAGCACGTGGATCACGCCTTCCGGTCCACCGGGGCCGACGTCGTCCAGGGCGGCGTGCAGCTGGTGAACCTCCACTCGAGCTGGTACAGCCTGCACAACTGCCTGGAGTACTACTTCTGGTTCCGCAGCCGGCTGCACCTGCACGCCCGGCACCGCTTCATCCCGCTCGGCGGGAACACCATCTTCGTGCGGACGGAGCTCCTGCAGCGTGCCAACGGCTGGGACGGCACGTGCCTGGCCGAGGACTGCGACCTGGGCGTGCGCCTGTCCGCCCGGGGGGCGAAGGTGGTGGTGGCGTACGACCCGGCGCTCGTCACCCGGGAGGAGACACCGAGCTCACTGCTCGGTCTGATCAAGCAGCGCACGCGCTGGAACCAGGGCTTCCTTCAGGTGTATCGCAAGGGTGAGTGGCGCAAGCTGAGCACCTTCGGCCAACGGCTGCTGGCGCGGTACACGCTGACCCAGCCGTTCGTGCAGGCCCTCTCCGGCGTGGCGGTGCCGGTCGGCATCGCGGTGGCCCTGTTCGGCAACGTCTCCGCCCTGGTGGCGATGCTGAGCTTCGTTCCCTTGGCGCCGATGCTCAGCAACCTCGCCTTCCAGGCCATCGCGCTGCGGGACTTCGGCATTCAGTACGGCATCCGCATCCGGTTCCGCGACTACGTCCGCCTGTTCGTCGGCGCATTCCCCTACATGCTTGTCCTCGCCGTGGCCGCGCTGCGCGCCGCGATCCGTGAGTACACCGGACGTAAGAACTGGGAGCTCACCCGCCACGTTGGTGCCCACCTCGTGCAGCAGCCGGCGAGGGCCGACACGTGACGCCGACCCGCCCCGCTGACCCCATCGTTCGCCGGCACTCGCTGGCTTCGACGAATCGGAGCAAGGCATGACGGCCATCCTGACCCGGCCCACCGACGAGCTATCTGTGGCAGCCCCGGCGCCGGTCGCCTCACCGCCGGCGCCCCCGGCCGACCCGGCCCCGGGTCCTCGGCTCGACGCCCCGCGGCCCGTTCGCCGGCGGGCGGTACCCCGCTGGCTGGACGCCGCCATCGCCTGGCCGCTCGCCACGGCCATGGTGGTGCTGATCGCCTGGAACATCGGCGGTTTCCCCGGCGCCAGCGACGACGAGGGGACCTACCTGGCCCAGGCCTGGGCGGTGCGTGAGGGGATCGGCCTGGCGCACTACACGTACTGGTACGACCACCCGCCGCTGGGCTGGATCCAGCTCGCCGCGATGTCGTGGATCCCGGAGCTGCTCGCCCCGGATGTGCTCGCGGTCGCCGCCGGCCGGGCCGCCATGCTGCCGGTCGCCCTGGTCACCCTGGTGCTCACCTATCTGCTGTGCCGACGGTTGGGCTTCGCTCGCTGGGCCGCCGCGCTCGCGATGCTGCTCTACGGCCTGTCGCCCCTCGCGGTCACGATGATGCGCCAGATCTACCTGGACAGCTTCGCGGTCATGTGGATCCTGGCGGCGTTCGTGCTCGCCCTCTCACCCCGGCGGCACCTGTGGGCCTACATCGGCGCCGGCCTGACCGCCGGCGTCGCGGTGCTCTCGAAGGAGACCATCGCGGTCGTGCTGCCGGCGCTGTTCGTGGCCGTCTGGCGCGCCACCCGGCCCACCGCGATCCGGCCGTGGGCGGTGGCGGGCTTCCTGACCGCGCTGGTGCTGGTCGGCGCGGCCTACCCGCTGTACGCGACGATCAAGGGTGAGCTGCTCCCCGGGCCCGACCACGTGTCGTTGCTCGGCGCCATCCAGTACCAGCTGCACTCGCGCAGCGGCTCGGGCAGCGTCTTCGAGGCCGGCTCCAACGCGAACATGCTGGTACATGACTGGCTCTACTACGATGCGATCCTGCCGGTCGGCGGGCTCGTGGCCGCGCTCCTGGCGGTGTTCGACCGCCGGCTGCGGGTGCCGGCCCTGGCGCTGCTGATCCTGGTCCTGGTGGCGCTGCGGCCCGGTGGCTACCTGCCCGCGATGTACATCCTGCAGGCGTTGCCGTTCCTCGCGGTGCTGCTCGCGGGCGCCGTCCAGATCGCGGTCGTCGCGGTGCTGCGGGGGCGGACCCGTCGGGCTCGGGCCCGGATGCGCCTGATGCGGATGCGAGCGGCGACGGCCGTGCGGATGTCGCGCGTCGATCGCCTGGTCGTGGCCTTCGACCGGTGGTTGGTGTCCAGTCGCTTCGTCGCGGCCCTGGACCGCCGGCTCGCTTCGCTGCGCTGGCCCGCCCGGTCGCGGCGGGAAGGGGCTCGACGTCGCCGCATCTGGTCCCACGTCCAGCTCGGACTGCGGGTGGTGCTCGTCGCCGCGCTGGCCGGCCTGGCCATCGCGTTCGTCGCCCCGCGCTGGTACGAGGGCAACCGGCGCGCGGTCGTCGAGGACGCCAATGCCCCGTACCAGGCCGCGGGGAGCTGGTTGCGCACCAACCTCGATCGGGAGGCGGTCGTGGTGACCGATGACGTGCTGTGGCTGGACATCGTCGTGACGGCGGGCCTGCCCCGGGAGCAGGTGATCTGGTTCTACAAGCTCGACCTCGACCCGGAGGTCGCGCGGCGGTACCCCGGCGGCTGGCGCGACGTGGATTACGTGGTTTCCTCGCCGGCGTTGCGCGAGGACCCCGACCACTCCACGCTGCCGAACGTCGCGCAGGCCCTGGCCAACTCCGAGCCCGTCATCACGTTCGGCAGCGGAGACCATCGTATTGAAATCCGTAAAGTAATTGAGGCGTCCGGATAACCGGAGCCGCCGGCCACCCCTCGAGCCCCAGGCAAGGAGAGACCGTGACAGCAGTGATGGAATCGCCATCCATCGCGCCGGTCCGGCCACGCGCCGGATCAGCGGCCCGCTGGCGTACGCGCGCGGCGCCGCTGTTTCAGACCGGGTACACCGCGAACACGCCGCGCCAGAGCATCATCATCCCGACCTACAACGAGCGCGACAACATCCGGCCGTTGCTGGACCGGCTCGCGCAGGCCCTGCCTGCGCCCGGCACAGAGGTCATCTTCGTCGATGACAGTACGGACGACACCCCGGTCGTCATCGAGGAGGCGGCGCGCTCCTACGACATCCCCGTCACCGTCCACCACCGGCCGGCGCCGGTCGGCGGGCTCGGGGGAGCGGTCGTCGAGGGGTTCCGGCGCGCCCGCGGCGCGTGGATCGTGGTGATGGACGGCGACCTCCAGCACCCGCCGGAGCTCATCGACGAGCTCGTCGCCGCGGGCATACGGGACGGCGCCGACCTGGTGGTGGCGAGCCGCTACGCCGCCGGTGGCCGCAGCGACGGGCTCGACGGACGATACCGGCGCCTCGTGTCGCGGGGTTCCACGCTGCTGACGAAGCTGTTGTTCTACACGGCCCTGACCCGGGTGAGCGACCCCCTCAGCGGCTTCTTCGCGGTCCGGCGTACGTCGGTCGAAATCGATGAGCTGCGCCCCGAGGGCTACAAGATCCTCCTGGAGTACCTGGTCCGCACCCGGCCTGGTCGGGTGGTCGAGGTGCCGTTCGCCTTCGCGGCCCGCGCGGCCGGCGACTCGAAGGCGAGCCTCGCCGAGGGCCTGCGGTTCCTGCGGCACCTCGTTCGCCTCCGTGTCGGCGAGCAGCGACTGCGCATGCTCGCGTTCGCGCTGATCGGCCTGTCCGGGCTGGTCCCGAACGCGTTCGCGTTGTGGCAGCTGACCGAGACGGTCGGGCTGCACTACGCTCTGGCGGCCATCCTCGCGACCCAGGTGGCGATCGCCTGGAACTTCGCCCTGACGGAATGGCTGTTCCGAAAGCGCCGGCACCGCGCCCCGGCGGCACGGGCGATTCGCTTCTTCCTGCTGGGCAACGCCGATCTCGTGCTGCGCGTGCCCGCTCTCGCGTTCCTGGTGGACCAGGTCGGCATCAACTACCTGGTCGCCAACGTCGTCACGCTCGTCGTGTCGTTCCTGGTGAGGTTCGCCGTGGTCGATCGGGTCATCTATGCCCGCCGCACCGCGGCCAACGGGCTCGCGAGGCCGTCCCTGTCCGTGGAGGTATAGGTGACCGTCCGACAACGAATCACCCCTCGATCTTATACATCCCGACTTGTCGCTGCCTCTATGGCAGTGGCCATGGTGGCGGTGCTGAGCGCCGCCCGGCAGGCCCAGGCCGCGCCCGAACTGATCATCAACGGTGACCTCGAGCAGCTCGACGCGAGCGGCTTTCCGACCTGCTTCGAGCAGTCGGGCTGGGGCGACAACGTCTACAGCTTCTCGATCACGGACGACGCGCACAGCGGCGAGAATGCGGTCCGGCTGGAGATCACCGAGATCAGCAGCGGTGACCGCAAGGCCATGATGTACGAGGACGTCACCTGTGCGCCGCACGTGACGCCCGGGCACCAGTACGACCTGTCGGTGTGGTACAAGACCACGAGCCCGAACACGGTCATGACGATCTTCCGGCATGACGTGAACCTCGGCTGGCAGTACTGGACCGATCCCGGTCACCTGGAGGTCACCGAGGACTGGGCCCAGAAGACCATCCGGACCCCACCGATCCCGCCGGACACCGACCAGATCACCTGGGGCATCACCCTGTACGGCGTCGGTGTGCTCATCACCGACGACTACTCCATGGTGGACGCGACGCCGGAACCGCCGCCGTACGAGTGCACGGCGGGCGACGCCTGCACCATGGGTCAGTGGGAGATCATGCCGATCGAGTCGCCCGCGCGGGCGATGCACACGGTCGTCCTGCACGACGGCCGGGTGCTGATGGTGGCCGGCTCCGGCAACGACACCGACCTGTTCGCCGCCGGCACCTTCAAGACGGCGATCTACGACCCGCAGACCGGGACGTTCACCGAGGTCGACACGCCGACCGATCTCTTCTGCGCCGGTCACGTGCAGCTCCCGGACGGCCGGGTGCTCGTCATGGGTGGCAACCTCGACTACCCGGACCCCGAGGGCACCCACGGGTACGAGGGCCTGCCGGACTCGTACATCTTCGATCCCGCGACGAACTCGTACACGCGGATCAACGATATGCACGAGGGCCACTGGTACCCGTCGGCGACGATCCTCGGCAACGGCGACGTGATCTCGCTCGGTGGCCTCAAGGAGGACTCCACCGGAAGCGTCGCGGTGGAGTACTTCAACTACGCCGAGATGCGCTGGCAGGAGCTGTGGGAGACCAACCAGACCTGGCACTTCTGGGGTCTGTACCCGACGATGATCCTGCTGCAGGACGGCCGGCTGTTCTACACGGGCAGCCACGTCTTCGGCGACAACATTCCGGGAACCGGCGCGGCGATCTACGACTACCACGCCAACACCATCACGCCCGTCCCTGGCCTGCGGGAGCCGAACAAGCGCGACCAGTCGATGAGCGTGCTGCTGCCGCCGGCGCAGGACCAGCGGGTGATGATCGCCGGTGGTGGGAACATCAACACCAACCCGGAGCCACTGCGGTACACGGACATCATCGACCTGAAGGTGCCGAACCCGCAGTACGTGCCGGGACCGGACCTGCCGCTGTCCCGGCTGGAAACCGGTGAGCTTCAGCCGGAGCACCAGGGCAAGATGTACGTCAATCTTGTCATCCTGCCCGACGGCACCGTGCTGGAGACCGGTGGTGCGCTGTACAACCGGACCGACCCGGTCTTCGGGGCGTCGATCTACGACCCGGTGACGAACGAGTTCACGCCGGTGGCGGCCGACCCGCTGCCGCGGGGCTACCACTCGTCGGCGGTGCTGCTGCCGGACGGACGGGTGATGGCCTTCGGCGACAACCCGGCCGACGGCTCGTACGAGATGCGGGTCTCGATCTACTCGCCGCCGTACCTGTTCCAGGGCCCGCGGCCGCAGATCCTGTCGGTGGCCTCGACCGAGTGGGAGTACGGCACGGTGCAGGAGATCACAGTGGACGGTCCGGTGGCGAAGGCGGCGCTGATCCGCCCGGCCGCGGTGACCCACCAGTCGGACCCGAACCAGCGGTACGTCGACCTGCCGATGACCGTCGACGGCAACACCATCGGCCTGAACCTGACCAGCAACCCCAACCTGGCCCCGCCCGGCTGGTACATGCTGTTCGTGGTCTCGCCCAACGGTGTTCCGTCGGTCGCCACGTGGGTGCATGTGTCATGAACGAGCGAGTGACTGCCCGGCGGCGGCCTGACGCCGCCGCCGGGGCCGGCGGTCCCGGCCCGGTTGCGCGGCTGTGGGCGGCGGTGCGGCGGCACTGGCGGCCGATCGCCATCGCGGGCGCGATCCTCGTGGTGGCCGGCATCGCGTTCTCGGTCCCGGTCGGCCCCTCGGACGATTCCGAGGTGGCGCAGCCCAAGGCACCCGGCGGCTCAGGCTCCGTGACGCCCACGGCCTCGCCGGCGACGGCGAGCCCGGACCCCGCGGTCCCGGCCGTCGCGACGCCGGTCCCCGAGGCCCCGGCGGCCGCCCCGACGCCCACACCGACCACCGAGTCGGCGAACCAGCGACCCGATCCGTTGATCCGGGACTTCGCGCGCCAGCCCGGGGTGGCTCCGCTGCCACCGCAGCCCTCGCCGACCGGCGGCGTGGAGCTGCCCTACAACGTCAACGGCTGCGACTTCAACTACGGCAATGTCGGGCAGTGCATCCCGGCCCAGTTCCCGGCCAGCGTCACCGACCGGTGCGCCTGGCTGGCCCGACAAGGACTGGTGTCGATACCGGTGAACGGCACCGACCGCCACGGCCTCGACGTCGACGGCGACCGGATCGCCTGCGAACCCGACGAGACGGCGTAGCCAACCCGACGACTGGTGGGCCCGTGTCCCTTGTAGACACGGGCCCATTGGTCGTCTCGGCGGTGGCGCGGGTCCCCGGGTTCCGGGGGCACGGGCCTGCGCACGGCCGAGCGCCCGCTCGATGGCGGCGCCGGGCTCGGCCGGCGGGGCGCGGTGGCGGCACCCATGGTGGGCCGGCGGTGCCAGCGGGTCGGCGTGCTCGACGGCGACCATGATCGGGGTTCGAGGCACGAGTGCCAGGTGCCCGGTGCCAGGTTTGGAGATCGCGTCGACGAGTCGTTCGATCGTGCCGGCCTGCTGGGCGCCCGGAACCAGAGAAGCCGATCTCCGAAAGGTGATCTCCGTTCGCCGGTCCACGTCGGCGTCGGGTCTGACGGATCTCGGACGCTTGCGAGCGGAATCCTTGGCCAAACCACCCGCCAGGTCGCCGGCGGGTCAGTAACGTACGGACTTGTTGTCCGTGGTCGCCCCCGCCGACGCCCGTCAGCGAGTCCACGGACGACGGAGTTGATCTATTCCGGGCGTGCACACGTCAATCCCTCCACGACCGGACTTACAAACGTTCGGGAGCTGACGTGTCAACCCTGTTGACCGGTCCGAGCCAGCCCGAGGCGCCCGATCATCCGAAGGCCGACCGTCTTGTCGCGCGGCCAGGGCTGGGGCGATCGGAGACACTCAATCGGGCGGTCCGGCTGGTCGAGGGCGGGCACCGCCGGAAAGGCGAGGGCTCGTCGCGTATGGTCATCGCCATTCGGGCCGGTGGCGCCCGCCCCGGCGACGGGCTCGTCCCCACGGACGGGTGGGCCCTGGCCGACCCGGTGGTCGGGGCGGTCCAGGCCAGGGCGGAGACGGTCGGGGCGGGGCCGGTCGAGCCGGCCCGGCCGTACAACGACGCCGGGCTCGGCAACGCTGTCCATGAGCTGCCCTCGGCGTGGCGCTCGTCCGACCGGTCGGGGGAGGGTACAGGGCCGCGAGCAAGGCGGGTAGGCCAGTGACCTCGCGGGCGTTCGATGACCCGACGCGGTCGGCCGGGCGTTCGATCTTTGTTGACGCGACAGGGCGTCGTCGCCGACGGGTTTGGCTGATCGCCAACGGTACGGCCTTCGTGGGGGTGGTGTACATCGTGGTGGTCGGTGTCGCCCTCGCCCGAGGGCCGGTCTCGCCGCACTGGGATTCCTCCGGGCTGGCCCCGCAACCCAGCCCGATTCCGGTCTCGCCGGGCACGCCTGAGCCGGAGTCCGAATCGGTGCCTGACCCTGAGTCGGATGAGCCGACTCGGCGGCCGACCCGCAACGTCGATGCCGTGCGGATGAACGTCGAGCGCACGCCGGAACCGGCGCCAACGCCCACCTCGTCCCCCTTGCCCACGCCGTCGGTGTCGGCCTCGCCGTCGGTGTCGGCCTCACCGTCGGGGTTGCCTTCGTCGTCGGCGTCGCCGTCGTCCTCGCCGTCCCCGATGCCTACGCCGTCGGTGTCGGCTACGCCGTCGGTGTCGGCCTCGCCGTCGCCGTCGTCGTCCGCGTCGGGGTCACCGTCGTCGGCGTCGCCGTCGTCGTCGGGGGTGCCTCCGTCGTGTGCGTCGGGTGCGCCGCCGACGTCGGCCTCGCCGTCCCCGACGCCGTCCGGGGCGCCGGCGCCGTGTGCGTCGCCGACGTCGGCCTCGCCGTCCCCGACGTCGTCCGGGTCGGATCCGAGATCATTGATCCAAGACGCCGGGCTGCCGTTGCTGCTGTTCGTGCTCGGCGGCTTCATCCTGGGACCGCGGCGCGTCGGGAAGCCTCGGCGGCGACGGCTTCCTCAGCCTGGCCGCGTTCGGGGTGGCCTTCTCGTTGCTCGCCCCGGTGGGGGACATCCTCACGGGCTACGGTCTGGTCGTCGGTAACCGCCGGGCCCTGCCTGGCCCGGATGCCGGTGCGTCGGTCAACCGCTGTGGTGCCGGTCCGGCTCGACCGGGTTCTCGCGTCCACTATGGAGCTTGCCGCGGCCGCCGGTCGCCCACCGGCAACGGTTCTCCTTCGTCCGGTTGCGATCGCTGACGGCCGCCCTGGCCGGCCTGGCGTTGTGCTGGTGGAAGTTCCCCGGACCGACGCGGCGGCGTACCCTTCCCGAAACGCGCGCCCCTGACCGTGGCTGACGGCGACGGGCCCATGCCGGCAGGGGTCGTGCGATGGCGGGTCCTCCGCGTGGTCGCGACGGGTAATGTGCGGGACGTGCCGCGGAGAGCGTCTCGGAAGGCCCGGCTGACGGGCCTCGGCTTGGTTGCGCTGGGCTCGCTGCTGGCCCTGACGACCTGCTCCGTGCCGGGCGAGGAGATCTCTGCCCCGGTCGTCCGGGCGTACATCACGGGGTACTCGTACTTCGACAACACGCCGCCGGGCTCTGCGCGCATCTCCCACCCGGTGGTGCACACGGTCGCCGGTGGAATCGGAACCTACGAGGACCCGGTGACCGTGGCGGTCGGTCACGTTCGCGAGGATGGTGACCACCGCCTGGACTGGCCGGCGGGGACCCGCTTCTATCTGCCGAACCTGCGCCGGTACCTGATCGTCGAGGACACGTGCGGCGACGGTGAACGACCGCAGGAGGCGGGGTGCCACTCGGGCTACCCGGCCGACGCCAGCACCTGGCTCGACGTCTGGGTCGGCGGCGAGGGAGGCACGCGAGCGGGAGCGGAGCGGTGTATGGCCGCATTTACCGGTGTGTGGGACGTGCTGGTCGATCCACCCCCGGATCTCGCGGTCGACCCGGGGGAGATCTACGACCCGGCGCGCGACGGTCACCCGGACGGCTGCGCCGAGCAGTACGGCAACGACGTCGTCCGGGCGCGCTGACGGGCTACCGCCAGCGCGCCGCACCGCTGCCCGGCCTCGGACACGGCGCACGCGGCCGCCGCAGCATGGTCGCCCCGGCCACGAGGCCGCCGACCGACAGGGGGGCGCCCGTCTCGCCGGGCTCATCCGCGCGTGCCGACCGAGGTCCGCACCGGCGGTCGTGGTAGCTTGCCCACGCATGAGCGGTGTGCTGGCCGACCTGCCGGCGTCGTGGCTGACCGCGATGGGTCCGTTCCTGGACCCGGACACGGTGACGAAGCTGAGCGCGTTCGTCGAGGACGAGTACGCCCACCACGAGGTCTTCCCACCCCGGGCCGACCTGTTCGCCGCCCTGCGGCTGTGTCCGTACGAGAGCACCCGGGTGCTGATCCTCGGCCAGGACCCGTACCACAAGGCCGGCCAGGCCCACGGGCTCAGCTTCAGCGTGCGGCCGGGCGTCGCTGTGCCGCCGTCGTTGCGCAACGTCTACAAGGAGATCGCCGAGGACCTCGGCGTCCCGCCGCCGCCGAACGGTGACCTGACCGGCTGGGCCGCCCAGGGGGTGCTCCTGCTCAACGCGGTGCTGACCGTACGGTCGGGCGCGCCGGCCTCGCACGCCGGTCGCGGGTGGGAGCACGTGACCGACGCGGCCATCCGCGCGCTCAACGAGCGGCCCACGCGGGTCGTGTTCCTGTTGTGGGGTGCGTACGCCCGACAGAAGGCGGCGCTGGTGACCGCGCCCCACCACGTGGTGCTCGAGGCGGGGCATCCGAGCCCCATGAACCCGCGCGGCTTCCGCGGCACGCGCCCGTTCAGCGCCTGCAACAAGGCGCTCGTCGAGGCCGGGCTGGCGCCCATCGACTGGTCCGCGCCCGGTCTGCTGTCCCCGGTTCCCCAGCCGTAGTGCCGACGGCGCCGGGCCCGGGAGCCTGGTCGGTCACCGGGCCACGCCGCGTCGGGCCACGACAATCCCGCGCCGGATGGGGAAGGCGCGTACGGTCAGCGAATCGCGGCCAGGCGCTCCGCCCGCAGCCGGTTGGGCCAGGTGTCGTCGATGGGGGCCACGGGGGAGCCGACCGCCCAGGAGATCAGCAGGTCGGCCAGCGCCGGGTTGCGGGCCAGCACAGGGCCATGCATGTAGGTGCCGATGATCTTGCCGTGCCACACGCCCTCGGTGGCCCCGTCGTTGCCCACGCCGGTGGTGACCCGGGCCAGGGGCTTGAGGCCCGGGCCGAGATGCGTCCGCCCGCCGTGGTTCTCGAAGCCGGTGAGGGTGGGCAGGTTCAGCGCCGGGTCCGCCTCGCCGGCGAGTTCTCCGACGGCCCGGGTGGGACCGCGGTCGGAGCTGATGTCGAGGATGCCGAGCCCGGCGCACTTGGTGCCCTTGGCGAAGAACGAGGTGCCGATGAGCTGGTAGCCCGCGCACACCACGAGCGCGGTCGCGCCGCGCTCCAGGGCCTGGTGCAGCCCGCGGTTGGCGTTGAGGCGCTGGGCCGCCAGCGCCTGCGGACCGTCCTCCCCACCACCAAGGAGGTAGATATCTCCCTGCTGCGGTACAGGCTCGTCGGAGCGCACCTCGATGGTCTCGACGGGAATCCCGCGCACGTACGCCCGACGGGCCAGGATGAGCATGTTGCCGCGGTCGCCGTACGTGGAGAGCAGGTCGGGGCAGAGCCACACGATGCGCAGCGCGGACTCGCTGGCCGGGTCGTCGCCCTCGGCGAGGTGGCGGGGCCCGGACTTTCGGGGCGACGCGACGCTGTACCTGGGCTCAGTTGACACGGTTGAGCTCCGCTCGGATGTCCTGGAACGCGGTGTAGTTGGCGATCACCTCGAGCCGTCCGGGTGGTACGGCCGCCACCGCCTTGGCGAAGGTCGGGACGTACTCGAACTCGACCTCGTTGACCTCGAGCCGAACCGCCAGGTCCATCGCCCGTTCGCCGGTGATGAGCACCCGCCGCCCTTGCAGTGGCGAGAAGTCCACGTCGTACAGCCACGAGGTGTCCAGGCCGTCAGGGTCGCGGGCATTGATGGCGAGCAGGGTCGGCGCCCGCTCGGCCATGTCGAACGCCTCCAGCCAGCCGGCCGGGTTCTTGGCCAGCAGCAACCGGATCGTCCGGCCGTCGCGTTCGACCGTGGCGTACCGTCCGGCGATCGAGGCGACCGTGGCCAGCCGCGGTAGGGCGGCGGCGGGATCGACCCCGAACTGGGCCGCCACCGCCAGCGCCGTGGCCGCGTTCGCCCGGTTCACCCGGCCCGGGAGCTGCAGCATCAGCTGATGGTGGTTCCCGTTCGGGTCCACCACGGCGTCGCCCTCGACCCTCCACTGTGGAGTCGGGCGGCGCAGCTCGCAGCCGGCGCACGCCCAGTCCTCCCCTGACCGAACGATGTGCGAGCCGCAGGCGGGGCAGACCCAGGAGTCGTCGTGCCACCGCTGGCCTGAGGCGACCCAGGTGACGTGGCGGGCCGCCCTGGCTGCGTAGACCACCATCGGGTCGTCGGCGTTGGCGACGATGTGGCTGTCCCGGTCACGGACCGCGTCGCGCCACAGGGCCGCCATCATCGCCACCTCCTTCGCCCGGTCGAGCTGGTCCCGGGAGAGGTTCAGCAGCGCGATCGCCACCGGGTTGGTGGCGTCGATGACCTGCTTGAGGTAGTGCTCGTCGACCTCGAGGACCGCGTACGGCGTGTGGCCGGCGCGCGCCAGCGCCGACGTGTGCCCGGTGGGCATGTTGGCCCCGAGCGAGTTCGTCGCCACGTCGCCGAGCACGCCCATGGCGGCGGCGGTGAGGCGGGTCGTGGTGGTCTTGCCGTTGGTGCCCGAGACGAGCGCCACCTGGCGGCCCGCGGCCAGGTGCTTGAGCAGGTCAGGGTCGATCTTGAGGCCGAGCCAGCCCCCGATCACCGACCCGTCGCCCCGGCCGGCCGCCCGGGAGAGGGCCGACGCGGTGCGGGAGACCGTGGAGGCGAGCCTGGCGCGCAGGGGCAGCCCGCCACGCCCCGTGCCCTGCTCTGCAGTCGTCATGGCCCTCCGCTCGCTGCATCCACCCCTCGGCCCGGCCGCACGGCCCGGACGCGAGGGAGTCGATGCGAAGAGACTATCGCCCCGGGTGGCGGGTGGTCCGGCTGGTCGCGGGCCGGGGCCGGTCGGCGCGACCGGCGGGCCGGCGCCCCGGACGGGGGACAGTCACCGGCCCGCCTTTCCGCGTGATCCCGCCCGGCCCGCCTGCCCGCGGCGCCCCGGGAGTGCCGGCCGTCGTCCCCGGGCCGCGGTTCGCTCGTGTCCGCCGGCGGTCGGTACGGACGTGGCCGGCCCGGACGGTTCGGGCGCCGGGTTTCGTACCGGTAGCGGGCTCGACGCCTGCCTCCGTGGTCCCGACGCGGTGGCTGGGCGCGGGCCCGCGCCTTCCTTTGCTTCCTTACTTCTTTCTTTCTTCCTTCGTGACTTTCTTCTTCCCTCGTGCGTCCCGGCCCCTCTTCCGGCCACCGTGACCGTCCGGTCCGCCGCATCCGCCGGCCGGGCGTGGCCCCGTCGCCGTGGTGATCCTTCTCTCGTCGGACCTCCGCGGGATGCCGCTTCGACCCCGCCTCCGCTTCCCGGACGGTGGCTCGGGGCCCGGTAGGGCCGCCAGGCCACCGACGCTCGCGGTTGGATCGATGTCCGTGGGCGCCGACCCGGCCGTCAGCGGCGATGGTGCGGTCGGCGCTCGCGGGGGCAGCCGCTCGTCTTCGTTGACCTCGATCGATAGCCATCCGATGATGCGGCCGGCCGGTCGGCATCGGTTGTCATCTATGGCTCGGTGGCCTTGTCCGGTCGGCGGCCCGGCGGGGCCGGCCGGTTGGGCGGCATCGCCGGGCCGCCTGTGCGGGCGTCGCGGGGTTGTCATCGGTCCGTCATCGGGTCGTCATGAGGCATGGTGACGACGGTCCAAAATGTCGGAAATATACAATGTATCCCAGTTTCCCTGGGCCGCCGGGACCCCGAATCGTTGTGATTGACATCACTGAGCACATACACAACTCTGATGTCAAGCGTGACACGCCGTAGTCGAAAGTCGGGCACGAACGGGCGAATCGGGATGGCCGACCGACGTCAATCACTTTGAGTACCGTACTGTGTGCAGCGAGTAATGAGGGTGGTGGGCTAGAACATTTCGAGTCACCCCACCCGGGGTGCACCGTGTCGCCTGGGTCACGTCGAGTCCTGCCCACTCGGGCGGCACGCTCCACGAGGGACAAGTCAAGACGGGTCAGGGCAGGATCGCCGGACCACTCCCGGCGGGGCGCGAGGCGCCCGTCCGGAGTGGAGCAGCGCCGCCGCGGCCGGCTGTGGGGTGTGGACAGTCGGTTGTGGACGCTTGACCGGTCGCGCGAAAGGCGGCCTGGTCGCGAGCGGCGGCGCACGTGGACCAGGGCAAACCCTCGCCTGGCCACGGTGTCCGGGAGACGTGCCGGAGGGACACGATACGTGTACATCAGCATCGCCCACGGCCCCGACCGTTCGGGCGCCGCTCGTGGGTTCCGCCCGCACGGGCGCACGAGTGCGGCGACACTGGCCGCCCTCAGCGTCATTGCCACGGGGGGCGTGGTGCTCGCGACGCCTGGCGTCGCCCACGCCGTGGCAGCGGAGCCTGTCCAGAGTGGACAGTCCATTGTCGCCCTTTCACCTGTCGTTGGGCCGGTAGTGCCGCCGACCAGCGCTCCCGCGCGGGGAACCAGCATCGCCCTGACGGTCGACAAGGCGACCATCCTCGATGGACAGTCCATTGTGTTCAACGGCACATTGACACTGCGGAAGAAGGGCACCCCGCTGACGAACCAGGCCGTCCGGCTGGAGGAGAACAGCGGCGGCGAGTGGAAGACCGTCGCCAGCGCCCTCGCGGCCGCCGACGGTACGGTCACCTTCACGGTCAAGCCGACGACGTCGGCGAAGTACCGCCTGGCCTACGCGGGCGTCCAGACGCTGCGGGCGTCGGTCTCGCCGGAGCAGGTCATCACGGTCAAGAAGCCACCGCCGCCACCGCCGCCCCCGCGGACGTCGTCCGTGGCGTCGAACCGTTCGGCATCGTCGGCCGGGACCTCGAAGATCGGGGCCAACGGCAACCCCGGCAGCGCCACCGGTCAGGCCATCGTGGCCGCGGCCGCCGCGCAGTCCGGCAAGCCGTACTCCTACGGCTCCGCGGGCCCCAACGCGTTCGACTGCTCCGGCCTGGTGAAGTACGTCTTCGCCCAGTTCGGCATCTCGCTTCCGCACAACGCGCACGCCCAGATGAGCTACGGGCGGCCGGTCTCCGCGGCCGAGGCGGCGCCGGGTGACCTGGTCTTCTTCCTCGACGGCGGGTACGCCTACCACGTCGGGATCTACGCGGGCGGCAACATGATGTACGACGCGCCGAACGCCGGATCGACCGTGGGCAAGCACGTCATCTGGACCTCGAACGTGGTCTTCCGCCGCCTCGTCTGAGCGGGACCCGGCACCGCGTCGGAGCCGGACCCCCGTGCCCGCGCCCCCGATCGCGGAGCGTGGCCGTCCGGCTGAGGGTCCAGTTTGGATGGTCGCTGGGCTACTTGCCCAGGAAGGTTCGGCTTCGCCGGAACGCGGCCCGCGCGTAAGCGAGGTTGTGGCCACGTAAGCGAGGTCTCGGCCACGTAAGCGAGGTCGCGGCCACGTGACCGGCCACCGGCCCGGACGTGGGCGGGCGACGGCCCGAGCAGGCGGCCGTGATCCGGGCTCGGTTCCCGGGCGTTCGACGGGGACTGCGGTCGCCCGGTGACGCGGTCCACTGTCCACGATGGCGGGTCCGGCCGGCCCCGGCCCCGGCCCTCACGGAGCCGGCCCGGCCGGTGGCGACCGTGGGGTGCGGCCCGGCCGCCCCGGGGCAGGGTGGTCGATGCGGCCGTGGGTCGTGGCGCGGCCCCAGGGTGGTGGGCCTGCCCTGGGGCCGCCGGTGTGACCACCGGCGCCGCGGGGGTGGTGGTGCGGTCGGTCCGCAGGTGCGGGCCGGGCACGATCACGGACCGCGAACGGGGCCGTCCCAGTGGTTCCCGGTCCGGGCCGGCTGTCCTCCTGCCTCCCGCTTCGCTCCGCATGGCGGGTGACGGGCCCCGTCCCCGCCCGCGGGGGACCCGCGGGACGTCCCGGACCTTCGTCACCCGGTCGTGAGGCCTTCGGTCCCCCCGGGTGTGGCCCGCCCGGCTCCGGGGGTGTGACCGGCTTCGTGGCCGGGTCGGCCGGCACCCTGGCCCGGTTCGGGCTCGCGCAGCCCGGTCCGGCTTCTCGCGACCCGTCCGGGTTCCCGGCCGCATGTCCGGGCCGGCCGGCCCGCCGGCTCTCCGCGCCCGGCCGGCTCCCCGCACCCGGCCGGGGGTTCCGGCACCCTGTCCCGGGCACTACCGGATCGAGCGCCCACGCCCTGTCCCGTCTGTCGGCCCTGACTCGGGCACCCCCTGTCGGCTCCCGCCCCCCGGTCCGGGCGCCCGTCATCCCCGCCGGGCCATCCGCTCACCGCCCGGTCCGGCCGTCCTCCACTTTCCTCCACCCCCCGCCCCGGTCCCGGGCGGCTCGTGTCCAAAATGCGAGGTTTATACCGGTAACTCCGGGTTCCGGGAGGCGGGAGGGCCGCCGCTGAGGGCGGATGGCGGCGCTCGTCCCTCCACCTCGTACCACGCGCTGTGACGTGCTCGGACGCCCCGCGATTCGGGCATATCACCCGGCTAACGGGTTGACGGTGGAGGGAAGTGGAGTACAGTGGGGCGCATTGGCGGAGCCGGAGGCTCCACCGGCCCCACGGGGACAGGTAGTGCAGGGGCGAGGGGGGAAGGTCCCGTGTTTCTGGGCACCCACACGCCTCGGCTCGACGAGAAGGGCCGGCTGATCCTTCCGGCGAAGTTTCGCGAGGAGCTGGCAGGTGGTCTGGTGATCACGAAGGGACAGGAGCGCTGTCTCTACGTGTTCCCGACCGCTGAGTTCCGGCGCCTCGCGGAGGAGCTGCAGGCACAACCAGTGACCAACAAGGCGGCTCGCGCGTATGGCCGGGTGTTCTTCGCCAGCGCGCACGACGAGGTGCCGGACAAGCAGGGCCGGGTGACCATTCCCGCGCACCTGCGCGAGTACGCCGGGTTGCACCGTGACGTCGTCGTGATCGGCGCGAGCAACCGCGTGGAGATCTGGGACCAGCAGGCATGGGAGCGGTACCTGGCAGAGAACGAGCAGGCGTTCGCCGAGATCGAGGAGGGGGTGTTGCCCGGCGGGCTGTGAGGCCCGCGGGAGTGGGTGATAAGGGTCCGTTCTGGACAGACCACTATGGACTGTCCATGATGGGCTAAAGGTTTCCGGGTGCGACCAAGGCGCTCGGTGCCCCGGGCGTCGCACAGGGGGGACCGGCGCGACGGAGGCCTCGCGACCGCGTGAGTTGACCGACCGGCCATCGCTCACGCTCGCCGGGCCCGGGCGCGTCGGTAGCTTCATGGCAGCGCGGCGCTGCGGGGCATGCCTATCCGTACCGCCAGATCTCCCACCGTTGCGCGCACCTGACGCCTCTTCCCCGGCGCCAGGCGTAGCGGGCGGCCGGGGATCTGGCGGTACGGCCACACCCGTCTTTCGCTGGAGCACCGCCACGGGCGACATCCGTACGGCAGGCAGCAGGACAGCCCGGCCGCGAACCGGGCAGTGAGGAAACCAGCGCGGGCGACCGCGGGCCGCGGGGCGGCGCTGGAAGCTAGGGGGATCTTCGTCGTGGGCAAGCGTCAGGCTTCCCACGGCTCAGGCGCACCGGCCGGGGGGCAGGGTGCGCCCCGGGCCATGGGCAACGGGCACGTTCCGGTGCTGCTGGCACGGTGCCTGGATCTGCTCGGGCCCGCGCTGGACCGCACCGATCCGGTGCATGTGGACGCCACCGTGGGCCTGGGCGGTCACGCCGAGGCGGTGCTCGCGGCCCATCCGACGGTCCGGCTGATCGGGCTGGACCGGGACCCGGAGGCCCTCCGGCGCAGCGCGGAGCGCCTGGCCCCGTACGGCGATCGCGTGCGGCTCGAGCACGCTGTCTACGACGAGTTGCCCGACGTTCTCGACCGGCTGCAACTGAACACAGTGGACAGCGTGCTGTTCGACCTCGGGGTCTCGTCGATGCAGCTGGACGAGCCGAGCCGGGGCTTCAGCTACGCCCGGGACGCCCCGCTGGACATGCGGATGGACCCGACCCGGGGCATCACGGCCGCCGACGTCGTCAACACCTACTCGGCCGAGGACCTGACCCGGATCCTGCGCCGCTACGGCGAGGAGCGCTTCGCCGCCCGGATCGCGGCCGCCATCGTGCGGGAGCGGCGGCGCGCGCCGTTCACGTCCTCCGCCCGGCTGGCCGATCTGGTGCGCGCGGCCGTGCCGGCGGCGGCCCGGCGGACCGGTGGTCATCCGGCGAAGCGAACCTTCCAGGCGCTGCGCATCGAGGTCAACGGGGAACTGGCCGCGCTCGAGGCCGCCCTTCCCGCGGCGATCGAGGCGTTGTCTTTGGGCGGCCGGATCGTTGTGCTTTCGTACCACTCGCTCGAGGACCGGATCGTCAAGCAGGCCTTCGCCGCGCGCGCCCGGTCCACCGCCCCGGTCGACCTGCCGGTGCCGCCACCGGGAACCGGGCCCACGCTGCGGCTGCTGACCAAGGGCGCCGAGGTACCGAGCCGGGACGAGATCGAGGCGAACCCGCGAGCGGCTTCGGCCAAGCTCCGCGCCGCCGAGCGCATCGACCCCGACGCGCCGCGCGGCCGCGCGATGCGGGGCGGACGCACGGTGACCAGGCCGACCATCCCGGACACAACCGTCCCACCGACCACATCGGCCACCGGAACGACCACATCGGAGACTCGCCGGCCACGCCTGCGCAGCCGGGACACACACGACGACGAGGGGGGAACATGACCGTCGAGACCAGGCCACGCTCCACACGCGACGGTGGGCGGGGCGAGCCGCGGGCCGGCCGCCCGTACCGGGGGTACGGCGCCTACACCGCCGGGTCGACGGCGTTGCGCATCGACTACGCCGACGACCTCGACGAGCGGGACGCCGACGAGCTGGATGTCGACGAGCTGGATGTCGACGAGCTGGAGCTGGATGTCGACCGGCTGGGTGGGGGCCGCGTCCGGGCCGGGGGCCGGACGGCGACCCGGAGCCGGCCGCGCCCGGCGCGGATCCCGCGGCCGCGGCGGCGCACGCCGTGGATCAAGGACGTCACGCCGACGCCGGCCCCGGTGACCGACCCGCCGCCGTTGCCGGTGAGCCTGCCCAGGGCTCCGTTCCTGCTGCTCATGGCCGGTCTCGTGGTGGCCGGGGTGGTGGGCGTGCTCGTCCTGCACACCAAGATCAATGAGGGCGCGTTCCACCTCAGCGACCTGCGCGCGAACCAGGCCAGCCTGGACCAGCAGGAGCAGCAGCTCGAGCAGCAGCTGGCCGACCTCTCCTCGCCCGGCAACCTGCGCGCGGCCGCCACCCGGCTCGGCCTCGTGCCGGCCGGCGACCCGGCGTACATCTACCTGCCCGACGGCCGCATCGTGGGCGTGCCCCAGCCGGCCTGGGGGACCAGTTCATGATGCGCCGCCCACCGTCCACGTCGGACGAGCTCCGTGCGGGTCCGTCCGCAGTGGACGGGTCCGGAGGACGGCCCTCGGCCACCGGCGGCCCGACATCCGCCCGGGCGCCGAGGTCGCGCCTCCGGCAGGCCCGGGCCTGGCACCCGCGGGGCCGCACGATCGGTGACCTGGTCCAGGCCGGGGAGCGTCCGGCCCTGCGCCTCGTCGAGGGCGGCGCCGAGCCCGACCGGGCCGACGCGGCGACCGGGAGCCGTACGGAGACTGGGAGCCGTCCGGGGACCGGGAGCCGTACGGACGCGGGGAACCGTCCGGGCAGTGGGGACCGTTCGACGGCGGCCGGGCGACGGTCGGGCGGGACGGCCGGCGCCCGCTCGGCGGCGACGCCCGGGGACCGCTCGGGGTCACCCGCCGGCCGCGACCGACGGCGTGGGCCGGCCTTCGTACGGTGGGCGTTCCGGGCCGGCGCCCGTCCGGCCCCGACCCGGCCGGCGCCGGTCCGTCCCGACCCGCCGCGGCTGGCCAACTCCGGCGCCCGGCTGCGGCAGGCGACCGCGCTCGTCCTGGCCCTGTTCGTGGTGCTCGGTGTCCGGCTCGTCGTCTTCCAGTTCACCGACGCGCCGACCTACGCCGCCGAAGGGCTGCGCGACCGGCTGCGCCCGGTGGTCCTGCCCGCGCCGCGGGGCTCCATTGTGGACCGCAACGGCGCCGTCCTCGCCGGCAGTGCCGAGGCCCGGTACGTCTTCGCCGACCCGTCCCGCGTGGAGAACCCCCTCGCCACGGCCGAGGCGCTGTCTCCGGTGCTCGGCGTGCCGGTCTCGCAGCTGCTCCCCAAGCTGGTCCCGCATCGCCGCGAGGACGGCACCGAGGTGCTCTTCGAGTACCTGGCCCGCGGGGTGCCGGTGGCGACCGGCGAGCGCGTGCGGGCGCTGGGGCTGCCCGGCATCGGCGTGGACCGGGACGAGACCCGGGTGGTGCCGGGGCACGACCTGGCCGCCAACATCGTCGGGTTCACCGGTCGTGACCTGCAGGGCCTGGCCGGGCTGGAGGCGGCGTACGACGAGCTGCTGCGTGGGGTCAACGGCCGCCGCAGCTTCGAGGTCGGGCAGCAGGAGGTCAACCTCGACCACGAGATCCCCAGCGGCTACCGCGAGGAGATTCCGGCCAAGCCCGGGCGGTCGCTGCAGCTGACCATCGACCGCGACCTTCAGTTCGAGGTCCAGCGCATCCTCGGCGAGGCGATGACCCGGGCCCAGGCGTGGGTCGGCGCGGCCGTCGTGCTCGACGTGCGCACGGGCGAGATCCTGGCCCAGGCGAGCTACCCGTTCTACGACGCGGCCAACCCGCTCGCCTTCCGGGAGGAGGACTGGCGGGACGCGGCCACGGGCTGGACGGTCGAGCCGGGCTCGGTGCACAAGGCGATCGTGCTTGCGGGCTGCCTGGAGGAGGGCGTGGTCAGCCCGACCGAGACCATCCCGCTGCCGAACGAGATCACCAAGGGCGCGACGACGTTCCGCGACGCGTACTGGCACCCGCCGATGGCGCGGTTCACGCTGCCCGGCATCCTCGCCTGGTCCTCCAACGTCGGGACGATCATGCTCGCCGACCGGCTCGGGGCCCAGAAGCTCTACGAGTACCAGCGCGCGTTCGGGCTCGGCGAGATGACCGCCACCGGCCTGCCGGGCGAGTCCGCCGGTCTGGTCCAGCCGCCGGAGAACTGGGCGGCCGACGCCTACGGGTCCGTGCCCATCGGTCACGCCGTCTCGGTCACCCCGCTGCAGATGGCGGCGGCGTACGCGGCGATCGCCAACGGCGGCGTCTACGTCAAGCCCCACCTGGTCAAGGCGATCATCGACCCGGACGGCACCGTCACCCCCACGGCGCCGCCGGAGAGCCGGCGCGTGGTCTCGGCCGAGACGGCCACGGTGCTGCGCAGCATGCTCGAGGCGGTGGTGACCGCGCCCGACGCCACCGGGCGGACCGCCGCCATCGACGACTACCGGGTGGCCGGCAAGACCGGCACGGGCCGCGTCATCGTCGACGGGGCGCCCGGGCCGGGCGAGGTGGGCTCGTTCATCGGCATGGCCCCGGCCGACGCGCCGCGGTACGTGGTGGCGGTCTTCGCGCACACCCCGGGCGGCAGCGGCGGGGTCGTCGCCGGTCCGGCCTTCGCGGAGATCATGGAGCAGACGCTGCTGCACTACCGGGTCGCCCCGACCGGAAGCCAGCCACCCGAGTTCACGATCTACGAACAGTGATGGCCTGGAACAGTGGTGGTGGGGTTTCACAAGCGTTGGTCGGTTAGGGGTCAGCCGCATCCGGCGGGCGATCGAGGCGAGTAGGGTCAAGGGCCGTGCCTGGCTTTCCGCGTCCCAGCCGCATCGCCGCCGTCACCCTCGCGCAGATCGTGGAGGTGGCCGGCGGCTCACGGAGCGTGACCATCGATCCCGGCGGGGCGGCCGACGCCAGCGGCGTTGCCGTGACCGGCGTGACGCACGACAGCACCCAGGTGCGCCCGGGTGACCTGTACGTCGCGCTGCGCGGCCGCACCCGGCACGGCGCCGAGTTCGCCGACCAGGCCGTCGGGGCCGGCGCGGTCGCGGTGCTCACCGATCCGGCCGGGGTCCAGGTCGTTCGGTCGGCGAACGGCCCGGCGGCCCAGGTGCCGGTGCTCGTCGTCGAGGACCCCCGGTCGGTGCTCGGCGCGGTGGCGGCGCGGACCTACGGTGACCCGACGGCCGACCTGCTGGTCATCGGCCTGACCGGGACCGCCGGCAAGACCTCCACCTCCTACCTCGTCGAGTCCGGGCTGGCCGCGGCCGGCCACACCACCTGTCTCATCGGCACGGTCGAGACCCGCATCGGCTCGGAGGTGCTCGACAGCGTGCACACCACGCCCGAGGCGACCGACCTGCACGCGCTGTTCGCCGTGGCCCGCGAGCGCGGGGTGACGGCGGCGGTCATGGAGGTCTCCAGCCACGCGCTCACCTACGGTCGGGTCGGCGGGGTGCAGTTCGACGTCGGCGGCTTCACCAACTTCGGCCAGGACCACCTGGACTTCCACGCCGACCTGGCCGACTACTTCGCCGCCAAGGCGCGGCTGTTCGACGGCCGCTGCCGGCGGGAGGTGCTCAACCTCGACGACGAGGCCGTACGGTCCCTGGTCCGGCCGGACTCGATCACCTTCTCGGCGAGTGGCAACCCGGCCGCCACCTGGCGGGCGGAGAACATCACCCGCTCCGGGTTCACCCAGGCGTTCACCGCGATCCACGAGGAGCACGGGGCCGTCGAGGTGACCGTGGCGATGCCGGGGCGTCACAACGTGGCCAACGCGCTGCTGGCGCTGGCGTGCCTGGTCGCCGTCGGGGTTCCCGCCAAGGTGGCGGCCGAGGGCATCGGCGCCTGCCGCGGGGTGCCCGGGCGGCTGGAGCTGGTCGGCCCGCCCGAGGCGCAGGCCGCCTGGCCGGTGCTCGGCGTGGTCGACTACGCCCACAAGCCGGACGCGATCGCGGCCGCCCTCGCGGCGCTGCGGGAGGTGGCCACGGGCCGGTTGCTCTGCGTGGTCGGCGCGGGCGGGGACCGGGACCGGGGCAAGCGGCCCCTCATGGGCGCGGCCGCAGCCCGCGAGGCCGACCTGGTGGTGGTCACCGACGACAACCCGCGCTCGGAGGACCCGGCCACGATCCGGGCCGAGGTCCTCGCCGGGGCGGCGGCGGCCGGCGGCGCCCGCCACGGCGTGATCGAGGTGGCCGGGCGGCGGTCGGCCATCGTCGAGGCCGTGCGGCTGGCCGAGCCCGGGGACGTGATCGCCGTGCTGGGCAAGGGCCACGAGCGGGGCCAGGAGATCGCCGGGGTGGTGACCCCGTTCGACGATCGCGTCGAGCTGGCGGCGGCGCTGCGCGACCGGTTCGGCCCGCCGGGGGGCTGGACGGGGAGCCCGGCCGGTGAGCCGGGTGCCGAGCCCGGGACGGAGGTACGGCCATGATTCCGATGTCCCTGGCCGAGATCGCGGCGGCGGTCGACGGCACCCTGGTCGGCGCCCCCGATCCGACCGTGCGCGTGACCGGGTCGGTGGAGTTCGACTCCCGCCAGGTGGGGCCGGGCGGCCTGTTCGCGGCCTTCGTCGGGGAGAAGGCGGACGGGCACGACTTCGCCGAGCAGGCCCGGGACGCCGGTGCCGTGGCGGTGCTGGGCACTCGACCCACGCCGGTCCCCACGATCGTGGTGCCGGACACCCGCGTGGCGATGGGGCGGCTGGCCCGGGCGGTGGTGGACCGCCTGCCCGAGCTGACCGTCGTGGGCGTCACCGGGTCGTCCGGCAAGACGTCCACGAAGGACATGATCGTCGCGCTGCTGACCCACCTCGGCCCGACCGTCGGCCCGCCGGGGTCGTTCAACAACGAGCTCGGCCTGCCCCACACCGTGCTCAAGGCGGACGCTGACACGCGGTACCTGGTGCTGGAGATGGGCGCCCGGGGCGAGGGGCACATCAGCTACCTGTGCGACATCGCGCCGCCCCGGATCGCGGTGGAGATCAACGTGGGCGTGGCCCACATCGGCGAGTTCGGCTCGGTGGACGCGATCGCCCGGGCGAAGGCCGAGCTGGTCCGGGCGTTGCCGGCCGACGGCGTCGCGGTCCTCAACGCCGACGACGAGCGGGTCCGGGCGATGGCGGACCAGACCCGGGCCACGGTGGTGCTGGCCGGCGAGGCGGCCGATGCGACCGTCCAGGCAGTCGACGTTGCGCTCGACGAGCGGGGCCGGGCCACATACACTCTGTCGACTCCCGAGGGCCAGGCGACCGTCCGGCTGCGGGTCGCCGGCCGGCATCAGGTCGGCAACTCGCTGCTCGCGGCGGCGGTGGCGCGCGCGGCCGGGATGCCGCTGGCGCAGCTGGCCACCGCGCTGTCGGAGGTGACGGCCGCGTCCTCGCGGCGCATGGACGTCTTCGATCGACCGGACGGGGTGACGGTCATCGACGACTCGTACAACGCGAACCCCGCCTCGACCGCCGCGGCGCTGCGCGCGCTCGCCGCGATCGGGGCCGGTCGTCGTCGGGTGGCGGTGCTCGGCTACCTCGCCGAGCTGGGCGAGCAGGAACGGGAGGGACACCGGCAGGTCGGTCAGCTGGCGGCCGAGCTGGGTGTGGATCGGCTCGTCGTGGTGGGCGCGGAGGCGGCGCCGATCCACGACGGGGCGGTAGCGGTACCGAACTGGGGAGGAGAGTCCGTGGTGGTGTCCGATCAGGACGCGGCCGTGGCCTGGCTGCGCGCGGAGTTGC
>Ga0310830_100337_pt1 | contig 44144 bp, 38 predicted proteins | sample WT_ome_5_FD_201301 | JGI IMG/M metagenome (GOLD analysis project Ga0310830, IMG submission 201301) | Sorghum-adapted microbial communities enriched on wild type (WT) sorghum from Joint BioEnergy Institute, Emeryville, California, United... ... | reverse complement strand
CGGACTTTCCGCCTTCGTGAGGCGTGAACGGTTCAGGCGTTTCGTTAATCCGGTATGGGCAAGTAAGGCTCCCACCGTCGCAAGACCAGCATGTGTGGAAAGAATGAGTTCTTTGGACCGAACAAACTTGATTTTCATACAGCACCCCGCAGGTGAATGGTTGCGAAGCTTCGAATACCTGAATGATTCGTCTTCGGGGCTGCATTTGCCTGCTTTCTCCTTGTATTTATTCGTCGAATGATCACGGATTCAGGAAAGAATCCGTCAATTACCCGTTAAGATATGTCATTGAATCAATGATTGCGTTTTTTTTATTGTTTTTCATGAACAATCAAACCATATAGGTTGCCCATTCGCGGAAAGTCAAAGCTGTCAGAATCCCGGTTTTGAAAACGCTTAGAAATTCAGGAGGGGTAACATGAAGAAAAGCATATTCGTTCTGTTGGCGCTGGCGTTGGTGCTTGCGGCTTGCGGCGGAGGCAAGAGCAACAGCGGATCAGGCAATCAGACGGCCGGTTCGCCATCCGAAGGATCGAATGCCGGGCAATCGGACGGCCAGAGCGAGGCACAGGAGATTTCCGGAGAAATTACGGTATTCGGCTGGGGCGGCGGCGAAGAGCTGCAAAGCCGGAAAGACGCCACGGAAGTGTTCAGGAAGCTCTACCCGAAAGTAAAAGTCAAAGAAATCTGGCTGCCAGCGGACGAAGTCGACATCAAGCTTGACGCGGCGCTGGCCGCGGGCAATGCCGGCGACGTCATCATGTTGTCCCCCGACTGGAGAGGCCTTCGTTCCAAATGGTTTGAAGATTTGACCCCGTATGTCGAGCGGGACAACCTGGATCTCGAATCGCTGTTCACACCGGGTGTCGACGACGGTTACGTGCTTCCGGACGGCAAACGGGAAGGCATGCCGACCACGGCTTCCGACTTCATGATCGCCTACAACAAGAAGATTTTCGATGACGCCGGCGTGCCGTATCCGACGGAAGATTGGACATGGGACGACTTTGCGGAAATTGCCAAGAAGGTATCCTCGGGTGAAGGGGCAAACCGGATTTACGGCGTCGTGTCCCACTGGATTCTCCAAAGCTTCGCGCCCATGATCTACGGCGGCAGACCGTACAACGATGACTGGACGAAGCAACAACTTGACGATTCGAAAGTCATCAAAGGCTATCAACTGTTCGGCGATCTCGTGAAAGCGGGCGCGATGCCTGACGATGCTGCATCCAAGGCGATGCCGATGGACCAAATGTTCGCGGCAGGAAGAGCCGCCATGTATCCGATGGGGCTGTTCGAAGCGGCTTCGATCGCCAAAGCGATTGGCAACAACTTCGATTGGGATATCGTCATGCCGCCGAAGGACCCCGAAGGCAGGACCGTCAACATCAAGTTCCAGACGGGATTTGCCATGAACAAGGACTCGAAGAACAAGGAAGCGGCATGGGCATACATCAAGACGGTGTCCTTCAACAAGGAAGTGGGCGACATCTACAGCAAAGTTAACCTGCCCGCATCCCGTGAAGCCGCCGAGACGACGTTCAAAGATAAAACCATCGAAGGCACGTCAATCAAAATGGCGGACTTTGTGACGGGGCTGGAGAACTCGTGTTCCCGTGGGGCGGCGCCCTCTCCAAGGCGGCTGACCAGTACGGGCAAGTCTGGGAGCAGGTCACGCTGCAGGGCAAATCGGCTGAAGAAGCGGCCAAGGCGTACGCGCCCAAGATCCAGGAAGCATTCGATTCGATTCACGCAAAGAATTAACGGATCATCGACAACTGAGCAAGGCGGAGTGAGGATATTTGTCCCCCCAAATATCCTCTTCTGTCTTTCCCGGGTCGGTCCCCCAATGGAGGCTGAGCGATGAAAAGAAGCGGCAGTATCGAGAGAAGAGAGAACCGGCAATTTTTTCTATATATTACACCATGGCTTCTGGGCTTCGCGATCTTCACCCTGTATCCGATGGTCCATTCGCTGATTCTGGTGCTTACCGACACCGATCTGACGGGATCGGGGAAGTTCATCGGATTCCACAACATCGTCCGGGCCTTCACCGAAGACGATCTGTTCTACAAGACACTGGTCAATACGCTGTATTACGTGCTGGTCTCTGTGCCGGTCAGCCTGCTGCTGTCCTTCCTGATTGCGCTGCTGCTCAATCAGAAGCTGAAAGGAATCGGTTTCTTCCGAACCAGCTTTTATATTCCCTACATCACGTCCGGCGTGGCGGTCGTGCTGCTCTGGGGATGGATTTTCAACGCGCAATTCGGACTGATCAACTATTTCCTGTCTTGGTTCGGCATAACCGGACCGAACTGGCTGAGCGATGTCCGATGGGCTATGCCGGCGATCATCATCATGGGCGTATGGTCGATCGGCAACTCCATCATCATCACGCTTGCCGGCCTGCAAGATATTCCGGAGCAATTGTATGAGAGCGCCGAAATCGACGGGGCCAACACTTTTGTCAAAATTACGAGGATCACGCTTCCGCTGGTCACGCCCACGCTCTATTTCAACCTGGTCATGGGGATTATCGGAGGGTTTCAGATCTTCATGCAGCCGCACATTTTGACCGAAGGCGGCCCGAATTACGCGACGCATACCTACATGATGCATATCTACGACTACGGATTCAAGTACAGTGAGATGGGGTATGCTTCCACGCTGGCGTGGATTCTGTTTATCGTCATCATGACCATCACGCAAATCGTGAACCGGACGTCCAAATATTGGGTGCATTACGACAATTGACTCCATCCCGGGAGATGCATAGGATGAATCCGTACTATCAGAGCAAAAAAAGAAAACAGTTGATCGGCAACACCGTCAGTTATGTTCTGCTGATCCTGTTGGCGTTCGTGTTCGTTTTTCCGTTTCTGTGGATGATTTCCACGGCGCTCAAGCTGCCGTCGGAAGCCTACACGTTGCCTCCGCGCCTGATTCCGAAGACGTTCACCCTGGACAACTTCATCGAAGGCTGGCAGTATGCGGATTTCACGCGGTACACGATCAACACGCTCATTGTGGCGCTGGCGGCGACGCTGGGCGCCGTGTTCTCCGCCGCACTTGTGGCTTACGGGTTCGCCCGGTTTCGTTCGCGTTACAACGAGCTGCTGTTCGCTGTCGTGCTGGCGACGATGATGCTGCCCAGCCAGGTGACCATTATCCCGACTTACCTGCTGTTCACCAAGCTGGGGTGGCTGGATACGCTGAAACCGCTAGTCATTCCATCGTTTTTCGGGGGCGGGGCGTTCAACATTTTCCTTCTGCGGCAGTTTCTGAAGACGATCCCGAAGGATCTGGATGAAGCGGCGTGCATCGACGGGGCGAATTCGTTCCAGATTTTTTATCGGATCCTGCTGCCGGCCATCCGGCCTGCGCTGATCACCGTCGGGCTCATGTCGATCACGTACCATTGGAACGACTACTTCTCGCCGCTCATTTATTTGAACAGTGACACGAAGTTCACGCTGGCGATCGGGCTGCGGTTCTTCGAGAACTCCTTCGGCTCCGCCCAGATCCAGATGCTGATAGCCGTTTCCTTCATCACGGTGATTCCGGTGCTGGTGTTGTTCTTTATCGGGCAACGCTACTTTGTCCAGGGGATTACCATGACCGGCATCAAGGGATGAGGAAGCGCCGCCGCTTCACGCTTCCGTCCTGGACCGGAATCGCCTGTGGTATTCGCGCGGGCTGAAACCGGTCACCTGTTTGAACTGTCGGCAGAAATGCTCCACATGTAGATAGCCGCAGCGGTCAGCAATCTCGGCCACTGAATAGGAACTGTGCATCAGATATTCCTTGGCGGAGCGGATCCGGCTGTTGATGACGTCACTCATCGGGGAGACGCCGAATGTTTTCTTGTACACCACCTGCAGGTACCCCGGGCTGATGTGCACCATTTCCGCCATTTTGGGAACCGTCCAGTTCCGGCCGGGATTGCTGTAAATGGCCGTTCGTAATTTCAGCAGATTGTAATATTGCGGCGTGACCTCTTCGCTGAAATGGGATTCGTAGGATTCCAGCAATTTGTTGAACAGGATCCGGAGTAGATAGTTGACAGACGATTGCTTGAAGGTATTGGTGAACGAATGTTCGCAAACGAGCAACTGGAACAGTTGGTGGCAGTACTCCGGATCTTTCACCGAGAACGGAACGCCGAACGGAAGCGGCGCGTCGGAAACATAGGACTCGTCGGAGGCAAAGCGCAGCCAGTTGTTGATGTATTGGTCGGCGCAGGCCCGATAGTAAATTTTCTGATGCGGACGATACAGGATGGCGCTGTAGGCCGGATACTCCCTTAGTCTGTTTTCCACCCAGAATACGGCGGGCGTTTTGGTGAACACCAGCAGCCAGCAATCATGCCCGTTCGGGATATCGAAGACAAAACTGTCAGGATGTGTTGCATCGCATTCGACATAGAAAATTTCCGTCATGGCCGTAACCTCGTCGATGCAAACCGTTATATACTACGTGCATATTACACGAGATTAACGCGGTGAATGAATAAAGAATTGGTCGCAAAAAGACTGCCGACAGGGGGGCCAAAAGTCTGTAATGCCTGCCTTTAAAGCAGGCATTTACCGTATAAATGGTTCATCGAACTTCTCTTCGGTCCAATCACAAATCATCCAACGCATTTATTTGGTGTTCAGCCAGGAATGCATTCGTGTTGGATTCAATCGCTTCGAGCATGCGGTACCATGAAGCGTCATCGATGTGATACGACGTCTCGCCTTGACCGACGGCTGCCTGCCAGGACAGATGGAACTCCCGGAATGCTGAAATGTGATCCCGCATCGATGGATCCAACCTGACCGTACCTTCATCCTCCCGGCCGTGGAAAAATCGCACGATCTTGTACGCGTTGAGCGTGCTCTGATCGTATCGGAACGAGTCATCCCGAAGCCCGAGACGAACAGCAAGATCACGATTCATGTACATACATGAGCAGAAAGCTTTGGCGACTGTTGATCGCCCCCTCTTCCAGGATGGTTGAATATATCTGATCACTCCTTTTCTTCTCATTACAACATTTTATTGGGTCTTTACCAATTGGAATGAAGGTCCTGCATCCAGCACCTTCCACTTTTCCAAGGTGTGTTATGGTTTGGAAGACGGCAATGATTTTGCAAAAAAGCTTTCCGGAGTTAAAATTTAGAAAGTGGAGATTCATCAAACGAGGGGAATTTACGTTGTACAAGAAATTACTTGCATGGTTTGTCGCAGTGCTCTTCACCCTTAGCATCGCCGCCACCGTGTCCGCGGCCGGCACGGTACAGCTTTACGCAGAGGGACGGCAGATCGGGACGGAGCATCCGCCGCAAATCAAGAACGATCGGCTGTTCGTTCCGGTCAGCGTCGTGTCCGACGCGCTTCATGTGCCCGTTTCCCGGGACAACCGGACAAAGCAGGCTTTGGGCGAAACAATGGCGTTCCGCATTTTTGCGACGGCATATGAGGACGAGGCCCTATATTTGGTTATTATGGATGGATCGGGGGAACAGCCGTGAAGCAATTGTACAATCTTGGTTTATTGTTGTTGATCTTCATCCTCGCGATCTTCGCGGTCCGTTCGGATTCCGGCTTCCGACAATCGTTCGAATGGGCGACGACCTATGTGCTTCCGTGGCTGATCTTCGTTGTCGCCGTCGATTACCTTTATCGAAAGCGGAAATAAGCGGGACAGATGCCCGCGGGTCGAGTGAAAGATGAGGATTGACTGCCGGATTCAGGCATGTTAAAATGATCCAAAATTAACCATGCACATGAGAACGGAAGCACCGTTCGCATCAGGCTGCAAGCCTGTGCGGGCGGTGTTTTTTCGTTTGCGTACGAAAGGAGCCGCGGCATGGTACCGATCTATCTTTGCGTTGCGGCGCGGGAAGCGGAATATGTGAGCCGCCTGGCCGACTATGTCCGGCAATCGCCGTACGGCCGCGAATGGCGGGTGACCGGCTTCACGACGGAAGATGCGCTACACCAATATGTGAAGGCGGGGTATCCCGCTGATTTGCTGCTCGTTGCGCCGGAGTTCGCGGGAGCTGCCGGCGGGCTGCGGCCCGGCGTGCCGATTGCGCTGCTGGTCAAGCGGAGCGGCGAAGCCGGCGCTGATGCCGGCCTGCCGGAAGTCATGCAATATCAACCGATGCCGAACCTGCTCCGGCAGCTTGCAGCGATTCGCGCCGAGCACGGGGTGCCGCGTTCCACGGATGCCGGGAACGGACGCGGGACGCTGGTTGCGGCGGTCTATTCGCCGTCAGGCGGAAGCGGCGTCACGTCGACGGCGCTCTGCATGGCGCATCTGGCGGCCAGGTCGGGCGTGAACGCCTTCTATCTCGACCTGGACCCGTTCGGCGGCGCGGCCCCCGGCAAGGCGGACACGGAGGGCGGGCTGCCGGAGATGCTGTACGCTCTGCAGGCAAGGCCGGCGGAAGCGGCAGGTTTGTTTGAACGGCTGCGGACGCACGATGCGCACCTGGGCATCGACCGGTTTCCCGGCGGCTGTCCGCCGGAAGAGAAAATGGCCTTGAGCGCCGATGCTGCGGGCAGGCTGATCCGGACCGCAGCGGCTTGCCCGGACTATGGCGCGGTCTTCGTCGACCTCGGCTCCGCGCCGACCGAGGCGCATCTCGAGATCTTTCTGCAGTCCGCCGCGATATTCTGGCTTGTGCCGGATCATGCGGCCGGTCTGCTCAAGGCCGAAGCGGCGCTCGGGTTTTTCCGGCGCCGCTATCCGGACCGGTTCGCGGAAGCGGAGCCGCGCATCCGCTTTGTCGCGGCCCGCGCGGGCCAGACCGGCGTGTCCCGCGCGGCGGCAGGACTGCGCTTTGCCGGCCGGCTGCCGGAGGTGCCGCAGCTGCACGGCGCGGGCCGGCCGGAAGAGGCGGCCAGGTCGCCCGTGCTGCTGGGCGCATGTCTGGGGCTCCTCGGCGCGGCGGGATGGAAACCGGAAGGGGGAATGCCGGATGATCGGGGACCGCGAGGTGCGCATGCTGCGGGAACGGGTCCGAAGCAGGATCAATATGCATGAGGAGTTGAGCGATGATCGGCTGACGAACATCATCGAATCGGTCGTCTTCGAATGGGCCAGGGACAAACCGCTCACCGCAGCGGACAAGCATCAGGCGGTCAGAAGGCTGTTCCACGCCTTCCGCGGGCTCGACCTGCTGCAGCCGCTCATGGATGACCCGACCGTGACGGAAATCATGATCAACGGGCATGAGCACATCTTCATCGAACGCAGCGGCCGCATCATGCGATATCCGGGTGCGTTCGAGAGCCGCGAACGGCTGGAAGAGCTGATCCAGACGATCGTCGGCAGCGTCAACCGCGCCGTGAACGAGACGAATCCGATTGTCGACGCGCGGCTCATGGACGGCTCGCGGGTTCACGTCGTGCTGCCGCCGGTGTCGATCCGCGGGCCGACGGTCACGATCCGCAAGTTTCCGGAGCGGCCGATGCTGATGGACGATCTCATCGCCCGCGGGTCGCTGACGGAAGAAGCGGCGGACTGGCTGTCCCGGCTTGTCCGCGCGAAGTACAACGTGTTCGTCTGCGGCGGCACCGGGACGGGGAAGACGACGTTTCTGAACGCGCTCGCCCATTGCATACCGGCCGACGAGCGGATCGTCACGATCGAGGATTCCGCTGAACTGCAAATCTCCGGCATTCCGAACCTCGTCTCGCTCGAGACGCGCAACGCCAATCCGGAGGGCCGAGGCGAGATTCCGATCCGCGCGCTGGTGAAAGCTTCGCTCCGCATGCGGCCCGACCGGATCATCGTCGGCGAAGTGCGCGGCGGCGAAGCCCTGGACATGCTTCAGGCGATGAACACCGGTCATGACGGCTCGATGTCGACTGGGCATGGCAACAGCCCGCGCGACATGCTTTCCAGGCTGGAGTCGATGGTGCTGTCCCAGGCGGATCTGCCGTTGGCGGTCGTCCGCAATCAGATCGCGTCGGGCATTGACCTGCTCATCCATCTGACCCGGCTGGTCGACGGAAGACGGTGCGTATCGGAGATCGTGGAAATGGCCGGCATAAGAGGCGGAGAATACGAGCTGAATGTGCTCTTTACCCGCGGTCTCGGCGATGCGGAAGACCGGCGCGATGGGAAACGGAATGAAGCGGGAGAACTTCGCCGGACGGGGAACCCGCTGATCCGCGCCCGCAAGCTGCGGCTGGCCGGCATCGCCGACCCGTCCCGCGGCGCATCTCCGCCGGAAGCAGCGGAGCAGCAAGCCGGAGATGCGGCGCCGGAGGAGGCGGGTCAATATGCGTGATGCCGCCCGGGTAATGAGCGCTGCGGCAGCGCGGGAACGGAAACGATCCCATGCAGGCGGACGAAAGACCGGGGGACGGCCGGCCTCGGCCGTCAGGCTTGCGGGTTGGCGGCGGAAGGCCGTTGCGGCAGCCGGAATGGCGGCAGCCGGACTTGCCGCTGGGCTGTACTACCAGTCGCTGTGGGCAGGCCTGCTGTTCGCGCCGCTCGGCCTGTACGCGCCGTCCATGACCGAGCGGGAACTGGAGAACCGGCGACGACGCAGGCTGAGAGAGCAATTCAAAGAGGCGCTGCATTGCCTGGTCACATCGCTGTCGGCCGGACGCTCCCTCGAGAATGCGTTTTTGGCGGTGCCGGATGAGCTGAACATTCTCTATCCGGACCCGAGGACCGCGATCCGCCGTGAATTTGAGTTGATCCGGATCGGCATCGTCAACGGGGCGCGCCTGGAAGACGAGCTCCGCCGATTCGCGGATCGTGCCGGGCTCGGGGAAGCCGCGCGGCTCGCCGAAGTCATCGCCGTCGCGAAGCGCTCGGGCGGAGACATGGCGGCCATCGTCCGCAGCTCCGCCCAGCTGCTCGGGGAGAAGATGGAGGTCGAGCGGGAGATTGCGGTCATGACCGCCGGCAAGCGTTTCGAGTCCCGATTGATGATGGGGGCGCCGTTCGCTTTCGTCATGCTGCTTGCCGCCATGGCGCCGGATTACATGGCGCCGCTCTACGGCAGCGCCGCCGGGTATGCGATTCTGACCGTCGGGCTGGCGGCGCTGGCGGGATGCGCATGGCTCATCCGCAAATTCATGTCGATTGACGTGTGACGGAGGTGACGGACAATGCGGGTTTTGGCGCTGCTCATCGCCGGCTGCTGGCTGATCATGACGGCGATTCCGCTGCTCCCGGCGCTGCGGGAGGCGCGTGCTGCCGGGCGCAAGAAGCGGGATTGGAAGGACTTGCTCCTCGCCGAACCGGTCGAGCGGCTGATCCTGGAGCGGGTGAGCCGGCTGGCCGCGGTCCAATCGCTGCTTGCCGCCGTACATGCCGACCTGCAGCGGATCAGCGGACGGGCGCCCACGTTCGCGGAATCACGCCGTTATCTGTCGCGCGCGGTTGGAACGGGATTAGCGGCGGCCGGTCTGACCGCTTGCATTGCGCTTGTATCCGGCGCGACGGACGTGCTGCCGGTCGGGTTGGTGGTTGCGGTGCTCCTGCCGGTATCGAACATCCGGTCGCTCAGGCGGCAGGTCGAGGAGCAGCGCCGCACCGTGCTGCGGGAACTTCCCGAACTGCTCTCCGTGCTCATGCTGCTCGTCGGCGCCGGCGAGTCGCTGCAGAACGCGCTGCTTCGCTGCGCCAGGGAAGGGGAAGACGGACATCCGTTGTACCGGGAACTGAAGCGGGCGATGTACGCGATTCAGAACGGCGAATCGTTCCAGCTCGCGATGGACGGGTTCGCGCGGCGGGTCGGCGTCCAGGAAGCGTCCGTCCTGACGTCGGCGCTGCTGCTTCAATACCGGAAAGGCGGTTCCGATTTCGTTCACGCCCTGCGGGAACTGTCGTTCAACCTGTGGGAGAAGCGCAAAAGCATCGCAAGAACGAAAGGGGAAGAAGCGGTATCGAAGCTGTCGCTGCCGCTGGTGCTCATTTTCTTCGTGCTGATGTTGATCATCGGATCGCCGGCAATTTTGGGCTTCCAATAAATCTGTAATTTCAACGGGAGGAATGTCTGATGTTGATGTCGCTATGGAATCCGCTGCGCCGCGGCGCCGAGAAGTTGCTGCGCGACGAGGATGGAGCAGGCGTGGTCGAAATGATTATGATCATCGCCGTTGTCATCATCGTGGCGATTATTTTCAGGGATCAGTTGCTCTCCTTTGTAAAGAATTTGATGAACAAAGCGGAAACGACTTCCAATGATATGTTCAATTACAAAAAATAAACGGCCAATCCCGCTCGTTCGATCCGAATCCGGCAGCTTCACGGTCGAATCAACGGTCGTGTTCCCGGCCGTGTTCCTGGCCGTGCTGGCGCTGCTGTTCGGGGCGATGATCATCCACGAGCGGGTGCTGCTCTACCACTCGGCTTCCGCCGCGGCGGAGAGAGTTGCCTTCCGCTGGGACAACAGCCATCGCGACCCGGTCACCGGCGTTGCTCCGACCGGCAGCTATGATCCGTTGTATTGGCGGTTGACGGACGACAGAATGTTGCAGTCAATCTTCAACCTGGGCGGCGATGCGTCGGAAGATGCCGTACTCGATTTGCCGGCGAACGGCGGGAGCGAAAGCCCGCGGGACGGTCTCATTACAACCAAGCTGCTGAACGGAGCGGGCCGCGTGCCGGAGAAGTACAACGGACAGGCGGCCTACCGCCGGCAGCTGGTGTTGAAGCGGGTGGCGGTGGAACTCGAGACGTTCGATATTCCGGCGGGAGCTGCACGGCTTACCGGAATAGCGGGTATCCGTGCGTCCGCTGCCGCGCCGGTGTCCGACCCGGTCGAACTGATCCGCACGGTTGATCTCGCTCGCTATTACGCGGATCGTTTCGGCATCGGCTCGGGCGGAGCGGAGCAGCGGGCGAAAGCGGGCGGCATTCTGCGGAAGCATGCTGACAAGGAGAGAGGAAGCGGATGAAACGCCGGCGGTTCAAAGGCGCGGCGCTGTGGAACAGCCGGGACGGCTCGGTCAACGTGTTTCTGATCGGCATAATGGCCGCCTTGTTCTTGTGCATGGCGGTGCTGATCGATTTTGCCCGCATCGCCGCCTTCGAACGGCTGGCGGAGTCTGCCGTCTATTCCGGCGTCCGGTCCGCATTGTCCGCGTATGACGGGACGCTGTACGAACGATACGGCCTGTTCGCGCGAGGCGGAACGGACAGCGGAGAAATTTTCAACCGTGTCGTGACGGCGGCCATGAAGCCGGAAAATACGGACCGCGGTTTGAAGCTGCTGCGGACGGACATGACTTCCGGCGAGGTGTCGCCGGGAGATACGCTGGGCCTTCACGCGGTACTCGAGCGGCAGATCCTCGAGGAAATGAAGTACAAGGCGCCGATTGATTTCACGCTTGAATTGGCGGAACGATTCCAAGTGATCTCTCCCGGCCTCAAGGAAGCCGCGCATGCGGCGGATACGATGAAGCGGCTGCAAGAGCTGTTCGACAGCCGCCAGCGCCATCTGGAGGAAGCGCTCCGGAACCAGAAAGAAGCGGCCGCGGCTGCGGCGTCCTCGGGCATGGCAGCCCTGGTTCCGTACCCGTCAGGTTCGGGGGGAGGGAATACCGCCGCCGCTGCGGCAAGCGGATACGGCAATTACGTCGCATGGGTTCGGGCGGAAGCCGAGCGCAGGGCGAGGGAAGCCGAATGGCAGAGGCAGACCGAAGAATTGCTGAGGCAGTGGCAGGCCGCATGCGGAGGCGGAGCGAGCGGCACGGACAACGGATGCGCATCGCCTCCTGTCATTCCGCCGCCCGATCTCGGACCGAGCTACGCCGCCGAGATCGCGGCGTATGAACGGTCCGCAAGGGAAACGGCGGCCGGTCTGATGCAGGCGGCTCGTACGGCTGCGGACAAGCACGCCCGGGCGATCGCCGCCGCCCGGCAAGCCGTTGACGCCGCCGCGGCCGACAATGAGCGGATGGCTGACATGCTGCGGACGGCTGGGCAGAGCGGAGCCGGAAACCCGGCGGCCGAGGAAGACGGGACGGGACAGGCGGCCGGCGAAATTCGCTCCATTCTGGACGATGCGTCCCGGCTGGTGCTTGACGCGGACTGGTTCGAAGATTACCGGCGGGAACTGGCCGGACAGGATGCGGCTGCGGCCGGTCTGCAGCCGCAAGCCGGCCTGTTCGAATCGGCCGCCGCGCAGGCGCTCGCAAGCCCGGATACCCGGAATGCATCGGCGCTGGAGGCCGCTGTCGACAAACTGTTCCGCGGCTACCAGGCCTATGCCTCGCAGTATTCCGGTGCGGATGGCGCAGGCTCCGGCAACGTTATCGCGGCGCGCGGTCAAGCGATCGCCGAATTGAATGCCGCCGACCACCAACGAAAGCAATTCGAGCGCCAATCCGAGGCGAAACGCGGCGAAGCTGCGAGACTGCTGCTTCAGATTGCGCAGCTGCCTTACGATGAGGAAGCCGCGAAGGAGTTCGAGCAGGTGCGCAAACGCTATGAAGCAAGCCTGGCGCTCAACGAGGCATCCTCCTCGCCCTCGGGCGGTTCGAATGCCGGCCTGAACGATGAAAGCGGCGAATATGCGAAGAACGCGGCGGGCGAAGCGGCCGGACTGTTCGGATTGCTGGAAAGCGTATCGGCGGATCTGCGGGACGAACTTTACCTGAACGAGTACGCCGCTTCGCGGTTCGAACATTTCCGCCCGCAAAATTTGTCCGGGTTGGTTTCGCAGACATCATCCGGAACGGGCGGTTCGACAGGCGGTACGAACGGCGGCAACGCAGGCGATCTTTTATTGTCCGTTTCCAATCAGGAAGTGGAGTACATTTTGTACGGCATCCACAGACCGGCGGGAAATATTGCCGCCGCCTATGGGGAGATCTTCGCCGTCCGCACCGCCATCCGCCTGATGGAAGGGCTGGTGGAGTGCCGCACGTTCGGCCATCCGCTGGTCGTTTTTGCCGCGGCGGTGGCGTACAGTCTGGAGCATGCGCTGATGGACATGACCGAGTTGATCAATACCGGCAAAACGAAGCTGTCCAAATGGCTGAAGATCGACATCACATACCGGGACTATCTGCGCTTGTTCCTGCTCATTCACGGAAGCAAAGCGGAGAAGCTTGCCCGTGTTGCAGCGCTGATCGAGCACAGCACGGGATATCGGCTGTCCGAGATGCCGACATCGCTGACCGGGCGTGCGGACGTGTCGGTCAATCTGTGGTTTCTGCCGGGAGTGATGAAGATGCTGGCTTCCGGCGGCATTTTACAAGGAAAGGTTGTGGGCGGCCGCTATGAGAGCACGGTGGCTGCCGGGTCGTCGTATTGAGCCGTCATCCGACACCGGGGGAAGCGTTACGGTTGAAGCTTCGCTGATCATGCCCGTCTTCCTGATGACGTTCATCCTCCTCATCGCCATCATCCGAATGGCGATGACGCAGATGGCGCTGCAAGATGCCGCGGCCCAGACCGCTCGGCTGACGGCCGCGCACATGTACCCGATTCAGCAGGTCCTCCAATCCAAGAGCGGCGCGCCGTCTTCCCGATCGGAAGGCCAATCATCCGAAAGCCGGCCCGCATCGTCCGGGCTCGGTCTTCTGGCCGGCGAACTTGCGGGCAATCTGCCGGAACCGGCGGGTCCGCTGCTTGAAGCGGCATTGCGGGGGGACTGGAATGCGGCAGCCGACATCGCGGCGGCGCCGATCGGCGAGGCTGTCTTCGGTCCGTTGATCCGTGAATTGGCTGCGGAATCGGCGCTAGATCCCGACCGCATCCGGGTTACAAGGCTGTCACTGCCCGATTTTTCGAAAAGCGGCGAGGAGTATTTCCGGGTCCGGCTTGCCTACGATTTTCCGTTGGCTCTGCCGTTCACAGGCTCGCATGTGACGCTCTCGGCGGACGCCGAAGAGCGCGTCTGGGTCGCCGATCCGGCTCCGGCGCCGACGCATCCGGAAGACGGGGACGGATCGGACAGGGTCGTCATCGTCTCGATCGAGCCTTCGCCGCTTCGTCCGGGCCGGAAAGCGAAGCTGACCGCGATCGGCAAGCCGAATGCGAAGCTGAATCTGGAGGTCTGGTACAAGAGCGGAAAGAGCAAGGCGAAAAATCTGGGCGAGAAGACGGCGGACGAACACGGCATCGTGACCTGGGAGTGGCACGTATCGGGCAATACGACGCCCGGCGTGTGGGAACTCGAGGTGACCTCGGAGGACGGCGCGAAAGCGCACAGCTTTTTCATTGTGCAGAAGGCCGGCAGTGCGGGGGAATGACAGCAGGCGCAGGCATGGAGATCTGACATTCGTTCAGGAAAGCTTGGGAAGAGAACCAACAGAATGGGAGGGATGCATGATGTACTTGGGCGCCGCGGGAGCGGCGATTCTGCTGACGGCCGCGTTCGTCAGCGACATCCGGACGATGCGCATTCCGAACCGGCTGAATTTCGCCGCCTTGGCCGCCGGGGGATTATTCCATATGGCGGAAAGGGTCTGGAGCAGGTTGAACGATGCGGCGCCGGATGCCCGGCCCTGGCTGCTCGCCGCGTTGGAAGCGGCAGGACAGGGGCTGCTGACCGCATGCGCGGGAGCCGGGGCGGGATTTGCGCTGATGCTGCTGCTGCACCGTCTGGGAGCCGTCGGCGGCGGCGACGTCAAACTGTTTGCTGCGCTCGGAAGCTGGATCGGCGCGCGGGAGACGATCGATTGCGCCATTTATGCCGTCCTGGCGGCCGGAGCTTACGGGTTGCTGTGCCTGATGATCGGCAGGCACAGAGCCGTGCGCTGGAATCTGCTGCGAGAAGACGAAGCGGCAGACGGCGCAGAATCTTCGCCGGAGACCGGACGGAATGCGGGCGTGCGGAAATGCCGGTTTCCGTTCATGATCGCGGTGATCCCCGGGGCGATTGCGGCATGGTTATGGTGAAGACGCCCAAGATCGTAGGGAAACGGGGATGACCGGCGGGAAAGGAGTGCGAGATGGAACGGATTCAAGTCGATTTTGCCATGCAGCGCGGCCACGAAATGATCATCCGCCGTGATCCGCCATTTGCGCGCGCGGATCTGGATGAAGTGGACCTGCAAATGCTGCAGGCCGAGCGGCCGCCCGGGCTGCTCGCCGTCGATTGGTTCGAGATGGACGGAAGCGTGACGTTCCGCTACGCGATCGACGGCCGGAAATTGCTTTCGCATTGGCTGATCACCGGCTCGTTCGGGATGAATGAATATATCAGCCTCATGCTGGGCATCGTCGAAGCGCTGGACAACTGCGGGCACTACCTGCTCCGGGAGTCGTGCTGCCTGCTGGAAGAGAAGTTTCTGTTTATCGGCGGCGATTGGCGCGATGTTGCGCTGACGTATATCCCGCTCCGCGAACCGCACGCGAAGAAGCCGATTCGGGAAGAACTGCTCGGCCTTGCGGTCAGACTCATGGGCAAAGTGGAGCGTGTGGACGGGGAAGTCGTGCAGACCATGCTCCGTCTGCTGGATGACCCGCCTGCTTCCTGGTCCAAATTGCGCGTCGGTTTGCTTCAGCTGCTGGTTTCGGAGCCGCGGGGCGCGTCCGGTTCACCGAATGCGGACAACCCGCGGGCAACCCCATATGCACATCCGGCCTCAAGCCTGATGAAACCGGAGAACAGCGCGCCGCACGTTGCGGAACGGTCGGATTGCCCGCAGGCCCCGGGGGCTGTCCATGCGCCGGATCATGCGGATAACCGGACCGGTGAAGCCATTGAATGGCACGCGACGGCGGATGACGGGGAACAGCCGGACGGACCGGCGAAGAACCGGTTCGACCTGCTCGGCAAGATCATCAGACGCGAAGAACCGGCGGATACCCCGCCACCGGAGACGTCGATGTTTGACGACCGGGAATGGCCCGGGACGACGGGCCGCATCCGCGACGCGGGAAGGGCGCGCTGGTTGTCGGCGTCCGGCGCCATACTGGCTGTCGCGCTGATCTGGCGGTACATCTATCTGCCGTCACCGGGCACGGACCGCCTGCTGATCAGCCTGGGCGCCACGCTGCTTGCCGCGGGCGGGCTGTTCCTGCTGTGGCAGCGGCTGGCGGCCAGAAATCACGGGCCGCTTGATGACTCGCCATCCGCCGGCGCATCCGGCGGCATCGGCGATCCGGAAGCCTGGCGGCCGGATGCGGAATCCGGCGGCCGATCCGATGACGCCGGGATCCGGAACGATGCCGCCGAACTGCGGTTTCCCTGGCTGGCGGATTTTGCGCGGGACAATCATCAGGCATCGGATGCTGCGTTTGCGGTTCATGCGGCAACCGGAGGATCGGGTACGTCCGGAGGCATTGGAGCGGGAATGTTTTCCCGCTTGCCGGAAGGCATGGAAGCGGAGGGAAGCCCGGGAATGATCGGCGTCGGAACGGCGGACGAAGAAACGGGGCTGCTGGCGGATGAGACCGTCCTGCTCCATCAGGACGGTCGGGGACGACAGTGCGGCATGTACTTGCTGCGCGAGCATGAAGGCGGGCATCGGCGCATCCCCGTTGAGCCCGGTGTTACGGTCATCGGCCGTTCGGAAGCGCATGCCGTGATCGTCGACACGGCGGAAGGCGTGTCGCGCGCGCATCTGGAGATCGAGTTCGACGGCAACGACGTGAAAATAAAAGATCTCGCCTCGCGCAACGGAACGCTGCTGGGAGGCGAGATCATGGTGCCGTACAAGGAATACCTGCTGCAAGACGGCGGCACGTTCCGGCTTGCCGGACCGGACGGGCCGAAATATACGCTGCGGAAGAGCGGTTGATGCCGGGCATTTTTTACTTTCTTACAATGTGGCCGAGCAGATGCCGCACCGCTTCGTCGATGGTCGGGTAGCGGAAGGTGAAGCCCGCTTCCAGCGCCGCGGCCGGCAGCGCCCGCTGCCCTTCGAGCAGGAGTACGGCCATCTCGCCGAACAGGAGGCGCATCAGAAACGCGGGCACCGGGAACCAGTGCGGCCGGCGAAGCGCCGCGGCGACCGCCCGGCCGAACCGGTCGTTCGTCACCGGTTCCGGCGCCGATCCGTTGATCGGCCCCGATACATGCTCGTTGTCGAGGCAGAACAGGATGAGCCGCGTCATGTCCTCGATATGGATCCAGGAAATCCACTGGCGGCCGCTGCCGACCCTGCCGCCGACGAACAGCCGGTACGGCAGCGCCATCAGCGGGAAAGCGCCGCCATCCGCGCCCAGGACAAGGCCGACGCGCAGCTTGACGAGCCGCCGGGCGGGAATCCGGTCCGCCGCTTCCTCCCATTCCTTCGTGACGGCGGACAGGAAGTCGGTCACCCGGCCCGGGCTCCGCTCGTCGTACGTGTCCGTCTCGGACATGCCGTAATACGAGATGCCGGACGCGTTCACGACGACCGGCTTGTCCCGCATGGCGCGCACCCATCCCGCCACGGCGTCAGCCGCGTCAATCCGCGACCGAAGCACCCGGTCTTTCGCGGCCTGCGTCCACCGTTGATTGATGGTCTCCCCCGCCAGGTTGACGATGGCGTCCGTTCCTTCCAGCAATTCAGGCCGTTCAGTCAATTCATCCCATGTCGATTCCGTCAGATTCGGGTGACGGAGCTTGAGCCGTCCCCGCTTCCGGGTCACCACCCGGACTTCGTCTCCCCGTTCAAGCAGCGCCCGAACGAGCGCACCGCCGATGAAGCCGGTGCCGCCGGTAACCGCCACGCGCATGCCCGACGCCTCCCCCGAGCGATCTTCAGGATTTCAACAAATGCCGGTACGGACTGTAATCGATGCCGTGCTTGTCGAGGAACGAGATCAGGCTGCGGTAGTCGCGCCTGGGCGTCGCCTTGATGTAGCCTTCAATGCAGTGTTCCCGCGTCACTTCGGAAGCGCCGCTCTCGACGGCGATCTTGCCGATCTCCGCGGCGATGGAATGTTTCGCAATGTCCCGGAACGGTTTCGGCACCGGCGATACGAGCAGATCGAGGAACGCCTTCGATTCCTCCGTCCACAGCGGCCGGCTCTTCTCGACCCAGTAGTTCTGCCAGTCGAGCTTCGACATGCCGTCCTGCTTCGGCATGATCTTGAGGAATTTGCGGAACATGAAGTAGCCGCCGATCGCCATGGAGACGACCAGGACGACCGCCCAGAATAAGATGAAATACATGAACCCGTTATGGACATTGCCCATCTTGATCCGTCACCTCTCCCGATCATTATACCGCACCGGCCGGCGATTTTCGAACAACGATTCCTTGAACGGCCGGTCCGGCTGCCGGGGACTCCAGCCGGGGCTCGGGCAAGCCTTGCGCCTCACATTGCCAACGGGGTCCCGCGCGGCTTGTCTTTCAAGCGCCGGCCGATTCTGTTAGAATAGTAGGAAATGTGCTGTCGGGAGGGGTAAAGGTGCTCAAGATCGGTTCGCATGTGTCTTTTTCGGACAAGGGGCTCGTGACGGCGACCGAGGAAGCGGTGTCGTACGGCTCCAGTTCGTTCATGATCTATACAGGCGCGCCTCAGAATACGCGGCGGAAGCCGATTGAAGATCTGTACATCGAAGAGGGCAAGGCGCTCATGAAGGAGAGCGGCATCGACGAGATCGTCGTGCATGCGCCGTATATCATCAATCTGGGCTCGTACAAGGACGACACGTTCGAGCTGGCGGTCCGTTTTCTGCAGGAGGAGATTCGTCGAACGCACGCGATCGGCGTCGATCATATCGTGCTGCACCCGGGCGCGTACACGGACAAGGACCCGGAGTACGGCATCGCCCGGATCGCGGAAGGCCTGAATGAAGTGCTGGCCGGGACGGAAGGGCTGAACGTGAAGATCGCGCTTGAAACGATGGCCGGCAAAGGGACCGAAATCGGCCGCACGTTCGAGGAGATCGCCGCCATCATCGACAAGGTGAAGGACAACGACCGGCTGTCGGTCTGCATGGACACGTGCCACATGCACGACGCCGGCTATGACATCGTGGGCGATCTCGACGGCGTGCTGCGCGAGTTCGATCGTGTTGTCGGGCTGGACCGCGTGGCCGTCGTCCACATCAACGACTCCAAAAACCCGCGCGGCGCGGCGAAAGACCGCCATGCGCCGGTCGGCGCCGGCTACCTCGGCTACGAGGCGATCAAGCGGGTCGTCCATCACGAGCTGCTCGAAGGACGGCCGTTCATCCTCGAGACGCCGTGGATCGGCAAGGACAGCAAGAAATCCCGGCCGATGTACGAAGCCGAGATCGCGCTGCTGCGCGGCGACGCGAGGGAGCGCTTCGGCGAAGACTTCTTCGATCATGTGGAGCGGCTGCACCATTTCTTCGACAAGGAAGCGATCGACGGGCGGACGTACGTGCTCTCGGTCTGGGAGACGCTGAAGAACGACGCCAAGGCGAAGAAGGCCGATCCGCGCGAGCCGATGGACCGGCTGTATGACCTGGTGATCGAGAACCGGGTACTGCCGGAAGATCTGACGGAGGAAGCGGTGAACCACCGGCTGACCGCCTGGTTCGCCGGCAAGCAGCTTCTGAAGGAAGCGTGACCGCTTGAAGCGCTTTTTAAGCCCCGACCCGGCTTTCATGACCATACGAACGGAAGGAAGGACTAAGCATGCAGCAGAATGTCTACAAGCCTCAACATCCGATTGAAAGGAGCGCCAACCGGGCGCGGATGCTGATCTCGTGCCCGGACCGTCCGGGCATCGTCGCCGCGGTGTCGCAGTTCCTGTACGAGCACGGCGCGAACATCGTGTCGTCGGACCAATACACGATGAATCCGGACGGCGGCATGTTCTTCATCCGCTTCGAGTTCGACCTCCAGGATCTGGACCGGGAGCTGCCGAAGCTGCAGGAAGATTTCGTCCGCGTGGCCGACCGGTTCGAGATGAAATGGCACATCTTCCGGGCGAGCCGGAAGAAGCGGATCGCGATCTTCGTCTCGAAGGAAGACCACTGCCTGCTGGAGCTGCTCTGGCAATGGCAGGCCGGCGATCTGGACGCCGAGATCGCGATGGTGATCAGCAACCATCCGGACATGCGCCAGCTCGTCGAATCGTTCGGCATTCCGTACCACCATATCCCGGTCACCCCGGAGACGAAAGCCGAAGCCGAGCGGCTGCAGCTCGAGAAAGTGCACGAGGGCAAGGTCGATCTGATCGTGCTCGCGCGCTACATGCAGATCATTACGCCGCGGTTCATCGAGTATTTCCCGAATCGGATCATCAATATTCACCATTCGTTCCTGCCGGCGTTCGTCGGAGGGAAACCGTACCAGCAAGCCTATGACCGCGGGGTGAAAATCATCGGCGCCACGGCCCACTATGTGACGGAGGAGCTCGACGGCGGTCCGATCATCGAGCAGGACGTGCAGCGGGTGTCGCACCGCGACGACGTCGCCAGCCTGAAGCGGATCGGCCGGAACATCGAGCGGACGGTGCTCGCCCGCGCGGTGAAATGGCATCTCGAGGACCGCATCATCGTATTCCAGAACAAGACGGTCGTGTTCAACTGATGGCCGCGTGCCCGGCGCACCGCCAATGGTGAAAGTGGAAAACCGACTGGGCAAATGATACAATATTTGAAAATTGTTCTGAGAAAACGCTGCCGCCCGCACGTTTCGGGAGCGCCGCGGCACACGGAAGAGACATGGGAGGAAACGCAATGTCGGTTACGCAGAAATCCATCGATCAATTGTCGATTGACACGATCCGCACACTGGCGATCGACGCGATCGAGAAGGCGAAGTCCGGGCATCCGGGCATGCCCATGGGCGCCGCTCCGATGGGTTATCAACTGTTCGCCCGCACGATGAAGCACAACCCGTCCAATCCGTCCTGGATCAACCGCGACCGGTTCGTGCTGTCGGCCGGCCACGGTTCCATGCTGCTCTATGCGCTGCTTCATCTGTCCGGTTATGATCTTCCGCTCGAGGAAATCAAGAATTTCCGCCAATGGGGCTCGAAGACGCCGGGGCACCCGGAATACGGCCATACGCCGGGCGTCGACGCGACGACCGGTCCGCTCGGTCAGGGCATCGGCATGGCCGTCGGCATGGCGATGGCCGAAGCGCAGCTGGCGGCGACGTACAACCGCGAAGGCTATCCGGTCATTGACCATTACACCTATGCGATCTGCGGCGACGGCGACCTGATGGAAGGCGTCGCGAGCGAGGCGGCTTCGCTTGCCGGCCACCTGAAGCTGGGCAAGCTGATCGTGCTGTACGACTCGAACGACATCTCGCTGGACGGCGAGCTGAATCTGGCGTTCTCCGAGAACGTGGCGCAGCGTTTCGAAGCTTACGGCTGGCAGGTGCTGCGCGTCGAGGACGGCAACGATCTGGCGGCGCTGGCGAAGGCAATCGAGGCGGCGCAGGCCGAGAAGTCGAAGCCGACGCTGATCGAAGTGAAGACGGTCATCGGCTACGGCAGCCCGAACAAGGCGGGCAAAGGCGGCCACGGCGGCCCGCACGGTTCGCCGCTCGGTCCGGATGAAGCGAAGCTGACGAAGCAATTCTACGGCTGGGACCCGGAAGCGGAGTTCCATGTGCCGCAGGAAGTGCGCGACCATTTCGCGCAGGTGAAGGCGCGCGGCGAGCAGGCGAACGCGGAGTGGAACAAGCTCGTCGAAGCGTACAAGGCGGCGCATCCGGAGCTCGGCAAGCAGTTCGAGCAGGCTGCCGCCGGCGAACTGCCGGATGGCTGGGACGCCGATCTGCCGGTCTATGACGGCAGCAAGGCGGTCTCGACGCGCGTCGCTTCCGGCGAAGCGCTCAACGCGCTGGCGAAGCGCGTGCCGAATCTGGTCGGCGGTTCGGCCGACCTCGAAAGCTCGACGATGACGCACCTGAAAGGACTGCCGGTGTATAAGCCGGGCAGTTACGACGGACGCAACATTTACTTCGGCGTGCGCGAGTTCGCCATGGCGGCCGCAATGAACGGCATCGCGCTGCACGGCGGCCTGAAAGTGTACGGCGGCACCTTCTTCGTGTTCACGGACTATCTCCGTCCGGCCGTCCGACTGGCGGCATTGATGAAGCTGCCGGTCGTCTATGTCCTGACGCACGACAGCATCGCGGTCGGCGAAGACGGGCCGACCCACGAGCCGATCGAGCAGCTCGCCTCGATCCGGGTCATTCCGGATCTTACGGTCATCCGTCCGGCCGATGCGAACGAAACGGCCGCCGCATGGCGCTACGCGGTCAAGAACCGGTCGAATCCGGTGGCGCTGGTGCTGACCCGCCAGAACCTGCCGATCATCGAAGGAACGGCCGAGCTGGCGCGCACGGGCGTCGAGCGCGGCGCTTACGTCATCTGCGACGCGCCGAACGGCAAGCCGGCCGCGCAGATCATCGCGACGGGTTCCGAAGTGCAGCTCGCGGTCGCGGCGGCGAAGGCGCTGGCCGAAGAAGGGATCGGCGTCCGCGTGATCAGCATGCCGAGCTGGGATCTGTTCGACAAGCAGGACCAGGCGTACCGCGATTTCGTGCTGCTGCCGGACGTGAAGGCGCGCCTCGCGGTCGAGATGGCGCATCCGTTCGGCTGGGAGCGCTATGTCGGCGAGAAGGGTGCGGTGCTCGGCATCAGCACGTTCGGCGCTTCGGCGCCGGGCGACCGGCTCATCCGGGAGTTCGGCTTCACGGTCGAGAACGTCGTCGCCAAGGTGAAGTCGCTCCTCTGAGCCGCAAGCATCCCTGGCATCGATTCGAAAGTCCCGCTTTGTGCGGGACTTTTTTCATGCTCCCGTTTAACAATTCCTCATATTTCACACGATTTTTTTACACAATCCTACGATTTTCATACAAAGTCTTGATTTCCATGCCCGGCGATCCGATAAAAAAGTCGTATAACGCGCGTTTATGGCCGTCGATCACTTTGGGTAGGAGGACTTCAAGAATGGCGAAAAAATTCGACGGAACTGCAGACGAAACAGCAAAGAAAGTCCGCGGCAAAGCAAAGTTCCCGCAACTGCTGAAGCTCGGTTTTCTCAGGCACGCGAGCGTCCGCCACAAGCTGACGATCATTCTGGTGTCAAGCACGATCTTCATGTTGTGCATCGGCCTGGCGGGGTTCATCACCATGATGCTCATGAATGCCCAGATCGAGAGACTGGCGTCGGACAACATCAAGACGATTGATTTGGCGAACGAAGCGGCGATCATCGGCCAAGCCATCGAGGTGGATTCCTACCGGTATCTGATGGCGACGGACGAGGATGCCCGGGAGAATGCATACGGCAAGGTAAGAGAACACAGCCAACGTTTCAGGGAAGTCATGGAAGAGCTGAAGTCGACGGAGGTCGGCAAGGCGGAGAGCGATCGGATCGAACGGATCGAGGCGATTGATCTCCAGTATTCGAATCGCCGCACGACAGCCGAACAACTGGCGGCGAGCGGCCAACAGGCTTCGGCGATCGCGTATTTCAACCGCGAAGCTTCCTCGCTGCTGGAGCAGAAGAACCAGCTATTGAACGAGATAACGACTATCAGTACGCAGCAAGCCGTCCAGGCCAACAAGGACATTCAGGACAGAATGAATACCTCGATCATTCTGATGATCATTCTCATTTTGCTCGGACTGATCATCAACGGCGGACTCGTGCTGCGGGTATCGCTCCTGATCACGAAGCCGATGTCGGAGCTGCAGAAACTGATGGCCGACGCCGCCGACGGAGATTTGAGCGGCCGCATCGCGCTCGACTCGCGGGATGAGCTCGGCCGGCTGTCCGCTTCCTTCAACAAGATGATGGACGATATGAGCGACGTCATCCGCCGCATCGGCGAGACATCGGTGCAGCTTGCCGCATCTTCGCAGCAGCTTACCGCCAGCGCCGAGCAGACGGGCAAGGCGAGCGAAGTCATCGCCTCGTCGATGCAGGAAGTCGCCTCCGGCATGAGCCGTCAGGCGGAGCAGGTCGCGGGCGGACTCGAAGCGACCAGACAGATCAATGAACAGGCATCGGATGTCTCGGGCAAAACGCGGGCGGCGGCGGACAGCGCGCTGGAGACGTCGGACATTGCGCGGGACGGCAGCCGCACGATGCAGCAGGCGTCCGTGTCGATGGACGGCATCCAGCAATCCGTGGAGCAGCTCTCCTCGTCGATCCGTCTGCTTGAACAACAATCCGGGCAGATCGAGAAAATTGCGCGTGCCATCTCGGACATCGCCGAACAGACGAACCTGCTGGCGCTCAACGCATCCATCGAAGCGGCCAGAGCGGGCGAGCACGGCCGCGGCTTCTCGGTGGTCGCCTCCGAAGTGCGCAAGCTGGCGGAACAATCGCTTGAGGCCGCGAAGAGCGTGCAGCGGATCATCGCGGATATTCAGGAGCATATGCAGCAAGCCGTGCAGTCGATGGATCTGACGGCTGAACGCGTGGACGAGGGACGGGCGGCCGTCGTAAGAGCGGACCAATCGTTCGGACAGATCGAAGAAGCGGTCGCCAAGCTTGCCGAGCAGATGCGGGCCGCATCGCTCGCCGCGCAGTCGATGGCGGAAGGCGCGGACCAGATCGAGAAAATGATCACGGAACTGCACAACATCAGCGATTCCACCCAATCGGAGACCGAGCAGGTGTCCGCGGCGACGGAGGAGCAGCTGGCGACGATGGAGGAAATGTCCGCTTCGTCCCAGCATCTGGCCCACCTGGCGCAGGAAATGGAGATGCTGATCGGCAAGTTCCGGCGGTAATGCCCGGCGAATGCCGGCACGCAAAGCTGACAGGCCCCGGTGAGGGGAGGAACGGCCCGCGTTCCTTGCCCGTCCGGGGCTTCATTTGTGCTGCCGCGCTCGCCGCGCGGGCTGCGGGATCGTCCGGCGATCATAAACCGTGCCTATATCACGCCGCAAAAACGGTAATGCCTCCCGGGAAGGCAGGCGTGACCGTTTTCCTTGAGTTCGGTTGTAAAATCCAGTATTCTAATGGTTAGGTTTTGGTTGCAGGGACAGGCCGCCGATCCGGCATCGGCTGCCATTATCCAGACGGAATCGGGAGGAAAAAGGAAATGTCGAAAGCCGTAACATTTGATTACTCGAAAGCGCTGCCGTTCGTCGGCCAGCATGAGATCGACTACCTGGCGGACGCCGTCAGACTGGCGCACGACCAGCTTCATAACGGGACCGGCGCGGGCAGCGATTTCCTGGGCTGGATCAACCTGCCCACGGAATACGACAAGGAAGAATTTGCGCGGATTCAGGCGGCTGCGTCGCGCATTCGCGAAAATTCCGACGTGCTCGTCGTGATCGGCATCGGCGGTTCGTATCTCGGCGCGCGGGCCGCAATCGAGATGCTGTCGCATTCCTTCTACAACATGCTGCCGAAGGGCAAGCGCCAAGGGCCGCAGGTGCTGTTCGCGGGCAACAACATCAGCTCGACTTATGTCGCCCATCTGCTGCAATTGCTTGAAGGCAAGGACTGGTCGATCAACGTCATCTCGAAATCCGGCACGACGACCGAACCGGCGATCGCTTTCCGCATTTTCCGCGAGAAACTGGAGCAGAAATACGGCAAGGAAGAAGCGCGCAAACGGATCTACGCGACGACCGACCGGGCGAAGGGCGCGCTCAAGAAACTGGCCGACGCGGAAGGTTACGAGACGTTCGTCATTCCGGACGATGTCGGCGGACGCTATTCCGTGCTGACGGCCGTCGGTCTCCTGCCGATCGCCGTGGCGGGCATCGACATTGCCGCGATGATGCAGGGCGCAGCCGACGCGTCGCGCGAATACGCGAATCCGGACCTGCGCGAGAACGGCGCTTATCAATACGCGGCTGTCCGCAACGCGCTGTACCGCAAAGGCAAGACGACGGAAATTCTCGTCAACTACGAACCGAACCTGCACTATTTCTCCGAATGGTGGAAGCAGCTTTACGGCGAGAGCGAAGGGAAGGACAACAAGGGCATCTATCCGGCGTCGGTCGATTTCTCGACGGACCTGCACTCGATGGGCCAATTCATCCAGGAGGGCTCGCGCAACCTGTTCGAGACGGTCATCCAGGTGGCGGAAGTGCCCGAGCATATCACCATCAACAGCGATCCGGAGGATCTGGACGGCTTGAACTTCCTCGCCGGCAAGACGATGGATTTCGTGAACAAGAAGGCGTTCGAAGGGACGCTGCTCGCCCATACGGACGGCGGCGTGCCCAATCTGGTCGTCACGATCAAGGACATGACCCCGTACACGTTCGGGTATCTCGTCTATTTCTTCGAGAAAGCATGCGGCATCAGCGGCTATCTGCTGGGCGTCAATCCGTTCGACCAGCCGGGCGTCGAGGCGTACAAGAAGAATATGTTCGCGCTGCTGGGCAAGCCGGGCTACGAGAAGGAGAAGGCAGCCCTCGAAGCGCGCCTGTAAGCGGGAGATCGACTGTGCTGGCGCGTTACCGTACGCTCCGCCGCGAAGGCGAGCGGGAGATTGTCATCAAGAAATCGCGGTTCATCGGATACGGCAAGCCGGTAACGTCGGAAGAAGAAGCGGTCGCCTTCGTTGAAGCGATCCGCAAGAAGCATTGGGACGCGACGCACAACTGCTACGCCTACGTCATCGGCGAACGGGACGAGATCCAGAAATCGTCGGACGACGGCGAACCGAGCGGCACGGCCGGCCGGCCGATTCTCGAAGTGATCAAGGCGCAGCAGCTCAAAGATACGGCGATCGTCGTCACCCGCTATTTCGGCGGCATCATGCTCGGCGCCGGCGGTTTGATCCGCGCCTATACCGAAGGCGCCGTGCAGGCGATCGAGGCGTCGGAGCCGATCGAGCGGGTGCTGCGCCGGAAGGTGTCGGTCGAAGTCGACTATACATGGTACGGCAAGATCGAGAACGAGCTGCGCAGCCGGGGCTGGCATGTCGGCGACACGGTGTTCACGGACCGCGTCACCGTCGTCTGCCTGCCGGAGGATGGCGAAGCGGAGCGGTTCATCGCATGGATGACTGATCTGACGCAAGGACGGGCGACCATCACGCCCGGCGAAGCCGAATATTACGATTTCTGAGCGGAGGGCGGCCCGGCAGGGCCGCCCGAGGCATGTTTCACCCGTCCCCCGCATAGTGTTCTATGGAAGACCAAGGGGATGGGGAGGGATGCGGGATGGCGGTCAGACGATTCGCCGCATTGACCGGACTGGTATTCCTGCTGCTCGGGTTGTACGGTTTCATCGATCCGGACGGGTTCGGTCTGTTCCATCTGGGCGCGGCGCACAACGTCATTCATCTGATTGTCGGGCTGCTCGGCCTTGCGGCGTCGTCCGGCGAAGGGTATGCGTATCGTTATTCGCAGGTCATCGGCATCTTCTATCTGCTGCTCGCGGTGCTCGGCGTGTTCACCGGCGATCTGTTCGGTCTGATGCACGTCGGCCTTGCGGATAACGCGCTGCATTTCGTCGTCGGCGCAATCGCGCTGTACTTCGGCTTTGTCATCTCGGAATCGGCGCAAGAGGCAAGATCCTACCGCTGATCCAGGATGAAAAAAGGCTGTTTCCGACGGACCGGGCACTTCCGGTGCCCGCGGCGGAAACAGCCTTTTTCTGCCCCATGTGATACTCAAGCCTCTACCAGCAGCAGAATGATGGATGACAGGCCGAGGCAGAGGCTCAGCAAGCCGAGCAGCGCCAGCGCCTGCCGATTGTTGTATCCGGCCCGCAGCAGTCGATAATGGACCTGGCTGGCATCCGCCTGATAGATCGGCTTGCCCTGGATGAGCCGCTTGAATACGACGAACAGGTTGTCGAAGATCGGCACGCCGAGCGCAAGAATCGGAATGAACAGCGACAGCAGCGTCGCCTGCTTGAACACGCCGTCGAGCGCGATGACGGACAGCACGAAGCCGAGGAAAGTCGCGCCGGCGTCGCCCATGAAAATTTTGGCCGGGGGCTTGTTGTATTTCAGATAAGCAATGGCCGCGGCGAGCAGGATGATTGCCATCATCGCCGAATGGCTCTGCCCCTTCACGAGGGCGACGATGAACAGCGTGCCGGCGGAAATGGCGGACAGCGTGCCGGCCAGCCCGTCCATGCCGTCCGAGAAATTGATGACGGTCGTCACGCCGAAGATCCACAGAATCGTCAGCACGCACTGCAGCCATCCGGGCAGCAGCACATAGTCGTCGATCAGCGGATTGTAGAAGCCGGAAAATTCGATGCCCGACAGATAGACGAGCACGGCGGCCGCTATCTGGACAAGCGCTTTCGGCAGCGAGGGGAAATCGCGGCCCTGGGTTTTGTACCAGTCGTCGATGGTGCCGATGACAAGCAGCAACGCGCCGCCGGCGAGCACGGCCATGGTCTCGTAGCCGTTCCACTCGGCCAGCATAAGATAGGCGGTGGCGAAGCCGAGATAAATGGCGTAGCTGGCGGTGAGCGGAATCGGCTCGCGGTGCAGCTTCCGCTCGACCCCTTCCCGCGGCTTGTCCACGAAGTCGAGCCGGAACGCAAGCCGCCCGAGCGGCGGAATCAGCAGATAGACGACGGCGAATGAGACCAGAAATGCGAGTATGTATAGCACTGTGCCCAATCATCTCCGGTAAAAAAAATAATCCCGACAGTATAGACGACTGTCGGGATGGAAAAGTTTCGCTATTTTGCGTCAATATCCGATGTGCCTTGCCAGCCGGCTCATTTCCAGCCATTGCGATGCCAGCATGGCGTAGATGGCCACGTCCGCGTAGCGGTCGCCCAGCCGTTTCGCCTGGCGCGCGATCCCTTCGAGCTTGAAACCGAGGCGCTCCGGCACGGCCCTGCCGCGGGCGTTGTCCACGGTCGTGCGGATCTCCAGCCGGTTCAACTCGGCCTTCTCGAATGCCCATCCGGTGAGCACCTCGCAGGCTCGCGTCATGCGGCCGCGTCCGCCGGCAGCCGGGGCGAGCCAAAATCCGAGCCGTCCGCAGCGGTCTGCCGAATCGAGATGCGAAAGCTCCACGACGCCCATCAGTTTGCCGTCCGTGAACAGTCCGAATCCTGCGGCTTCGTCGTCCTTCCATTGCGTGTTCAGCCGCCGGATGAACGTCAGGGAGTCGAAGGGCGACCGGACGCCTGCCGGCCAGGCGAACCATTGCGACAGCCATTCCCTGTGGACCTCGATGAGCCGAAACAATTCGTCCGCATGCTCCGCGGACAGCTGCACCAGTTCCGTCTGCTCGTCGACCGTGAATCTGGCCATGGGAAGCACCTCCGCGTGGAATTGTGGAAGCGTTTTCTCTCCGGCGTAAAAAGTATGGCGGCACATCTTCCGCTTCGCTTCCATTATACTACGGACGCACGGCGAAGACATTGCCGCCGGTAAGGAAATTTCAGGATTTCATGAATTCAGAATAAAGGTATCGATGACGTGCTTGACGCCGTCTTCATTGTTCGTCTTCGTGACGAAGCCGGCGATCGCTTTCAGCGATTCGATCGCATTGCCCATGGCGACGCCGAGGCCGGCGGCTTCGATCATCTCGCGGTCGTTCCAGGAATCGCCGACGGCGATGGTCTGCTCCATGGTGCAGCCGACATGGCGGGCGAGCGCGGCAAGCGCATGCCCCTTCGTCGCTTCCGGATGGAGGAATTCGAGATAGTTCGGTTTGGATTTCGTGATATGGACGCGGCCTTTGTAAACCGGTCTCAGCTCGTCCGCGATCCGGTCGAGCTCGTCCGGATCGCCGATGATCAGCATTTTCGATTGCGGCCTGTCGATCAGCTTGTCGAGATCGGGTTCCACGCGATAGGGCACGTCGGAACGTTCGGCATATTCCCGAACCTTGTCGTTGTCTTCGGCCGCGTAGAGTTCGTCTTCCGTGTAAAGCTGCAAGTGCAGGCCGTTCCGCCGGCAGTAGTCCAGAATTTCCCGCGCGGCGTCCGCCGGCACGTTCCGCTCGTACAGCACATTGCCGTCGAACGGCGTTTTGACGAGCGCTCCCTGGTAGGTGATGATCGGCACGTTCAGCCCGATCTGCTCGGCAATCCGGCTGGCCGAGGCGAACATCCGGCCCGTGGCCAGCGTCACCGTGACGCCCCGTTTCACGGCTTCGGCGAGCGCGGCCCGCGTCGCGTCCGTGATGCGCCCGTCGTCGGTCAGCAGCGTGTCGTCGATGTCAATGGCGATCAGTCGGTACATGGTTTCTCCCGCTCCTTTGTTTCGGGCTGTCGGCACAACTTGCCGGCCCCGTATCTGTCAGACCGATTGTAGCGCAATGCCGGCTTGCGCGGCAACATGCGGATGCCGCAAGCCTCGGCCGGATGGAGCTTGCGCCGCCCGGTTTTGCCGCTTCAAAACGTTCTGTCCCGCCGCCTCGCCGCATATGCTGGATCATGTCCAACCCGGGATTCGCTTGAAGCCATGTCCGGAATGCGGTATCGTGGAGTATGCGACTGGAGTGAACGGAGCGATGCGAAAGATGGAGACGGATTCGAAGATGAAGCGGCAGGGAGCGGGGCTGCTCGTTGTCCTGGCGGTCCTGCTGGTCACGGCCGCCGCGGGTTTTCTGGCCGGGAGATGGTGGATGATGGAGCGGTATCCGATGCTGAAGGATCCCGCTTTTGCCAATCTGGACTATACCTACCGGGAAATCATGAGCGATTACTTGTACGGCGCCGATTCTTCCGAGCTGATTCACGGAGCGGCGAAGGGGATGGCGGCGTCGCTGCGGGACCCCTACTCGGCCTATTATGCCGGGGAAGAGGGCAAGGAGTATGTGCAGCGGTACGACGACCATATCGTCGGGATCGGCGTCGAGATCCGCGAGGAAGACGGCGAGTTCGTCGTCACGTCGGCCTACAAGGGCGCGCCGGCGGATGAGGCCGGCATCCGCAAGGACGATGTCATCGTCGCCGTGGACGGCGTGTCCATGAAGGGCAAGACGATGCAGGAGCTCGTCAGCCGGACGCGCGGCGAAGTCGGCACGAAGGTGACGATCACCATCAGGCGCGACGGCCTGACGGAGCCGTTCGACGTGACGCTCGTGCGGGAAGAGATTCCGGTGACGACGGTCTACGCGGAGATGCTGGAGGACGGCATCGGCAAAGTACAGATTACGCGGTTCGCGGAAGGCACCGGCAAAGAGTTCGGGAAAGCGGTCGACGAGCTGCTCGCGCAAGGCATGAGAGGGCTCCTGCTCGATCTCCGCTCCAATCCGGGCGGACTGCTCAGCTCGACCCTTGAAGTGGCCAGCCGGCTCATTCCGAAGGACAAGGTCATCCTCGAAGTGGTGTACAAGGACGAGAAGCGGCGGATCACCTATACCTCGACGCAGAGCAAAGCGTGGGATAAGCCGATCACCGTGCTCATCGACGAGAGCTCGGCCAGCTCGGCCGAGGTGCTGGCCGCGGCGCTGCGCGATTCGGCCGGAGCGAAGCTCGTCGGCATGAAGACGTTCGGCAAGGGCGTCGTGCAGACGTTCCGCCCCCTCAAGGACGGATCGGTGCTGAAGCTGACGGAGTCGGAATGGGTGACCCCGAGCGGCGGCAAAATCAACAAGGTCGGCATCGAGCCGCATGTCGAGGTCGGGCTTCCGGAATACGCCTCGCTGCCGGTGCTGCCGACGGACGAAGTGCTCAAGGAAGGTTCGCTCGGCCAGGACGTGCGGACGGCGGAACTGATGCTGGAAGCGGTCGGCTACGATCCGGGCGAGCCCGAAGGGATCTACGACGAGCGGACGGCCGCGGCGGTCGAGCGGTTCCAGCGCGACGAGCGGCTGACGCCGACGGGCACGATCAGCGGACGCACGGCGTTCAAACTGATGGACCGGCTGCGGACGAAGCTGAAGGAAGAAGACCCGCAGCTCAAGGAAGCGGTGCGGACGCTGCGCGGGATGATCGAGGGCAAGTAATTTCTGCAGCCCATCCGCCGGCCGGGGCGCGGATCATTCCCCGAACAAATCCGCTTCCTTCACCCAGCGCGTGCCTTGCGGCGTCACGACCATGATCCAGTCGTTCCACCGCTCCAGCGCCGTCGCCGACGGCGCGTCGAGCGGCTGCGGGGCCGGCGCCGCGTCGAGCGGCGACAAATACTGCGCCATGTCCGGCGCCAGCCGCACCGGGATGCCGCCGAGCGGCTCGAACGTGCCGGAAGGCGAGCGGCCGGCCCAGGCCCAGCGCGGGCCGGCTTCCGTCGCGATCTCCGCCCAGCCGCCTTTCGTGCGGAGCAGCTTGTAGCGCCCCGGATAGAGCGTCCCGAGCTTCGCCGACCGATGGTCCGGCCAGCGGTAAGCCGGCTGCTCGGCCGTCAGCCGGATCTCGCCGGACGCGTAGGCGGCGGTCTGGCGCGCCAGCCACAGGTTGTACGCTTCCCCGGCGAGCATCCAGCCCGTATCGCGATGCCGCGGCCAGATCCGCTCCCATTCGGAGAGCGGCACGTTCGTCTCGCCGGCCGGGCGGCCGAGTTCGGCCGTAAGCCCCGGACGGCCGAACGACTGGATGAACCAGTCCGTGTATCCGCCGCCGGAAGGGTTGGCGGCGGGCTGGACGAGCCGGTAGCCCGTCATCCCGGCATACCGGGTCGCGATGGCGCGGTCGCGGGCGACATGCTCCGGTTTCGTATGGAAATGCCAGTAGACGATCTCGCCGGACGAATGATACGCGACGGCGATCTCCGGATTCGTCTCCTTCGTCGCTTCCGCCATCGCCTGCGCTTCCTTCGCCGCAAGCGGTTCCTTGCCTCTGTAATTCATGTAATACGGCCCGGATCCCGGCTGGTTGATATTCTCCCAATCCGCCGGGTACTGCCGGTTCAGGTCGATCCCCTTCGCATTCGCTTTCCACCTTTTGAAGTTGCTGCTTCCGCCGTTCATGGCAATGAGATCCGCGTGGGCCTCTTCCGGAAAAGCCGACAGCCCGAACTGTTGCAGGGTGACGCCGTCGGGATTGACCATCGGCACGAACCGGAATGTGACGCGGTGCAGCAAGTCGCGGACCGGCGCGCCGTTCCACGTTTCGTTCCGTACATACGCCTGCGCGTAATGATCCAGCATGGACATGATCAGAATGGTGGTGATCCATTCGCGGGCATGGTGGGAGCCGTTCAGCATGACGTACGCGTCGCCGAGACCGAGATCGGCCGCCCAGATATCGCGTCCGTATTCGCTCTCGCCGATGGCATGCAGACGGATCAGTCCGGGATAGGTCTCCTCCAGCTGCTTCAGATCGCGCACCATGATGTCATACGAATACACTTGCTTCGGATTGACGACGCCGGCGGCCGGCCGCGATGCCGAGGCCGATGCAGGTTCCGCAGCCGCTGCCGGCAAAGCCGAAATCAACACGACAGACAATAAGACAAGTCCCCAATAACGCAGCAATGCCGAAGAACCCCGTTTCGTCGAAAGTTGAAGTCAGAAGAGCGCGGCGCGCTCTCCGGATTGACCTCAATTCGACGTCAAACGGCGAAATCCTTCGGCATCATGCCATTTCGTGCCGGAAATATTACACACTGCAGCGATAAAGTTACTGCGCTGTCAGGATCTCCGGTCCGTCCGCCGTGATGGCGACGACATGCTCGTACTGGGCCGCCCGTTTGCCGTCCAGCGTGCGCGCGGTCCAGCCGTCCTCGTCGATCGTCATGAAATAGGTGCCCTCCGTAAGCATCGGCTCGATGGTGAACACCATGCCTTCTTTCAGGCGCAGCCCCTTGCCCGGTTTGCCCACGTGCATGTAGCCCGGCTCTTCATGCAGGCTGCGGCCGATGCCGTGGGCCAGCAGATCGCGCACGACGCCGTAGCCGTTCCGCTCGGCATGCGTCTGGATGGCGTGGGCGATGTCGCCGAGCCGGTTGCCGACCTTCGCCTGCGCAATGCCGAGCTCCAGGCATTCGCGCGTCACCCGCATGAGCCGCTCGGCTTCGGGCGAGACGCGGCCGACGGCGTAAGTCCACGCCGAATCGCCCAGCCAGCCGTCCAGCTCCGCGACCGTGTCGATTGTGACAATGTCGCCTTCCTTCAGCGGCTCATCGTTCGGAAAACCGTGCGCGATCACGTCGTTGACAGAGGCGCACGTGGCGTAAGGGTATCCCTTGTAGCCGATCTGGTAAGGTCTTGCGCCATGCTCCGCCATGATCGATTCGACGAGCCTGTCGATCTCCATCGTCGTCACGCCGGGCTTGATCATGCGCGCGATTTGGCGATGGCATTCGGCCACCACCTGTCCCGCCCGGCGCATCGCCTCGATATCGCGTCTGCTTTTCAGTTCGATCATCGTCGTTCTTCCTTTCTCTGCTTGACGTGGGATCGGTCTTGCATTGCTGTCTCGTCCGGTATCGCCGATTGACGATCGCCTTTTCATGAACACTCTATCACAAATGGCCGTCCGATGTGCATTCTTTCACCAAGTAAGTTCAAAACTTGACCGGTCCGGCAAGAAGTTATGATCGGGGTATCGATCTTGCATTCTTGTTATGTCAGCCCATCCCCCCCGGCGCTACAATGGAATCAGAACCGCTAAGATGCGGCTTGCATCAACGACTTGCGGTACGAATACTGAAAAGGGGGATGTCGCTCATGGCCTTTTGGGGATCGTACCGAATCCAGAAGCAGCATGCCGGCACCCGGACGAAAAGCGGGGACGCGGCAGGCGGGAAGGCGGTCAGCGATATTTGGAACCGGCATGTGGCGGAATCGGACGGCAGCAGGCTGCTCCGTCCCGAGGATATCGGCGTGCTGGCCGCCATGGGATACCGCGCCGTGCAATTCGAACTGCTGTGGCCCGCAGTCTTGCAGATCGACGGAACGCCGAATGAAGACGGCATCAAACGCTGCCTCGGGCTGATCGAAACGATCCGTCAATACGGCATGACGCCGATCATCGCCGCCTGCCGCTGGGAGCGGCCGCTGTGGGTGCGGCTCGATGGCGGCTGGGTGAATGTGAAATCGGAAGAACGTTACCAGACCTATATCGACAACCTGCACAGCCACTTCGGAAAAGCCGCGGTCATCCGGAACCGGCCGCATGAACCGTGGGACGCGGCTGCCAGGGAGCTGAAGTGGCTGCGCGCATTCGGCCGGAATCCGGTCGAGGCGATGGCAAGCCGGTACCGGATCGATAGCGCCGGCGGCAGCCTTGCCTATCCGTCCTGATCCCCTTGAACGCCAAACGGCTTCGCATTTGATGCGAAGCCGGTTTCTTGTTGCGTGCTTCACGGCCCGCCTGCTTCATGCTCCGGCAACTCGGGCAGCAACGCATCCAGATCCCGGAGCGGCACGGCGAGTCCGACCTGTTTCTTTCCGCCCTGATCCATGATTTCACCCGCGGCGTAGATGACGGCGATGGCGCGGCCATGCTCGTTGATGACCGGGCTGCCGCTGCTCCCCTTGTGCACCGGCGCGTCGATCGCCATAACCGGTTGGCTTCGGCCCTGAATCGGCAGCATGCCCAGCACTTTGCCTTCGCTTGCGATCTGCTTGAGATCCAGCGGATTGCCGATCACATAGACGTGCGCGCCGGGTTCCCAATCGTGTTCCCGCTCGATTTCAATCGCCGGCAGCCGCTTTCCCCCGCTGTCCACCTGCAGGACGGCAAGATCCAAATCCGGGTCAAATCGGACGACGTCCGCCGCAAATCTTGCGTTTTCCCCGGGAAATTCAACGATGAAATAAGCGGCGTCTTCGATCACGTGATAGTTGGTGACAATGTACCCGTCCGAAACATGGAACCCTGATCCTTTGCCTTTGTCCGTGGCGACCAGGACAACGGCTTTCTTGTAGTGCCGGACTTCCTCGCGGCCGGACAGTTCCCTGGATTTGAACAGAAGCGGCAGCGTCTGCATGTTGTAGATTTGGGGCCAAAACGCCAGGATGTTGCCGATCAAGGCGGCAACGAGCAGCCCGATGACGGCGTTCCTGAACCATTTGCGCCTTGCGGGCGGCTCATCATCCATGTCCGCATCAAGATCATCATCGGGATCATCATTGTGATCCGTGTACGGCTCATCCGTCCCGTGAATCGGCTCTATCCCGCCGCCCGGCTCATGGGTCCCGCCGAGCCGCTCATGAACGGAGCCTTGCTCCGGCTCCGGCTCATGCGGCGGTTGATTTCCGTTGTCGTTGTTGCCCTTAAGCAAGCCGGTTCCTCCTCAATCCCCGAACTCATTCCGCCCGGTCCCGGTATTCCTGCGGCGTGAGACCGGAATATTCCTTGAACAATTTGATGAAATAATGCGCATTGGAATAGCCGAGCATGGTGGTGATCTCGTAAATTTTCAGGCGGGTGTTGCGAAGCAGATGCGTGGCCTGTTCCATCTTTCTGCGATAGATGGCATCGCTGATATTCTGTCCCGTCTCCTGTTTGTACACTTTGGACAAATAGACGGGGTGAAGCGACACGTGATGCGCGATCGATTGCAGCGTCGCCGATTCCAGGTTGGCGTCAATGTATTCGTGCACCTGCCGGACGAGCTGTCTGCGCGTATTGTTCATCTCGGCTTCCAGTTCGCTCCGGATGCGGGTGGCCAATTGCGCGGCCCATTCTTTCAACTCCGCCGCATCCGGCGGCGGCTCCCGGTCGGCCAGATCGGCGCCCGCCAGATCGGACAGCATCTTGCCGTTCTTGTGCGCGATATAGAAGCACGCGGCGAGCAGCTGGCTGTGAATCTCGCGGAGATGTTCAGCGGTGTCGATGCGTTTTGCGGACAGTTCCGCGAACACCGCTTCGAGCTTCTCCATCGCGTTCTCCCACTGGCCGGATTCGAACAGCTGCATGAAAGACGGAGGCTCGTACAACCGGGTCAAGACGGCGACGTCCGCGGGCGCGTCATCGCGGTCCATCGTCATGAAGAAGCCGTGTTCGCTTCCGATATAACGGCGAAGCAGGCCGAGCGACGACTGGTACAGTCCGGGGAGGTCGTCCGGCAGGATGCCCGTCCGGCTGATGACGACCGAGACGCGTCCGCGCAAATATTGCTCGACGTTGCGCTGCAGCTCTTCCGCCAGCAAGGTGATCCTGGCGCAGGATTCGCCGTCCGGGTCTCCGTCCGCTCCGCCCGCCGGCTTCACCGCGTACACGAGATGGCCGAGCTCGTCCTTGCAGTTCCACAGCGCGAATTCATCGGCGTACAGCTCGCGGGCGATATTGTCGATCGCGTATTCGAACAGGAACATATCGTCCGCCGAGAACGAATGAAACCCCTCCAGCCGCATCGTCATCAGCGCGACCCGGCAGCCCGCCTCGAACGGAAGCTGGAACTTCGCAAGCTGCGAAACGAGCCGGTCGGGGGATATTTTTTTGCCCTGGATCAGGTCGCGGAGCAGATTGTTGCGGAGAAGCGGCAGATGCTCCTCGAAAATGCTGACCGCCCGCTCGTACGACGCGATTTCCTGCCATTCCCGGCGGATCGTCCGGATGACGTGCTCCAGCTTCCGCATGAACGCCTCGTCGCTGATCGGCTTCGTCAAATAGTCCGACACGCCGATCTCCAGCGCCTGCTGCGCATAGCCGAACTCCGCGTAACCGGACAGCAGGATCACCTTCGTCTGCTTCCATTTCTTCCGGATGGCGGCGGCCAGCTCCAGGCCGGACATGCCGGGCATCGTGATGTCCGTCACGACGATGTCGATCGGCCTTCGGCCGAGGATGTCGAGCGCCTCCGCTCCGGAGTACGCCTTGAACACCGCCTCGATGCCCAGCCTGTCCCAATCGATCGTCAAGGCCAGGTCGTCCACCGCGAACGGTTCGTCATCGACAAGCAGGATCTTCATGCCGCGGACACCTCCTGTTCCCGGAATTGGCAGCGCAGGGTGACCGTCGTTCCCTCTCCAGCCTCCGAGTCCACCTCGAGCACCGCGCCCGGACCGAATTTCCGGAGGAAGCGCTGCTGCACGTTCCAGACGCCGCAGCCCGATTCGGCCGATTTCGGCCCCCGGAGCTGGCCGCGCAGCTTCGCAAGCGCCTCGGGCGTCATGCCGACGCCGTCGTCTTCGACCGTCAGCACGAACCCGTCCCCGAGCCTCTTGCCGGTGATCCGGATCGTGCCCCGTCCCGGCTTCGGCTCGATGCCGTGCATGACGGCGTTCTCGACGAGCGGCTGCAGGAGCAGCCTCGGAATGCGCAGGTCCATCAGCTCTTCGGAAACCTCCGTCACATAATCGATGCGCGGCTTGCGCAGGTTCAGGATCGACACATAATTGCGGATCAGGTCGAGCTCGCTCCGCAGCGGGACCATGTCCTGCTCCGTCCGGGTCATGTAGCGGTAATATTCGCCGAGGCTGAGCGCCATCGCCTCGACCGACTCGGTATCGCCGATCCGCGCCTTGCTCTTGATGAAGAACAGGCAGTTGTACAGGAAATGCGGATTGATCTGCGACTGCAGCTGCTTGAACTCCGCTTCCTTCGCGCGCAGCTGCTCGGTCAGCACCTTGTCGATCAGATCGCCGACCCGCTTCGCCATCTCGTTGAATCCTTCCGTCAGCAGACGGAATTCCCGCGCGGGCTCGAAGCCGATGCGCACGCCGTAATCGCCTTCCCTGAAGCGGGCCAGGCTGGTGACGAGCTTCCGGATCGGAAGCTGCACGTTCCGGTACAGTTCGAACGCGAACGCCACGCCGAGGCACAGCAGGACGGCCGTCGCACCCGCGAACAGCGTCGTGCTCTTGCGGATGGGCTGCAGGATGCGTTCAAGCGGGGTGAATTCGATCAGCACCCAGCCGTCGAGCACGGTCGGCAGCGCGTTCAGCAGATAGGACATGCCGTTCGCTTCCGTCACCATCGTCAGACTGTCGCCGATTTCTTTTCCCCAGAGCTGGCCGGCCATCCGGATCGCCGTCACGCTGTCCATATTGTAATCGAAGATGAAACGTCCCGACGGATGATACAGGTACGGCCGGCTGTTGCTTTCGTAGGAGGCAAGCAGCTTGCGGATGTTCTCGGAGGAAAAGGACAGCACCACGCTCACATCGCCGCCGGCCTCCCGGTCCCGGACATAGAGGATGAACTCGCCGGTCAGCTGATCGAACGTCCATCGGTCCGGCTGCAGCTCATTGAAATCGTATTCAACTTTGAGCGCCCGAATCGGGTCCGAGGACAGGACGTCGCCCGTCTCCGGATAATAGACCGTCAGGGTATTCGTCCATGCGCTGGCGGTGCTCTGCAGCTTCAATTTTTCCAATATCGTCATCTTCAGCCGGTTCCGGTCCACCAGATGTTCAATGGACGGCAGGATGGCGTAATCGCGCACGCTCTGGTCCTGCAGCAGGTTGTAGGCGTTCAGGGTCAGCTGGTCGATGTCGTTCTCGAGCATGTCGGCCAGGAACTTCAACTGGTTGAGACGCGAAGTCTCCAGCTCTTGCTGCACGGTGTCGATGGATGTGGCCACCGTATAGCCGTAGAGGCCCGCGATGGCGAGCAGCAGCAAGGCCAGAAACGTCACCATTTTGGTAAAAAGACTCCACTTCCGCGTCACGTCCGAAGTCCCCCCTGGGCGCTGTCTCTCCCATAGGTCCAGTGTACACAAAAAACGGGTCTGCCGTCGCGTTCGCCGAGCATTTTCTGCGGCAATCCGCTAAAATGGAGACAGACAAGGCTTGGGGAGGAATGGCGCTTGCTTCGGATGCGGACGACTCGCCTGCCTGCCGCGCTGCTGCTGCTTGTGCTCGTCTCGGCCTGCTCTATGCCGGGCGCCGCCGGGAAGCCGGAAGAGCCGGCCGCGGATGACGGCGGGCAGCCTTACGTCATGACGACCGTCGGCGCCATTACGCCGGACATGGTGTTCAAGTACGGCGAGACGCTCGAAAACAACGTGCACACGCGATGGGCCGAACAGCGGCTCGGCATCCGGATCCAGTATTTGTGGACCGTGCCGTCCAGCCTGTTCGACACCAAGCTGCGGCTCGAAATGACGGCCAAGCGGAACGTGCCGGACGTCGTGGCGACGCGCAGCGGGATTATTCAAGAGTTGATCGATTCCGGGGAGTTCCGGGAAGTCGGCACGCTGTTCGACGCCTACGCCTCCGAGACGTGGAAGAAGGCGATGAACGAGAACGCCGATGTCTGGGAAGCGTTCACGCGGGACGGCCGAAGGTACGCGATCCCGATTCTCGATTACGAATATCATTCCGATCCGGTGCTGTGGATCCGGACGGACTGGCTCCGGCAGCTCGGCCTGGAACCGCCGGCGACGCTCGACGAGCTCGAGATGGTGATGCGCGCCTTCACCTTCGGCGATCCCGACGGCAACGGCCGCCATGATACGGCGGCGCTGGCGGTCGCACTCGGTTCCGGCGTCAGCACGCAGGTGGGCGATGCCAGCTGGGTGTTCGGCATGTACGGAACGGTGCCCGCCCAATGGAATGCCGGCGAGGACGGACGGCTGATCTACGGATCGATCCATCCGGGGGCGAAGGAGGCGCTCGCCGTCTTGCGCGAATGGCTTCGCCAGGGGCTCATTCCGGGCGAGGCGGAGCTGATGGACGGCACCGCCGCCCAGGAAGCGTTCATCCAGGGCAAGGTCGGCATGATCGCCGGCCCGCATTGGATGGTCTATTGGCCGTTCGGCGACATGACGGGCGCCGAGTTCCGCGCGATTCCGCTGCCCGCCGGGCCGGACGGGCATGTCGCGCGGCGCGGATCGCTGCCGCGCAACGGCGCCGTCCTGATCAGCAACAAGATGGAGAAGCCCGAGTACTTCTTCAAGTACCAGAACTTTCTGTTCGACACTTACGCACTGCGCGAGGGCGAGCTCAAGTACGGCCTGGCGGAAAACTACGACTGGTCGTATCACGAAGGGCGCCCGTCGACGGATCCGCGGCGGGTTCCGGGCGGATACGTGCGCGTGGCGAATTATACGCTCACGTTCGACGGCGCCCGGATTCCGTCGAGGTGGCGGGCGGAAGGCCAGCCGAATACGGTGGAAGTGCTGCTGTCCCAGAAGGACAGCTCCTGGATCGACCAGTACCAGGGCGCGCCGACGCCGACGCAGCGCGAGAAGGGCGATGTGTTGCGGAAGCTGGAGGAAGAGACGTTCAACCAGATCATCTACGGCCGGCTGCCGCTCGAGGCGTTCGACGATTTCGTGAACCGCTGGCTCGACCTCGGCGGCCGGCAGATAACGGAGGAAGTGAACGCCTGGCGGGCCTTCAGGCGGTCGTGATCGTACGGTGAGCGTTCTCACGCGAAACAGAAGAAGAAATTGCGTTTATTTTCGGCGCGATGCGCCGCCGGCGAGGAGGCAAACCATGGGCTACAATATTCGCGGGCTGCTGCGGCAGATCGAGATTTTCAGGGAGCTGACGGAAGAAGAGATGGATCAGCTGGCTTCCATCGCCGTGCGCCGATCGTTCGGCAAGAAGGAGATCATTTTCACGGAAGGCACCGAAGTCGAGGCGATCTATTTCGTCAGCAGCGGCCTGGTCAAGACGTTCAAGACGGATGAGTCCGGCCGGGAGCGGATCGTGTCCATCCTTCGGGAAGGGGAGATGTTTCCGCATACCGTGCTGTTCAGCGGCCAGCCGTATCCCGCCTCGGCCGAGACGATCGCGCCGTCCGTGCTGATCGCGCTGCCGGCGCGGCCGTTCGAGTTTTTCCTGGAGCAGCATTCCGCTCCGGCCATCCGGATCATTCGCGATATGAGCAACAAAATCATGGCGCTGCAGAAGCGGCTGCAGGAAGCGGGCGCCTTCGACGCCCACGACCGCGGGCTCCGGTTCCTGGCCGATCTGGCGGAGCATTGCGGCGAGCGGCGCGGCGAGGCGATTTACATCCGGCTGCCGCTGACGCACCAGGACATCGCCAGCGCCATCGGCACCTCCCGCGAGACGGTGAGCCGGCTGCTGAACCGGCTCAAGCGGGAAGGCATCCTTGAAGCCGGCCGGTCCGGCATCGTGATCCGCGACCCGGAGGCGCTCCGGCGGGAGATGGGCGAGGCGGCTTCGACCGATGGGTAAGCCGCGGCCGGACCGCATTCAGGATTCCGGCTTGCCGCCGCGGCGAAACGCCCCCGGCGTCATCCCCGTCAGCGCCTTGAACACCCGGTGAAAATGGGGCAGACTGTCGAACCCGCACCGCTCGGCGACCGCCCCCACGCTGCTGTCCGTTCCCCTCAGCAATTCCTTCGCCATCAGAATCCGCTTCGCATTCACGAAATCCGTCACATTCATGCCCGTATGCTGCTTGAACACGCGGGCGAAGTGGGCGGCCGACACGCCCGCCCGGGCCGCGAGCTCCGACAGGCTGCCCGCGGCTTCCGGCTTGGCGTCGATCGTGCGCAGCGCCTCCCGCAGCCAGGCCGGGCCGATGCCGCTGCCGGGGGCGCCGTCGCGTTCCGGCAGCAGATGCCGGTTCAGCAAGAGCAGCAGCCGGCAGAGCGCGAGCCGGACCGCCTCGCGGTAGCCGGGGCGGGCGGCGGTCAGCTCCTCGTGCATCTCCTTCAGCAGCGCCTCGATCTGCGCCTTCAGCGGCTCCGGCGGCACCAGCCGGCAGCGCCGCGCCCGGCGAGCCTCTTCGAAGCAGCCCAGCGGCGCATAGGACCCGTCCGGCACGGCGGCTTCCGCGAAAGCCGGCGCGAAGAAAACCGCCGTGGATACGATCGGATCGGCGGCGTCGGGGAAAGCGCGGTGGATCGTGCCCCCGGGAATGAGGAACAGGTCGCCCGGCGCCTTCTCGTACAGCGTATCGTCGATGAAAAAGGTGCCGCGTCCGCTGTGGACGTAGACGATCTCGCAACGGTCGTGCAGATGGTCGGGCAGTTCGAACTGCGGGTATTTCGTCGCGCGGTGCACCATTTCGAACGGAAAAGACGGATCGCCGAAGAACGGCTTGCGGAACGGCTTCATGCGCACTCCCCCTCATCGCTTGCCCCCAGAATATCAAAATCGGATACAATCATGCAATTTCAGACTATACCATGACCTGAGCCGCGGGGATACAATGGGGGCGAAAACGCCTGAGCTGCCCGACTAGACTCTAAGCGGCGGGGATATGGACCAAAAGGCGTGAGCGCGAGGGTGGAGGTGCCGGGAATGCGGGCTTTGAATCGGGAAACAGCAAACGAAGCCGCGGGTGTGGATGCGCAGCCCGACGGACCGGTGAAGGTGCTGCAGATCGGCGAAGGCAATTTTCTGCGGGCGTTCGTCGACTGGATGCTGCATGTCAGCCGGTCGAAGGGAGGGTTCGACGGCACGGTCGCCGTCGTCCAGCCGCGCCCGACGGGCAGGGCGAAGATCGAACAGCTCGCCGCGCAGGACGGGCTGTTCACGGTGGTGACGCGCGGCCTCGAGGGCGGCAAGCCGGTCGAGCGGCGGGAGATCGTCACGGTGATCGGGCAAGCGTTTGACCCTTATGCGGAATGGGAGCGCTTCATCGCGCTGGCGCGCGAGCCGGAGCTGCGCTTCATCGTCTCGAACACGACGGAGGCGGGACTTCGTTATGAACCCGGGCCGCTCGGCGACGGGCCGATTCCCTCGTTCCCGGGCAAGGCGGCCCGCCTGCTCTACGAGCGGTGGCGGGCATTCAGCGGGGACCCGCGGCGCGGCCTCATCCTGCTGCCTTGCGAACTGACCGAGCGGAACGGCGACGTGCTGCGGGACGCCGTGCTGCGCCATGCGGCCGACTGGGGGTGGCCGGAAGCGTTCCGCGAGTGGGTTGCGCAGCATAACCGGTTCCTCAATACGCTGGTGGACCGGATCGTGACCGGTTACCCGGATGCGGAGCAGGCGGAAAGCTGGTTCGCTGCATGGGGATACCGGGACGCGATGCTGACGACCGCCGAACCGTACCACTTGTGGGCGATCGAAGGCGAGCCGGAGCTGGACGACGAGCTGGGCCTCAGGAAGGCGGGCCTCAACGTCCATTACACCGACGATCTCGCCGCCTTCCGCGAGCGGAAAGTGCGCATTCTGAACGGCGCGCACACGTGGATGGCGCCCATCGGACTGCTGCACGGCATCGGGACGGTGCGGGAAGTGCTCGAACATCCTGCGCTCGGTCCGGCGGTGCGCGAAGCGGTGTACGGCGAGATTGTGCCGGCGATGGCGGATGCGGACGGGGCCTTGCGCGCCTATGCCGATTCGGTATTCGAACGGTTCGCCAATCCGTACATTCGCCACCGGCTCTCGGATATCGCGATGAACAGTCTGAGCAAGTTCAGGGTGCGGCTCTTGCCGTCGCTCGCCTGGTACGCGGAGCGCGGCAGGCGGATTCCGCCGCGGCTCGCGGAAGGACTGGCCGGGCTCCTGCGCTGTTACCGCGTGCAACCGGACGGCAGCGGCGGCGGATATGCATCGCAGGCGCTCGACGGCACGACCATCCCGGTGCGGGACGACGCCGGCTTGCTGGCGATCGCGGCGGACCATTGGCGGG
>Ga0310830_100332_pt1 | contig 44965 bp, 45 predicted proteins | sample WT_ome_5_FD_201301 | JGI IMG/M metagenome (GOLD analysis project Ga0310830, IMG submission 201301) | Sorghum-adapted microbial communities enriched on wild type (WT) sorghum from Joint BioEnergy Institute, Emeryville, California, United... ... | reverse complement strand
CCTGCGAGGTGCCTTTCCGTGGGAACGATCCGAACCTTAGACAAGTCCGATTATTCCTTACAGGACAGGCACTTTCGCTTATCTACACGCCATCAAGGGCAACATTCCACGAAAAATCCGGGCTAGAACCGGGTGGACTCAAAATCGGGGACTCGCCAGCGGCGTTTGTTCGCGGGCTAACGGAGGTCCTCGAGTCAACCGAACAATGTTGGGCCTCCAAGGAACCCTTCCTCGAGCGCCTCGTTCAGGCCTCGCTGGTCGGAAATGACGCTGCGCGGAGGTCGCCCACCCTTCGCGCCTTCATTGAGGGCGACGAGGCTGGACACACCTATAAAGCTGTCGAGCCACCGGCCTTATGGCAGGAGACGCTCATCGCTGCGCTCGGACAACGCCTGGCCGAGGCGGCCGTCGCCGGCGAGATTCGCGACGACGTCCCACCAGCGACGCTGGCGCGATGGATCGCACGCGTCAACTTCACCCTGATGACCGAACCCGGAAATCCCGAAGACGGTGGTGACGAGGGAATCCTGCGCACCTTCCTGGTCGCGTCCCTCAAGCCCCGCGGCCGGTAGCGCTGCGGCTGTGCCGATCCACCACTCGGCAGGCCCCATTCCCCTCCATTCTTCCGAACGGTCCGCCGCCCGCGGCGATTGGCACCAGCCGGGCGCGGCGTGTTCAAGAACGCTCGCGCACAAGGAAATTGACAACTGCGGTGATGGTACGGACCTCCGCCCACCCCGCCGAGTGTGCGGTCATGGCGAAATCCAGCGCGAATCTTGGCCTTCAGCGCACACTCGGCGCGCGAAGCCTGTCACTCACAGACGACGAATTCCGGAATGCGGAGTCCGCTGTCGCCCAGTTCGGTGATGCGCAGGCGCACCCGCTGACCGATACGGACCGACGCGGGGTCGGCGTCGATGACCGCGTTGATCCGCAGCCCCGGCTGCTCGTCAAACTCGATCAACCCGACCACGTAGGGCGGCACTCGGCCGGGCACCAACGGCTGGCGAACCACGATGAAGCTGAAGACCGTTCCGTTACCGCTGACCTCCTCGAAATGCACCGGGCCACCGGTGAACCGGCTACGCTCGAGCGGCGGGTGGATCCACTTCCCCGTGTCATCGCACCGGCACAGCATCAGCTTCCCGCTCTTCAGGCCTTCCCAGAACGGCTCGGTGTCCGGATCAGGAACCGGAACCGGCGGGTGCGGTGCGGGATGGGTCATGGTTTCTCCCTGCTGTAGACGTTGGCGCCCCCAAACGGTCCGCCGCCGGCGGTGACCAGCGCGAGTTGGGCCTTGTCGACCTGCCGCACGCCGGCTGCGTGGCGCAGTTGCAGCGCCGCCTCGTAGTGGTGGTTCAACCCGTGGATGTAGCCCTCGGACAGCAGCCCGCCGTGCGGGTTGACCACTACCTCACCGCCGTACGTGGCACGCCCCGAGGCGAAGAACTCACCGACTCCGCCCTTCTCGCAGAAGCCGTACCCCTCCATCGTCGCCATCACGGTGTAGGTGAAGCAGTCGTACATGCACGCGACGTCCATATCGGCCGGGCTCAGCCCGGTCTTCTGCCAGATCTTGGGACCGGCGGAACGCGAATACATCTCGGTCGGATCGTCCCACTGAGTCCAACCCGCGCCGCTCTGCGAGTTCGCCGATCCCACCAGCCACACCGGGTCCTGCCTGCAGTCCCGGACGATCTCCTCACCGGCGATCAGGATCGCCACCGCACCGTCGACCTCCGACGTACAGTCGAGGACCCGGAACGGTTCGTTGATCCAGCGCGCCGCCAGGTAGTCGTCCATCGTCAGCGGTTCCCGGCGCAGCGCATGCTCATTCAGCCCCGCATGCTTGCGCTGGGTGATCGCGATCAGTCCGAGATCCTCGCAGGTCGATCCGTACTCGTGCTGGTGGCGTCGGGCCCACATGGCGAACCACTGCGGCGGCACCATGAATCCGGAGACCGTGTCGAACTGGTCGCTGTCGGGCACCCGCATCGGACCCTCGACGTGGCCGAACCGGTGACCGGATCTGCCGTTGAGCGAACGGTACACGAGCACCGCCCGGCACATCCCGGCCTCGATGACCGCCGCGGCGGTGGCGATCTGGTCGGCGACCAGGTTGCCGCCGCCGTACATGGCGTTGGCCCAGTTCAATTCGTCGATCCCCAAGGCCCAGCCGACGTAGATGGGCTGCTCGGAGTCGTTGACCATGAACGTGCAGATGCCGTCGATATCCCCCGGCGACAGTCCGGCGTCCGCGATGGCGTCCCGGCACGCCTCGACCGCCATGGCGCGGGTGGTACGGCCCGAATTCCGGGAGTAGGTCGTACGCCCGATTCCTGCGATGGCGCAGGTCATTTCGAACTCCACTCTGTCCTTGGTTCGCGGGGAAGGCCGAGAATGCGTTCGGCGATCAGGTTCCGGACGATTTCCGAGGTTCCACCGGCGATCGTCAGGCAGCGGCTGAACAGGTAGTCGTGCAGGACGCGGTTCTCCTCCCCCAGCAGGATCGCCGGACTGGCGATGGCGAGCCCCGTCTGCGCGACCCGCTGTGCGTGTTCGGCACCGAAGAGCTTGGCGATGTTGCCCTCAATGCCGGGGCCGCTGTCGAACACGGCACGGGCGGCCTGCCGAAGGTTCATGGCGGCAAGGGCATTCGCCTCGATCAACAGTGCCGCCACCTCACGGGCCAGGCCGCTGTCGCCATCGCGGTAGCGGACGAGCAGGTCGACCAGCTCGTCGGCGACCATGGTCACCGAACCGCCGCCGATCGAGACGCGCTCGTTGCCGAAGGTGGCCATCGTGACGGCCCAGCCGCCGTTGACCACGCCGACCACATCCTCGTCCGGCACGAAGACGTCGGTGAAGAAGACCTCGTTGAACAGCGTCTCGCCGGTGATCTCGGTGAGCGGCCGGACCTCGACCCCGGGGTGGGACAGGTCGATGATCATCGCGGTGATGCCCTTGTGCTTGGGCGCGTCGGGATCGGTCCGCACCGTGGCCAGGCCACGCTGGCAGTTCATCGCGTCGCTCGTCCATACCTTCTGGCCGGTGACCGACCAGCCACCCTCGACGCGTTTGGCCCTGGTGGAGACGGCTGCGGCATCCGATCCCGCGCCCGGCTCGCTGAACAGCTGACACCAGCGCAGCTCACCCTCCAGGCTGGGCCAGGTCAGGCGTTCGATCTGCTCGGGGGTGCCGTGTTGCAGCAGGGTTGGAATCACCCAGGTACCCAGGCCCAGACTCGGCCTGTCCAGTCCGTCGAGTGCCTGCTCGATCACCAGCTGTTCGACAGAGTCGGCCGCGCGTCCGAACGGCTTCGGCCAGTGGGGGTGGAGGTATCCGCTGCGGGCCCAGAGCTTCTGTCGTCCCTCCTCCGCGCTGGCTTCCAGCTCGGATCGGAAATCCGCGGCTGCCTGACGGTACGCTTCGGCTTCCGGCGGCAGCTCGACCGAGCGGCCGCGGTGGACACCGCGCTTTCGCAGCGCGATGACGGAGTCACGCAGCGCCTCCGCCCCACCGAGGAAGGTCAGCAGCACCGTCGCGCGCCGGACATACAGGTGTGCATCGTGCTCCCAGGTGTATCCGATTCCGCCGTGCACTTGAATGTTCTTCAGCGCCACGCGCTGGTAGGCCGGCAGCGCGAAGCCGGCAGCCATCGCAGCTGTGAGATCAGCCTCCTGCCCGGAGGCGCGCGCCGCGTCCCACGTGGCCGCGAGCGCGAGCTCGGTGTCGACGAGCATGTCCGCGCAATGGTGTTTGACGGCCTGGTAGGAGCCGATCGGGCGACCGAACTGCTCTCGGGTCGCGGCGTATGCCGTCGCCATCTCGGTGCAGGCCGCGAGGCCTCCGACCGCCTCGGCGGCGGCGAGCAGACGCAGATACCGCGAGAGCGTGCCCACGGCGCCGCGGAACACGTCGGCGACCGGAGCGGAGGACAGCCTCAGCACCGTGACCGGTCGCAGGAGCTGGTCGACGGACTTGATTTCGCGCGTCTCCGTCCTCTGGCCGGACTCGACCAGTACCAGATCGTCGCCCACTGGCAACAGAAACAGGTCAGACGCAGACTCACCCAGCACCGCTACGGCATCCGCCGAGAGCGATGAGTCCTGCAGTACCGCAATGCTGTTAGCGGCGCCCAGGCCCACGACCGTCGCACCGGAGATCAGCCGCGGAAGCCATCGCTGGCGTTGCGCGTCGGTGCCAGACTCCGCGACGACGGCCGCGGCGACCACCGTCGGCAGGAACGGTCCGCTGATGGCAACGCGGCCGAGTTGTTCGCAGACGACGGCCAGTTCGGGCAGACCGTATCCCTGACCGCCGAACCTCTCCTCGATGTGCAGCCCGAGCCAGCCGGTGGACACGATCTCGGCCCACAGGGCGTCGTCGGACCACCACCTGCCGCTCGTCGACTTGTCCAGGAGGATCTTCCGCGCACCGGACAGACCCGCCCGAGCGGTGACCATCTCCTTGGCCACCTCGGCGAGTGCGCGGTGGTCCTCGGTCAACGCCAATGACACTGATACCAGTCCGTTCTCGTCGACTACACGTTCGCTGTCCGGCGGTTGCCGCGGGAAGTCCAGCCGGGGAGCGACACCGTGCTCAGGTCGAGCCATTCGATGAACGGATTCTGTGGCACTTCCACCACCTCCCCAGGGGACTAGGTTCGCACCTTATGACAGTTGCCTGTCACCGTCAATAACCTGCGGTGACTTACGGAGGTCGCGCTATTTTCCACAATTTATTTAGGTAACTGCTCCTCTGGCGTTACCGTTCGACAGTCGACTGTCATTATTGATCCACTGCACCGGAGGTGCGAACCGTGCGGTTCACCGTCTACTTGCCGAACACCATGCAGGTTCCCGCGATCACTCAGAGCTGGGAGCACGCCCTCACCGGCGGCGACATCGCCGACGTCGCGCGCCGGGCGGAGCAACTGGGCTATTCCCGGGTCTTTCTACCCGAGCACTTCCTGACACCCACCGCTCATGTGGAGCTGTCCGGTAACCACTACTTCGACGCGACCACCGCGCAGGCGTTCGTCGCAGGGGCGACGTCCGAGATCTCCATCGGCTCCATGGTGACGATCCTGCCGCTGCACAACCCCGTAATAGCGGCGAAAGCGATCGCGACGCTGGACTGGCTGTCCGGGGGCCGTGCTCAGGTGACGGTCGGAGTCGGCTGGCTCAAGGAGGAGTACGACACGATCGGAGTGCCGTTCCACAAGCGCGGCCGCCTTGCCGACGAATGCCTGGCGGCGATGTTCGAACTGTGGCACAGCGATTCGCCGAGTTTCGACGGCGAGTTCGTCAAGTTCGACAACGTGGCGTTCGGGCCGAAACCGATCCGCAAACCGCACCCCGTTATCTGGATGGGAGGAGACGCCGACGCCGTGCTCCGCCGCGCGGCGCGCTTCGGCGACGGCTGGGCGCCCTGGACCACCAGACCCGAGGAACTGCCCGCCAAGATGGACTACCTGCGTTCCCAACCGGGCTTCGACGACCGGCCGTTCTCCCTGTTCTACAGCCTCGCGGTACTGAACGTGGGCCGGGAACACACCATCACGAACGACCCCAACGCCCAGTTCGGCCAGAGCGCCCAGCAGGTGATCGACAACTGCGGCATGCTGGCCGAGCTCGGGGTCACCGACACCTGGGTGAACCCCCCACTGCTGCCTGATTTCCAGGCCTACCTCGACCACATGCAGTGGGTTGCCGAGGAGGTCATCCCAAAGGTCGGCTGATCAGCGACACGTCCGGGCAACCGGGTGGCGATAGAGTCGACGCACCGAGGAACAGGAGGTAGGTGTCGATGGCAGGGGCCGGCCGTTCGCCACGCAGCGAGCACGCCAGTCGGACACGCGCCGCGTTGCTGGACGCGGCTTTGGACCTGTTCAGCGCCAACGGCTACGACGAGACCACCACCGACCAGATCGCCGAGGCTGCCGGAGTCTCGCCACGAACGTTTTTCCGGTACTTCCCCACAAAGGAATCAGTGCTGTTCTCCGGCGAGTACGACTTCATCCACGCCTTCAGCGCGGTCTACCTGGGCCGTGACGAGTCACTGTCGGACTACGAGGCGATGACGGAGGCGTTCGCGCTACTTGCGCCGTCTCTGAAGAGAATTCGCAAGCGCATCGCGCAGTATCACGAGGCGGTCGCCTCCTCACCTGTCCTGTTGGGGCGCCAGCAGCAGAACCACAAGGCCAACGCCGAAACCATCGCGCAGGTGATCGCCGAACGCCGCGGAGTGTCCATCCCCGACCAGAAGTCCCGGATTCTGGCCGCGGTCGGGATTGTCCTTCTGGAGCGTGCGATTCAGCAGTGGCTGTCTACCTCGAACCGCGCGCTGGAGGAGATCATCCGCGAGGAGTTCGCCGCGCTCCCTGCGGCTTTGACATAGTGCCGGGTTGCAGTTCATTCAAGCTGGCCCAGCCACACAGAATCATCTAACATCAGTGTCACCTTTGGGAGGTGATCAGCTGTGACATCTGAGCGGATGGTGGTGTGTGCGAGCCACAGCCCGGGTAAGGAACGCGATGTCGAACGACGCTTCGGGCTCAAGTTCCGCGACGGGCTGGCCGAAGCCGCCGACCGGGCCTCCCGATTCGATCCCGACCTCGTCGTCGTGTTCGGTGGTGACCATCGGCGCGCCTTCCGCCACGTCGTGCCTGCCTTCGCGGTGGCGCTGTCAGCGTCGATTCTCGCCGAGGCGTCACGTCCCGCCGGAAATCTGACGGTGCCGTCGGAGATCGCGCGGGACCTGGCCGAGCACCTGCTCGGAACCGGGTTCGACATCGCGGTCTGCCGCGACATCGCCCTCGACCATGCGTTCGCACAACCGATCCGAGACCTGATCGGCGATCTCGACACCAAACCGGTCATCCCCGTTCCGGTGAACTGTGCGACAGCTCCCCTGCCGACCGGCCGGCGGGTGGTCGAGTTCGGCGCAGCGGTGGGGCGGTTCCTCGCGGAGCTCGATAAGAGGATTCTGTTGATCGGTACCGGCGGGCTGTCCCACTCGCCGCCGAGCCTGGAAGTCGACGCCTACGACATCAGCGACGAAGAGCGCGCCCGGATCATCGCCGAGGGGATGGCCGAGGCGCGTACCAAGATCCGGCCCGAATGGGACGCCGCGGTCCTGCAGGCGATGTCAACCTGGAACGTCGACATGCTCGTCGAACTCGTCGACTCCGCACATGCGCGAGCGGGTGCCGGCGCGAACGAGATTCGCACCTGGGTGGCCGCCGGTGCCGCTGGCGGCGGGCAGCCCATGACACCGCTGGTGTACGAACCGGTGCCGGAGTGGATCACCGGGATGGCGGTCGCCACCTCGGCGTGACCGCAGCCGCCATCCGTCAGTCCGACAGCCCGAAGAAACCCCGGCGGAAACACAACACCAGCAGGTCGATGACGGCGTCCCCGCTGGGCGGTTCGGCCATCTCGGCGGCGGCCTGGGGCACGCGGGTCACCAGCGCGCGCAGGATCAACGCCGCCACGATCGGGTCGAAGGCGAATGGCCGCTCCCGACTGGTGAGCATCTTCGCTGCCGCGAGATCCATCAGCACCTGACCGTTGTCGCCGACCGACAGCACCCTCGGTTCATCGGTTGTTCCCTCCGCCCAGGTATCGATACAACCCGAGTACCGGTCGTAGAACTCAACGTAGGTGGCCAGCCAGTGCCGCAGCGTGGCCTCGTCGGCGAGAAAATCGACGTCCTCGATCCGATGAGCGAAAGCGACTGCCGGACCGTAGATCTCAGCGGCAAGCGCAACGAGCAAATCTTGCTTGTCGCTGAAGTACTTGTAGAACGTCCCGCGTGCCACACCCGCCGCCGCCACGACGTCGTCGACGCTGGTGCGCCGGTAACCACGGGCACGGAACTGCTCGGCCGCGGCGGCCGCCAGCGCGGTGACGGTCTTGACGGCGCGCGGGCTCAGATCGACGGTGCGGTCGCTGACGCTCAGTCCCGCGATGTCCGGGTCGGGGGGAACCTCGATCTCAGCGATGTCTGCTTCCGGGTCGGCACTGGAGTGCAGGCGGAACTTCTCGAACACTGCCGGCGGCGTGTCAGGGAACAGCACCAGTTGCAGGAACACCGACAGCGTGTCGATGACGTCCTTGATGCTTCTGCCGTAGGCACGCCCGGTGTGCACCAACAGGTTCAGCCGGTGTACCAGCGCCGTCATCAGCATCGCGGCGACCTCGGGGTCGATCCCGTCGAGACCCGACGCCGACAACCGCGCGGCGATGCGATGGTTGTAGCTGCGCACGAACTGCTCGATGGCCGGGCGAACCTGGGTGTCGGAGGACGCGACGGCCGTCCACTGGATGAACATCGTCGAGTACTTCTCGAATACCCAACTCCACTCGCCCAGCCACCAGTTCAGGTTGTCGAACCCCACCTCGTCGGGCCCCAACGGGCCGATACGACGGGCCACCCGGAACAGCGCGCCACCGCACTCGTTGAGCAGTTCGAGGAAGATCTCGTCCTTGCCCTGGAAGTACTGGTAGAGAGTGGCGCGCGACACCCCCGCAGCCTTGGCGATCGCGTCGACCGAGGTGTCGAAGAAGCCGAGCGTGCCGAAGAGCTCGAGAGACACCGCGGTGATACGACTGCGAGTGGTGGCACCACGCACCCCGATCTCGGGGCTGGTGGGGCCGTAGCTGCTACGACGCACGATCGGCGCTTCGGGCATGGTCAGTCCAGCTTAGTTAGGTGGGATCCGGGGCGCCCGCGGCACCCAGGCTGGTGTTTCGCGTGAACTCCGCGGTCCCGGTGACCGCGACTCCGCCGGTCTGCCTGACGGCAGACAGCTCCACGCTGACCCGGTCGCCGTCGATCGCGACGACACGCCCTGTGCACGTGATCACGTCGCCGGGCCAGACCTGCTCACGGAACCGCACCGCGAACCTGCGGATCTCACCGGCCCCGAGCCAGTCCGTGACGAAGGTCCCCAGCAGTCCGGCGGTCAGCATGCCCTGTCCGAACACCGACGGATAACCGGCCGAGCGGGCCAGTTCGTCGTCGTAGTGCATCGGGTTGAGGTCGCCGGACGCACCGGCGTAGCGGACGAACATCTGGCGGGTCAGCGGACCGAACTCGCGCGGAGTTGCCTCGATTCCCACCCGCAGTGCCGTCGTCGCAGTCATCGCGCCGCCCTCTCGATGAATGTCGCCTTCGCCTCGGCGACCAACGTCCCGTCCTGGGCGCGGTACTCGGTGACGACGGTGGCGAACCGCATCATCCCGCCGCGCTTACCGGGCTTGGAGTACCGGTCGACGATGCGTTCCCGAGCGGTCAGCACCTCACCGGCCTTCGGGACACGACCGTGAAAGACGTACTCCTGCTCGCCGTGCAACAACCTCTTGCGCTCGAACCCGACGTTCACGCGCACACCGGGCGGCGCCCAGCGGGCCGCGGTCGTGAGAAACGTGGCCGGAATGATCGCGTCGGGCCCGCGGTAAGCCGGATTGCCGGATTCGGTCGCGGTGGCGAACTCGGCGATCTTGCCGCGCTCGACCACCACCTCCCACGGCTCCCCGACCTCGGGCTCGGTGCCGGTTCCTGCAGTAGAACTCATAGTGGCCGATACTGTCAGAAAATGTCGTCACGCGAAAGTCGTAATTGGGATTACATCTGCATAAACTCCTTGTTCTTAGATGACATTACTGCCAGAATCAGCAGCCATGATCGCCCCCGCACTCTCCGCCGCCTATGTCGCCGGCACGTGGACCCCCGGCACCGGACCCACGGTTGCCGTGCTGTCCCCCGCCTCTGGTGAGCAGGTGGGAACAGTGCACACGGCGGGTCCCGCCGAGGTCGACGCCGCGGTGGCGGCGGCGCGCTCCGCTCTGCACTCGCCGTGGCGCGATACCACTCCCGCGGAGCGCGGCGCGATGCTCGCCCGACTGGCCGACGCGTTAGCGGCCCGCAAGGGTGAACTCGCCGACCTCGCCACCGCCGAGATCGGCTCCCCGCGATCGTGGAGCACGTTCGGACAGGTGCTCACGGCGGTCGGAGTGTTGCGCGCCTACGCCGGAATCACGCCGACGTACGCCTTCGAGTCCACCCGCCCGTCGGCGGCCGGCACCGCGATCATCCGCCAGGTTCCGGTGGGCGTGGTGGGGGCGGTCATCCCGTGGAACACCCCGCTGTTCATCGCCGCCCTGAAACTCGGCCCGGCGCTGGCCGCCGGGTGCACGGTCGTGCTCAAGCCCGCACCGGACGCGCCGCTGAGCATCGGCGTGCTGGTGGAGGCGATGGAGGAGGCCGGGCTACCGGCCGGGGTGGTCAACATCGTCAACGGCGGCGCCGAGACGGGCGAGTATCTCGTCTCGCACCCGGACGTGGACAAGGTCACCTTCACCGGCTCCACGGCCGTGGGCGCGCGGATCGCGAGCCTCTGCGGCGCGCAACTGCGTCGTTGCAGCACCGAACTGGGCGGCAAGTCCGCGGCGATCGTCCTGCCGGACGCTCCGCTGGAGTCCACCGTGAAGGGCCTCGTCGCCGGCGTGATGGGCAACAACGGCCAACTGTGCGCCGCACTCACCCGGATCCTGTTGCCGCGCAGTCGCTACGACGAGTTCGCCACCGCACTCACCACCGCGGTGGGCGCGCTGAAGGTCGGAGACCCGGCCGACCGGTCCACCGACATCGGGCCGCTGATCAACGAGGCCGCCCGCGACAAGGTGGAGCGCCTGCTCGCGCGCGCCCGCCAGGACGGCGCGCAGATCCTGGTCGGCGGCGAGCGGCTGGCAGGACCCGGGTGGTTCATCACACCGGCGGTGGTCGCCGCCACCAACGACATGGAGATCGCCCGCGAGGAGGTCTTCGGACCCGTCGCGGTGATCATCGAATACGACGACAGCGCAGGCGATTCCGCTGCCGTCGAGATCGCGAACGATTCACGCTACGGGCTCGTCGGCGCCGTGTGGTCCGCCGATGCCGAGCGGGCTGCGGCCGTGGGATCGCAGCTGCAGGCCGGGTCGGTCGCGATCAACTCCACGGCGGTGCTCGATTTCGGCAGCCCGTTCGGGGGATTCAAACAATCGGGTATTGGCCGCGAGGGCGGACCGGAGGGCATCGCCGGCTTCGTCGAGTACCAGGTCATCATCAAGTAGAAGGAGTACCAGTGCAGACGCAGGCTGCGGTGCTGTGGGAGCGCAACACCCCGTGGTCCATCGAGACCATCGAACTCGACCCGCCGAAGGCCGAGGAAGTGCTGGTGGAACTGCACGCCTCGGGCATGTGCCACTCCGACGACCACCTCGTCACCGGTGACATGCCGATCAGGCTGCCGTGCATCGGCGGTCACGAGGGAGCCGGTGTCGTCAAAGCCGTCGGCGACCACGTCTCGTGGCTTCGACCGGGCGACCACGTCGTGTTCAGTTTCATCCCGTCCTGCGGTCGGTGCCCGTCCTGCTCGACCGGTCATCAGAGCCTGTGCGACCTGGGCGCCAAGATCTACTCCGGCATGCAGATCTACGACGAGACCGCCCGTCACCACGCCAGGGGGCAAGATCTGGCGCTGGCGTGCGGCATCGGGTCCTTCGCGCACCACACCGTCGTGCATGAGGCGAGCTGCGTGAAGATTCCCGAGCACTACCGGCTCGACCTCGCCTGCCTGCTGGGCTGCGGATTCATCACCGGCTGGGGCTCGTCGGTGTACGCGGCGGACGTGCGCCCGGGCGACACCGTGGTGATCGCCGGCGTCGGCGGAATCGGCGCCGCGGCGGTCCAGGGTGCCCGACTGGCCGGTGCGCGGACGATCACCGTCATCGACCCGTCGGAGCACAAGCGCGAAGAGGCCCGCAAGATGGGCGCGACACACGTCGCGGCCGACTGGGAGGAAGCCAAAGGCGTTGTCGCCGAGGCGACATGGGACCGAGGCGCGGACAAGTTCATTTGCGCGATGGGCGTCGGCGACGGCCAGCTGGTCGGCCAGGCGCTGTCCATGGTCGCCAAGCGCGGACGACTGGTGGTCACGAACATCCATCCGATGCTCGAACGGGAGATCCGGGCCAACCTGATGGATCTGACCCTGACGGAGAAGCAGATCGTCGGGACCCTCTACGGCTCGGGCAATCCCCGCTCCGATATCCCGAAGGTTCTCGAGCTGTACAGCGCCGGGCAGGTGGACCTGGACTCGATGGTCACCCGGACGTATCCGTTGGAGAAGGTCAACGACGGCTATGCGGATATGCACGCCGGGGCCAACATCCGCGGCGTGCTCGTCTATCCACCCGCGCAGTAGAGGCGCCGGTTACGGCGCCCCGCCGTCGGCGTAGATCGTCTGGCCGGTGACGAACCCGCACCGGTCGGACAGCAGAAACGCGATGAGGGCACCGATCTCGTCTGGCTGCCCTTTGGCCGCGAACGCCTTCGCCGCGGCGAGCCCCATGCCGGCGGTGCCCCCGATGACGATGTACGACTTGCCATGCAGATTCAGATCCATCCCCCCTCGCCTTACTTGAACATTATTGTCAGAAGTCAGACGCATACTCGTTGCCCTGGCGAGGCATTATCACGATTTGATCGGTTTTGTCAGGCCATTCACCCACAATTTGGTTATTGCCTTAGGGTGACAACAGTGCCAGAATCGTGACGTGACCGCTACCGAAACCAGTGAACTCGAGTTCCGCTCGCTGATCGACATGCAGTGGTGGCAGGACCGGCCCGAAGAACGCTCCGCGCTCTACACGCGGTTGCGCGAGGCGGGTAAGCCGGTCTTCGTCCGCACCAACCGGCCCGATGCACCCGAGCCTCGCGGTTTCTGGGCGGTGGGTACACATGCCGACATCGTCGACATCAGCCGACGGCCCACTGAGTTCAGCTCCGCAGCGGGAACCCAGATCTTCGATCAGACTCCCCAGATGCGGGAGTACCGGGGCTCGATCATCGACATGGACGACCCCGAGCACATGCGGCTCCGCAAGATCGTGTCGCGCGGATTCACCCCGCGCAGCCTGGCGGAGTTGCGCGGACTGGTCGAGGAGACCACCGCCGAGATCCTCGACGAGATGCCGCGCTCGGGCGAATGCGATTTCGTCTCCTCGTTCGCTGTCCTGTTGCCGCTGCGGATCATCGACAATCTGCTCGGTATCTCCCGTGAGCACGAGAAGTTCATCCTGCAGGTCACCAATGTGGTGCTCGGCGCCTCCGACCCGGAGTACGTTCCCGATCAGACTGTCGCGGGTATCGAGAAGGCGGTGGCCGAGAACAGCGAGAAGCTGATCGATCTGCTCAAGAGCATCGCCGAGGACCGCATCAGGAATCCGAAGGACGACGTGATCAGCAAGCTGGTCACCTCCGACGAGGAGAACCTGACACCGCAGGAGCTGGCGAAGTTCTTCATCCTGCTCGTCGGTGCGGGAAATGAGACCACCCGCAACGCGTTCACGCACGGTCTGTACCTCTTCACCCACCATCCTGACCAGCGGGATCGACTGCTCGCCGATTACGAGAACATCGTGCCGACCGCCATCGAGGAGATCGTGCGCTACGCCAGCCCCGTGATCCACATGCGCCGCACCGTCACCGCCGACGGCGTGGCGCTGGCCTCGGGTACACACACGTTCAAGAAGGGCGACAAGGTGGTGATGTGGTACGGCGCGGCCAACCGCGACCCGGCGGTGTTCCGCGATCCGGAGGAGTTCGACATCACCCGCACCCCCAACAACCATGTCGGATTCGGCGGCCCCGGACCGCACTTCTGTCTGGGGGCACATCTGGCCCGACTGGAGCTCACCGTCGCGTTCAAGATGCTCTACGACCGCTATCCCGACATCGTGTCGGTCGGCGAACCGGTGCGGCTCCGGTCGAACTTCGTCAACGGCATCAAGCATCTCAAGGCGAAGTACACCGCATGAGTGCCGAGCAGTCGGTTCTGTCCGAGAAACGCGAGGGCATCCTGACCATCACGTTGAACCGGCCCGAAGCCGCCAACGCCCTTCGTCCCGAGGACCGCGACGAGGTCATCGCCCTCCTGGGGGCGGCGGACGGCGACGACGAGGTTCGTGTCGTGGTGCTGCGCGCCAACGGGAAACACTTCTGCGCCGGTGCCGACGTGGCCTCACTGGCCCAGCGCCGCGCAACCGTGGAGAAGACCGTTCTGGATCCGATGCGGCGCATCATGAACGGCGCTCAGAAGCTCGTGGCCGCGGTGCTCGACTGCAACAAGCCGGTCATCGCGGCGGTGCAGGGCGCCGCCACCGGGGTGGGCGCCCACCTCGTCTACGCCGCAGATCTGGTCGTGATGACCGAGAACGCCTACTTCGCGGAGTCGTTCGTGAAGCGCGGGCTGGTCGTCGACGGCGGCGGCTGCTACCTTCTGCCCCGGCGGATCGGCATGCAGAAGGCCAAGGAGATGGCGTTCTTCGGCGAAAAGCTCACCGCCACAGAGGCGTTGAGTTTAGGACTGGTCAACCGGGTGGTTCCGCCCGACGAACTCGATACCGCGGTGGGCGACTTCGCGACCCGGCTGGCCACCGCGCCCACCAGCGCGATCGCGCTGACCAAACGGCTGCTGAACGAGTCCCCGGACAGCGACCGCGCCAGCGCGTTCGTCGCCGAGGCGATGGCGCAGGAGATCCAGTCGTACTCGCACGATTCGAAGGAGGGCGTGCGAGCCTTCACCGAGAAACGACCGACGAAGTTCACGGGGAAGTGACACGGTGGCCCGAGCAGACATCCCCACAATCGATCCCGCCAGCGCGCCCTACTGGGAGGCGGCGCGCCACGGACAGTTGCTGATTGCTCAGTGCCGAGCGTGCACGAAGGTCCACCACTACCCGCGGCCCTTCTGCCCGGCGTGTTGGAGTGACGACGTCCACCCCGTTCCCGCCAGCGGCACAGGAACGCTCTACACCTACTCCACGGTGTACGTCAACGACCTCGCCCCGTTCCGGGACCAGTTGCCCTACACCGCAGCCATCGTCGAGCTGGCCGAGGGCCCGAAGGTGATGACCCTCATCGAAGGCGCAGCAACCGAACAACTTCTGATCGGAATGGCAGTAACGGCCGTGTTCCGGCCGGTCGACGACGACGATCCCGAATCCCCGTATCTGACCGTCTTCACCCCCACCGAGGAGACAACATGACAGGACTGCTCGACGGCAAGATCGCGCTGGTCACCGGCGCCGGCCACGGAATCGGACGCGGCCACGCGCTGGAGATGGCCAAGCACGGGGCCACGGTGATCGTCAACGACCTCGGCACCAGCCTCTCCGGGGAAGGCACCGGCAAGGTCGCCGACGAAGTCGTCCAGATCATCGAAAGCCGCGGCGGCAAGGCGGTTGCCGACTTCACCGATGTCGGGGACGAGGAACAGGTCGACCTGGCCGTGGAACGTGCCTACTCACAGTTCGGACGCCTCGACGTCGTGGTCAACAACGCCGGCATCGTCCGCGACAAGGCGATCTGGAACATGACCGTCGAGGACTTCGATCTGGTGATGCGTGTCCATGTGCGCGGTACGTGGCTGACCAGTCGTGCGGTGGCACGTAAGTGGCGCGCCGAGGCGAAGGCCGGCAGCGGCAAGGTCTACGGGCGGATCATCAACACCACGTCCGGCGCCGGCCTGCACGGCAACTTCGGGCAGACGAACTACAGCGCGGCCAAGGCGGCGATCGTCGGTCTGACGCAGACCCTGAGCCTGGAGCTCGCCTCGATCGGCGCGACCGCCAACGTCATCAGCCCCGGCGGGCGCACCCGGATGTCGGCGTCGATGCCGGGCGCCGCGGCGCCGATCGAGCCCGATGAGCGTTCCGAGGACGAGTTCGATCCCAAGGACCCGTCGCTGGGTTCCCCGGTGGTGGCCTGGCTGGCGAGTCCGGAGGCCGGGCACATCAGCGGGCAGGTGATCCGCGCCCTCGGGGAGAACCTGCAGCTGCTCAAGGGTTGGCATCCGGTCGCCACCGTGTCCAACGGTGGAAAGCGGTGGGACGCTAACAAACTCGGTGCCATCATGGCGACCGACGTGTTCGGCACCCGCAACACCGGACTCCGCCTGGGCGGGTAACTCAGCGCCAACGTGGTCCCGTTGTCGGGCTCGTAGGCTGCGGCACCGACGAATCGGCAGCTGCACCACCGCATTTGGCGGAGCAGCGGCCGACTTCGCGGCTCAGTGGACGAGCCGGAGGTCCTCGTCAACCAGACGGAGAACGGCATCGGCGTCGACGCGTTCGGCGGCGCGCAGGAACCCGCCGCGCCGGTGATAGTGCTCGACATGGTCAGCCGGTACGTTCTCACGCCCGCTCAGCAGGTCGCGCGGCGCCGGCCCGATCCGGTCGGCAACGGAACGCAGATGCTTGCCGTCCACCGGGAATGCCCGCAACGCGTTCTCCCCGAGGATCATCCGCGCCTCGTTTTCGGGCACACCGTCGAAGGCCACCCGAATCCAGTTCCAGGTGTCCGGCCACATGCCCTCCGGATGCGGGTAGTCGATTCCCAGCATCAGTCGGTCGGCGCCGATGGCGTTTCGCTCTTCCACCTCGACCTTGTGGATCGACGACGGCGTGGCGTAGCAGTTGCGGGCCCAGTACTCGCTCGGCCTCATCGTCAGCGCGGTCACGGTCTCTTTGAACCGGGAGTCCAGCAGTTCCAACGTCGCCGGCACCCAGTCGCTCCGCACCTCGGTCAGGACGAACCGCAGCGACGGGTACCGATCGAACACGCCGGCGAGCATCAGTTGCCACAACAGCCGTCGCGGACCGAAGTCCAGGCGGAACGGTGACGCCGGCGACTCGGCGAATTCCTTCTGCAGGGCCTTCCTTGCCTCCTCGTCGAGCCCCTGCTGTGCCGCCATCATTTGGCTGGCCTCCTCGCTGTCGAGGTGGGTGGCCAGGAACGCGGAGATGAACTCCTGGTAGCGGCCCTGCGGGAACCCCCAACCCGCGTGCACCATGAGCGTGACGTCAAGGTCAACGCACGCCCGCCAGAACGGTTCGTAATGGTCGCTGAACAGCGACGGCAGCGAGGGGTCCTCGATGATGCCCGGCACGCCGACGGCGACGAACCCGTGTTCGCGCGCCCAGGTCAGTTCCTTTACCGCGGCCTCGATATCGTGGCACGGCCCGGGGTCGGCCATGCCGTAGATCCGACCGTTCCCGCCGGTCATGAAGTCGGCGAGCCAGCGATGGTAGGCGCGCATCCCGGCGTCGCGCAGGGTCGCCTCGAACGGCTTGTTCACCACACTGAACAAGGGCAACGACGAGAACTGGTGCCCGGGCACCAGAAGTTCGCCCGCCACCCCCTCACTGTCCAGTTGTTGCATGCGGACATCGATGTCCCAGCCGCCGAAGCGTTCCGGCGCGGCAGGCGACCAGAGCCTTTCGGCCGGGTCCGGCTCCTCGGTGTCGGGACGCGACGTGAAATCCGGAGCCATCATCTTGCGGTATTCCTGCTCCTCCGTGTTGAGCAGGTCGGCGATGGTGTCGCGGATGTCGGGGTCGAAGTACGGCAGGTAGTCCCGCATCCGTTTGGCACCTGCGTGCCCGTCTGACGAGAAGATCAAGATGTTGTTCGAATCTGCCACGTTCTGCTCCTGTCCGCCGGTGTCGACATATCTGAGGGATACCGTTGCCCGTGCCGGGAAAGCCCGGCCGGCGTCGGCGCAACTGCGCCGACATACAATCTGTATGTGGAGGATACAATCTGCATGTCCACTGGTCAACGCTCCAGCGTTCCGCACAAGAAAGCCGTGCGCACGGCCGATATCGCCGAACGCGCCGAGGCCACCCGCGCCGCGCTCGTCGCCGCGGGACGCCGACTCTTTGTCGAAAAGGGTTACTTCGCAACGGGTACCGAGGAGATCGTCGCAGCGGCCGAGGTGGGGACGCGCGGTGCGCTGTACCACCACTTCCCCAACAAGAAGGCGCTGTTCCTGGCGGTCTTCCTCGAAGTCGAGGAGGAGTTGCACAGCCAGGCACCGCACCCTGACGAGACCGAGGACGCGTTGCTCGCGCTGCGGAACGGACTACGCGCATATCTCAAGTCCTCGCAGACCGGCGAGGTTCAGCGCATCCTGCTGGTCGACGGGCCGGCAGTGCTGGGATGGCAGCAGTGGCGTGAGCTGCAGGTCCAGTACGGCCTCGGCTCGATACGCGCCCTACTCGAACGCGCCATGCAGCAGGGCACTGTGACGCAGCAGCCCGTCGACGTCCTCGCGCACGTGCTGCTCGCCGCCACCGACGAGGCCGCTCAGTTCATCGCGAACGCCGATGACCCGCAACGTGCGCGCGAGGATGCCGTCATCGTCATCGACCGGCTGTTGGAGAACCTCGGCTGACCGCCGCACAAGGCCCGCGGTTCAACGTTCCGACCGCCACTGTGTCACAGAGGACGTCAGGAGCTCGCCGGAGAGGATGAAGACGCTGTGATCGCCGGTGTGTCCGTGGCACGGGGACATCGCACCCGGATCCCATCTGTTTTCAGAACCCGAAGTAGCGCAGGGACATCTCGATCCCCCTCTCCCAGATCTACGCGGTGCGGCCGTCGGAGAACTCGAAGCGCAGCATCTCCTCGGCAGGCACCTCGTCGAGATGCTTGATCGACGGTCCACCTCTCACGTCACCTGTCCTCCTGCTCGCGACGGTGCGGTTTCGCGCGCCCACGCGCGAAGTGTGGCCCGGTCGGTCTTCAGCATCGCGGTCAACGGAAGCTCGTCGACGATAACGAGCTCGTCGGGTGCCTTGTAGTCCGCCAGTCGATCCTTGGCGTACGCACGAAGCTCTTGCAGCGACGGCGGCTCTCCGGCCGGGACGACGAACGCCACACCGATCTCTCCGATAACGGGCGCGGACTTGCCCACCACCGCAACCGCTTTCACGCCCGGATGGTCGGCCAGGACCTTCTCAACCTCGACCGGGTGGACGTTGTACCCGCCGCGGATGTACATGTCGCCGCGTCGCCCGACGAGCGTCAGGTTCCCGTCGTCGCCGATCGTTCCGACATCGCCGGTGCGCAGCCAACCGTCCCGCAACACCGCGGCGGTCAGTTCGGGGTCCCGCCAGTAACCGCGCATCACGCAGGGCCCGCTGACCTCAACGACTCCGTCGTCGGCGATCCGCACCGCCATATCGGTAGCGGGGCGACCCACGGTCCGGAACTGAACCTCAGGCGGGTCGTCCGGTTCGGTGCCGCAGATCGTCGGGCACTCCGTCATGGCGTATCGGACCACCAGCGGAACGCCGATTCGGGCAACCACCGCGCGAACGAGGTCCGGCGGCGCCGGCGCGGTCGCGACCACGCCGATCCTCAGGTGGGGCAATGAATCTCGGCACACGCCGTCGACCTCGAGAAGCTTGGCCCACTGGGTCGGTACAGCACCCGCGACGGTGATTTGCTCATCGCGCAGGACCGAGAACATCCCGTTCGCCGACCACGGTGTCGGCGGGACGACCAGAGTGGTGCCCCACACCAACTGGTCCCACAACTTGAACATGTATCCGGCGTGCGCGAACGGTGTCGAGGTCAAGCGGCGGTCGTAAGGAGCGCTCATCACCCCCGCCGATGCCGCTCCCGCGGCGAGATTGGCGCCGTCGAACACCGCGCCCTTCGGCGCCCCGGTGGTACCGCTGGTGAAGATCACGGTCACCAGATCGGACGCGTCCAGATCCACCACGGGCAACGCATCGACGGACACGGCACTTTGCGCCAGGCTGTCTCGCCGCATCACCGGCACAGACCCGCAGTCGATCTCACCCAGCCCGGGGTCCGCGACGATCAACGAAGGCTCCGCACATCCCAGTACAGCGCTGATCTCACGCGGGCCCAGCCGCGGATTCAAACCGGTGGTGACGGCCCCGATCATCGCCGCCGCGGCGTAACACGTCGCATAGTCGATGCCCGACGGCAACCACAGCGCCACCACATCGCCCTTGCCGACACCCCGCTCGGCGAACTGCACCGCGACGGCACGGGCCCGGCCCACCCAGTCGGCGAACGTGATTCGTGCGCCCGGCTCGACATAGGCTTCACGATCCCCGTGTACGACCGCGGCGGCGTGCAGCAACGATCGCAGCTCGCTGTAGCTGCCCCGCAGCGGGGATTCGGGCACGGCTAGGGTTCCTCGCTTCCGAGGATCATCGTGCCGCTGGAACAGAACCAGCCGCCCGTCGCGCTGACGCAGGCGATCTTCGCGTCCGGCACCTGACGCGGCCCGCACTCGCCGCGGAGCTGTCGCACGGCCTCGACGAGCAGGAACAGTCCGCGCTGGCCGGGATGGCACGCCGACAGGCCACCGCCGTCGGTGTTGGTGGGCAGCTCGCCGCCGAGCCGCAGCGCACCCTGTTCGACGAAAGCGCCACCCTCACCTTTCTCGCAGAAGCCGAGATCCTCGAGCGTGCAGAGCAGCATGTAGGTGAACGCGTCGTAGATCTCGGCGACGTCGACGTCGACAGGTTTCACACCGGCGCGCTGGAACGCCAACGGCCCGCTGACGGCGGCCGGGCCGACGGTCATGTCGTCCCACTGTGAGGTCAGCATGTGTGACGTCGTCTCGGCCGATCCCAGCACCCACACCGGTCGCGAGCGCAGGTCCTTCGCCCGGTCCGCGGCCACCAGCACGACCGCCGCCCCCCCGTCGCTGCGGATGCAGCAGTGGAGTTTGGTGAACGGGTCGGCGATCATCGGACCGGACAGCACGTCGTCGATCGTGATCGGGTCGCGGTAGTACGCCTCGGGGTTGTCCGCGGCGTTGAACCGGGCCGACACGGCCACCTCGGCGAGCTGTTCGATCGTCGTGCCGTACTGGTGCATGTGCCGACGCGCGGCCATGGCGTACTTGGAGATCAGGGTGTGCCCGTAGGGCGCCTCCCACTGCAACGGGCCGCGGGCACCCCAGTTGATGTTCGCTCCGCGAAGACCCTTTCGCAGATCCGCGCGGGCCGTGGACCCGTAGGTCAGCAGGACCACGTCGGCATGGCCCACGGCGATCGCGTCGGCGGCATGCGAAGCCATGACCTCCCACGCCGCACCACCGACGGATGTGGAGTCCACCCACCGTGGCCGCAGCCCCAGGTACTCGCCCACATCGACCGGTGGGAGCGTGCCCTGCCCGGTGGAGCCCAGACCGTCGACATCCGAAGGCGACAAGCCCGCGTCGGCGAGGGCACGGCGGCTGGCCTGCGCCATCAACTCGAACGGGTTCTTGTCGTCGACGCGCCCGACGTCCGACAACGCCACACCCGCGATCGCGACGGCGCGACTCACTGTGCGCGCTCCTGGGCGAGGAGTTCGGCGAGCACGTCGGCCGGCTCGCTGAACAGGTGGCGGAACACATGCGCCCGTTTGAGATACAGGTGCATGTCGCTTTCGAAGGTGTACCCCATGCCCCCGAAAATCTGGATGCCCGCGGCGGCGTTGTCGACGGCGGCCTGCCCCGCGACGTGGACCGCCGAGAGCACCTGCAGCAGCGCGTCACTGCGCCCGGTGTCAAAGGCGATGGCCGCGAACAGCGTCTGCGCCTGTGCGGCCTCCGCGGCGACCTCCATGTTCACGCAGGTGTGCTTGATGGCCTGGTGCACACCGATCGGCTTACCGAACTGCTCGCGCGTCCTGGCGTGCTCGGTGGCCAGCGCCGTCGCCCCGCCGGCCAGTCCGGCCAGAAACGCAGCACTGAGCACCATCGCGCGGCCCCACAACCATTCGTCCTCGGAATCGACCCAGTGCACCGGTTCCACCTCGGTCGCCGTCGCCGATGCCAGCCTGGTGCCCGGGTCGGCGGGCTGAACCACGGCCGGTTCGCCGAACGCGGCGACGTCGATCAAGGCCGCACCACTGCGGTCCACCGCCAACGCGTATCGCGCACCCGGGTGGTCGAACAGGTCGAATGTTCCCTTGACCGGGCGGATGCCACTGCCACCACGCGGAATCGCCAGCGCGACGCGAATCTCACCCGATCCGATACCCTGCGCCAGTGTCTGGTCACCGCACCGCACCGCCACCCGCGCGGCCAGGGTCCCGGCCAGGAACGGTCCCGGCGCCAGCCGTCTACCGAGCTCCATGTACAGCAGGACCTCGTCGTCGAACGGCCGCCCTGATCCGCCGTGCTGCTCGGGGAGCCCGAGGGTGAGAAGTCCCATCTCGGCGCCTTCCCGCCAGGCGTCGTGAGACACGGCGCTCTCTGCGTGCCGGTTGGCGCGGATGTTCTCGACGGGCATCCGTTCGGAAAGGAATTCGGCAGCAGCGGAGATGATTTCGAGCTGCTCGTCGGAGGGAAGCAGATTCACGGTAAATCCTGTCTATGCTGCTAGCGGGGCAACCCGAGTACACGTTCGCCGATGATGTTGCGCTGGATCTCCGAGGTTCCGCCGGCCACGGACTGGGAGAACGCGTAGTAGTAATAGCCGACCCAGCCGTCCACATCCCACCGCGACGAGTAGCGAAGAGCATCGGGGCCGACGATGTCGATTGCCAGTTTCCCGATCTCCTTGGCCAATTCGGCGTACATCAGCTTGACGATCGATCCGCGCGGTCCCGGTGTCTCGGTGCGCAGCGCCTCACAGATGTTGGTGTAGGTCAGCGCCCGCAGGGACGCCACCGACGCCCGCGCCCTGGCCAGTCGGCGGGCGATCTCGTCGTCGGCGATGGCGGGCCGCCGCCCGTCGGGCCCGACGTGATCGCGAGCGTAGTCGATGAGGTCTTCGAGAACCTTCGCCAACCGGACCTGGTTGGCGGTGAATGCGGTGCCCCGCTCGAAGGACAGCGTCGCCATCGCGACCGACCAGCCCGATCCGACCTCACCGACGACGTTCGACAACGGAATTCGGACGTCGTCGTAGAACACCTCACAGAACTCCGAACCACCCTCGATCGTCTCGATCGGGCGGATGTCGATACCCGGCGCCGACATGTCGCAGATGACCCAGGTGATGCCGGAGTGCTTGGATCCCGAATTGTCGGTGCGCACCAACAGTTCCTGGTAGTCGGCGATGGTCGCGAAACTCGTCCACACCTTCTGCCCGGACACCACCAGGTGGTCGCCGTCGATCACCGCCTTGGTACGCAGTGCCGCCAGGTCCGAACCCGCATCGGGCTCGGAGAATCCCTGACACCAGACAACCTCTCCGCGAAGGATTTTCGGGAGGTGGAACGCCTTCTGCTTGTCGGTTGCCCGGGTGATCAGCGTCGGTCCGGCATGCGAGAGGCCGACGAAACACGCGTCGATTCCCGGGAATCCGCGCGCGGCGTACTCCTCGTACCAGATCAACTGCTGCAGCAGCGTCAGACCCTTGCCACCGTATTCGGTCGGCCAGGTGATGCCCGCCCAGCCGCCCTCCCACTGAGTGCGCTGCCAGGCCAGGTCGTACTCGCGGATTCCCGCATGGTCGCGCGGTCGCGGTTCGGTCGGCTTGTTCTCGTCGAGCCAGGTGCGGACCTGGTCACGAAATTCGAGTTGGTCAGGGGTGAAGTCCAAGTCCATGAGCATCCAGTATAGGTGACATGCGAGTCAGAAATAAACTTACGGTCGGTACTTTCGATAGCGGGCGGCCAGTTGTTCGGCACCACGGGCCAGCAGGGCCACATCCGCGCCGACGAGCACGAATCCCACCCCTGCCGCGAGATAGCGGTCGACCAGTTCGGGGTTGAAGGCGTTGACGCCCGCCACCTTGCCGCATCCCACGATGCCGGAGATCGCCTTTTCGATGCTGGACACCACGTCCGGATGCTCCGGCTGGCCGAGCTTTCCCATCGATGCCGCAAGGTCGGCGGGACCGATGAACACCGCGTCCACACCGTCGACGCCGGCGATGTCGCTGAGTCGGCTCAGAGCCTGGACCGTCTCCACCTGGACGGTCAGCGATACGGTGTCGTCAGCGGTGACAAGATAGTCAGAAAGTCGGTTCCATCGGGAGGCGCGGGCCAGTGCGCTGCCGACCCCGCGGATACCACGCGGCGGATACCGGGTGGCTGCCACGGCCGCCGCCGCGTCCTCGGGGCCGTCGATCATCGGCACCATGATGTTCTGGGCGCCGATGTCGAGCAGCTGTTTGATCACCACCGGATCCGCCACCGGCGGACGCACCACCACGTCGACCTCGGGATAGCCGGCGAGCACTTGCAGCTGCTCCAAGGTCGTGCGAATGTCGTTGGGCGCGTGCTCCATGTCGAGCAGCACCCAGTCGATTCCCGAGCCGGCGCAGATCTCGGTCACGTATCCACTGCCTGAGGCGATCCACATCCCGATCCGGGGTGCCTCACCGCTGAGGCGTTGCACCCACCGGTTCACGACACCTCCCGAGCGAAGGACAGCGACACCGTGCCCAGCGGGCCGTAATCGGCGACGAAGGTGTCACCCGGCTCGGCGAACACCGGTTTGGTGAACGACCCGGACAGGATAACCTCGCCCGGCTGTAGCGAAACTCCGTACGGAGCAAGGCGGTTCGCCAACCAGGCCACCCCGTTGCCCGGGTGGTTGAGCACCGCGGCGGCGACCCCCGACTCCTCGATGACGCCGTTACGGGACAGCAACGCGGCCACCCACCGCAGGTCGACGTCGAGGGGCCGGAACACCCGGCCCCCCAGCACCAGACCGGCGTCGGCCGCATTGTCGGCGATGGTGTCGACGATGGTGCGCAGGTGACCGGTCTCCGGATCCGACATCTGCACCCGTGCGTCGAGGATCTCCAGCGCCGGCGTCACGAACTCCGTTGCGCGCAGCACGTCGAACAACGTGACGCCCGGGCCGGTCAGCGGTGCGCCGAGAACGAACGCCAACTCGACCTCGATGCGCGGCCGGATGAACCGCCCCACCGGCACCTGCCCGCCGTCCTCGAAGAACATATCGTCGAACAGCGCGCCGTAGTCCGGTTCGTCGATGGACACCGCCCGCTGCATCACCTTCGAGGTGAGGCCGATCTTGCGGCCCTTGAGAACCCGGCCGTCGGCGATCTTCAGGTCGACCAGGACCCGCTGCACCGCATAGGCGTCCTCGACTGTCATCTCCGGATAGTCCAGCGACAGTTGCCGGATCGGTTCGCGCGTCTGCTCGGCGACGTACAACCGCCGTGCGATGGCGGCGATCTCGTCGGAGTTCGGGCGACTCATCTGCGCGACATCACTTCGTCAGGAACGCGACGGCGGCGGCGTTGAACGATTCCGGGTCCTCGAAATGCGGCCAGTGGCGCACGCTGGGCATCTCGAAGACCTCGGCCCGCGGAATCAACTGCGCGATCGAGTTCGCGGTGTCCTGATAGACGCCGTGGTCGCGGCCGGACGCCACCACCATCACCGGCGCGGAGATCGACTTCCACTTCTCCTCCGGAATGAGGTTGCGGTCCCGCGCGGTGGCGTCCTGCAGGATCAGCAGATGGTCGATGGTCTCCCTGGTGTCGTCGCGCTGATAGATGGCGCGCCGCAGGCCGATCAGATCGGGCAGTCGGTTCGACTCGTCGGCGATCAGGTGAGCGAACACGGCATACAGCGATTCCCAGGTCGGTTCGTTGACGGCCTTGGTGCGCTCGGCGCGGATCCGGGCCATGTTCGCGGCGGCGGCCTCCTTGCCGGCGGGTGACATCAGGATCACCTTCGATACGCGGTCCGGATGCTGGACCGCGATCGTGGAGGCGACCCAGGCGCCCAACGACATTCCGACCAGGTGGGCGTCGGCGATCCCGAAGTGGTCCATCACCTTCAGCACGTGTTCGACGTACACCGGGATCTCGTAGTCGTAGTCGGGCTTGTCCGAGAAACCGTTTCCGATCAGGTCGATGGCCACGCAGTGGAAGTGTTCGGACAACACCCCGAGGTTCGGGGCGAAGGTCTCCCAGTGCCCGCCCGTGCCATGCAGCAGCACCGCGTGCGGCTTGTTGGGCGATCCCGCCTCCGCGTACCGGGTGCGCACGGTGGCGCCGTTCACCTCGAGGTCGACGAAGCCCTGCCGGAACTCGACTTCCTTGAGGTACATCCAGACACTTCGGTAGTTCTCGGTGTCGATGCTCGCCCCGGGCGCATCCTGGGTCATCTCGCCCCTCTCAACAGATCTGTTCTGACAACTATGTCAACTAATGTCTATTGCAACTCCGGCAGCGCGGACGCCCTGCTAGTCTGCATGTTGCCTAGTAAATAATGCAATAGGGTCGGCGTGACTGATCGATTCGAATACGCGCAACGTCAGAAATCTCATTGCTTCTGACACTCGTATGCGGTAATACTGATGGGGTGAACATCCCGGCTGCGGACCGTCACGTACTGGCGGATCTGGTCAACGAGTTCGCCGCTGTGCGGGTGTCACTGGACAGGGCGGGCAATGGCCCGCGGTTGTTGATCGAGGATCTGGAAAGCGGCGAGCAGGTCTTCCTGTGCCCGCTGGAGTTGGCCAGCTTCACCCTGGCGACCGACGAGGACCGGGAGAGCTGGTTGCGCGTCGGCGCCTACCGGCCCAGCGGCAACACCGCCCCGCGCCGCCGGAGCCGGTCATGACAGCGGTCGACGTCGTCGGACTGGGCATGACCGAGATGTCGCTGAAGCCGGGAGCGACAGCCCTGGAGCTTGCGGTACAGGCCAGCATCGCAGGAGTCGCCGACGCCGGCATCACCCACGGCGACGTCGACGGTCTGCTGGTCGGCTCGTCGCAGGGCGTGCGGCCCGACCGCCTCGGCGTCGCATTCGCCGCACAGGGCGGTTTCTCCGATCTCCGCCTCCTCGAACATGTCGAGATCAAGGGCGCGACCACGATCGCGATGCTGCAACGCGCACGACACGCGATCGCGACCGGCGAGGCGACGACCGTGATGTGCGTCTTCGCCGATGCACCGCTGGTGGCGGGCAAGGGCAGTGGTTCGACCTACGCGCACAGCGGCGGCAACGAAGGCGTGCGCGGACTCGAGCGAGCCTCCGGACTGCTGGGGTCGGTCCCCACCTACGCGCTGCTGGCCCAGCGCTGGTTGCACGTCACCGGAAACACCCCGCTGGCGCTCTGCGCGGTTGCCACCGCGGCCAGGGCCTGGGCGATCGGCAACCCCGCCGCGGTCAACCGGGAACCCCTCGACGCCGACGGATACGCCGACAGCCCGATGATCGCCGAGCCGTTGCGCCGCGTGGATTGCGCACGCCCGGTCAACGGCGCCGTCGCGGTCGTCGTCACCGGCGACGCCGGCGTGGGCGCCACGAGGCTGCGCATCCGCGGGATCGGGCGTGACCACCCCGTCCGGCACCGGCGGGCCGGTTCCGAATCGTGGTTCGGCGGCGGACGCCGCGCCGTTGAGGATGCGCTGAGCGAGGCTGGTGTCACCCGCTCCGATCTCGACGTCGTCGAGCTCTACGACCCGTTCTCGATCGTGACGTTGGTGCTGCTCGACGAGTACCGGCTCACCGACGGCATCCCCGTCGGCGAGTTCGTCCGCGAGGGCCGCATCGCCCCGGGCGGATCACTGCCGACCAACACGGGAGGCGGGCAGCTGTCGGGCTTCTACCTGCAGGGGATGACGCCGTTAGCCGAGGCCGTCATCCAGTTGCGCGGCGACGGCGGCGCGCGGCAGGTTCCCGACGCCACCGTCGCACTGGTGGGCGGAATCGGCGGCCGGATGGACCACCACGCGGCCCTGGTGCTGGAGCGCGCCCCATGACCGCAGTCACCAACCCTGCCACCGAACCCGCCTCCCAGGACTGGCTGCTCGAACCCGTCCTGGCCCCCACCGTCACCGGTGACGTCCTCGCGCCGTACTACGAGGCAGCGGCGCGCGGCGAACTCGCGATGCCCTTCTGCAGCCGCTGCGACCTCGCGCTCGAACTGGAGCAGCGGGTCTGCGACGGCTGCGGAGGGACCGAATCACAATGGCGCACCGTCGAAGTCGCCGGAACGGTACACGCCGCGACACTGATGCACCGGCGCGAGCCCGGCCTGGTCCGCGCCAAGGAGCCCTACCCGGTCGTGGATGTCGAGTTGCGCAGCGGGCACCGAATCGTGATGACAACCGTCCACCCATCCGCTTCGGCGCCGCCCGTCGGGGCGTCCGTCCGCATCGGTTTCCGTCGCCTCGGCGACGTCGTTCTTCCCGCCGTCGAATCCGTGGAGGTATCGCAGTGACAACTGTCGAAAGCACAACTGCCGCAGAGAAATCTAACGATTTCGACGTGAGCACCGTAGTGAAGAGGGACCGAGTGCACGGCTCGGTGTACACCTCACCCGAGATCTTCCGCCGGGAGATGGAGACCATCTTCAAGAAGGGCTGGGTCTACGTCGCGCACGAGAGCGAGGTGAGCGAGCCCGGTGACTACCTGACACGGATGATCGGGACGGAACCCGTCGTCGTCGCCCGCGGCCGTGACGGTGTCGTCCGCGTTCTGCTCAACCGCTGCACGCACCGGGCCAACAAGCTGTGCACCGCGGAGAAGGGCAACGCCAACTCCTTCCGCTGCCCCTATCACGGGTGGACCTTCGCCAACAACGGTGACCTGCAGGGCGTGCCCATGCGTGAGGCTTACGGGGACGCGTTCGATTCGCTGCGTAAGGAGCTCGCCCTGGCGCAGGCGCCGCGAGTGGACAGCTACGGCGGGTTCATCTTCGCTTCCCTGTCCCCCGAGGGCATTACGCTGCGCGAGCACCTCGGCGGGGCGACCCGGGCGATCGACCGCCTGCTCAACCTGTCCCCCACCCGCAAGATCGACCTGCGGGCAAACTGGATGAAGCATCTCCACCACGCCAACTGGAAGATGGTGGTGGAGAACAACGTCGACGGCTATCACGCTCTGTTCACCCACGCCTCGGTGTACGACGCGATCCGTCCGGCCAAGGTGTCCCACGTGCCCAGCAAGGTCGAAGTCCTGGTCCGCGACATCGGCGACGGGCACTCCGAGATCGATTACAGCGACGAGTACCGCAAGCTGGACGAGGAGTTCGTCTGGTACGGCAGGATTCCGCGCGCGAAGCTGGCCAAGTACGTCGCGGACCTCGAGGCGGCGTACGGACCCGAGCAGGCACACAACGCCCTCGTTGTCGGGCCGCCTCACACCCTCATCTGGCCGAACCTGTTCCTCGCCGAGATGAACGTGATGTTCGTCGAACCTCAGGCTCCTGACCGCACCATCGCCTGGACCACGGCGGTGCTGATCCCGGGTCAGGACGAGCTCAACGAGCGCACCCTGCGACGCGCCGAGGGCGCGATGGGACCCGCCGGGTTCCTGATCGCCGACGACGGTGAGATCGGCATGCGCAACCAGGCCGGCCTCGCGGCCCAGTCGCCGGAATGGCTCGAACTCTCCCGAGGCGTCAGCGACGACATCGTCGACGAAACCGGAATCATCAACCGCGACAAGAGCGCCGAGACACCGCAGCGGGGCTTCTACGCCCGGTGGGCGGCCGTCGTCGGCGGGAAGGCGTGAACATGACCATGGCAGCAGTGACCCGTCCCGCCACCCGTCCGCTCCCAGACGCCGATGTGCTGGCGTTCATCTATCTGGAAGCACGGCTGGCCGACGAAGGTCGGTACTCGGAGTGGGAATCGCTTTGGGCCGACGAGGACCCCGTGGAGTACCGCGTCCCGATGCACCCGGATGATGACCCGCGCACCACTCTGGCCTACATCAACGACAACCGGCGCCGGATCAGAAGCCGGGTGGCACAGTTGAACACCGGAAACCGCCATTCACAGGTGCCGCCGTCGGTGATGCGCCGGGTCATCTCCAACAGCGAGGTCGTCGAGCAGGACGCCGACTCGGTGACCGTCGAGTCGAATTTCTCCCTGTTCGAGTATCGGGTGCGGCAGCGCTTCTGGGCAGGCCGGGTGGTCCACACCCTGCGGCGCACCGACGACGGGTTCCGGCTCGTCCGCAAGATCGTCCACCTGATCGACGCCGGCGGACCGGTCGACACCCTGTCCTTCCTCATCTGACGCCCCCATGCTGCGAGTCGGAGACATCTCCACCAACAACGCGCGCCGGTACCCGCACAAGCGGGCCCTCGTCGACGCCGGCCGCGTGCACACCTGGTCCCAGGTCGACGAACGGGCGCGCCGTCTGGCCAATTTCGTGCGCAGCCGCGGTCTGATGCCGGGCGACCGCGTCATGGTCATCGCCCGCAACTGCATCGAATGGCCGGAGATCGCGTTCGGACTGGCGAAGGCGGGACTGATCACCGTACCGGTCAACATCCGCCTGGCGCCCGACGAAGTCGCCCACATCCGCGACGACTCGGGCGCCAGAGCGGCGATCATCCACGCCGACCACATGGCCAAGTTCCTCGGCGAACTCACGGACATGTCGTTGGTGCTCGGTATCGGCGCGCGGCGGGAGCTCGGTGACAACGCCCTGGTGACCGACTACGAGACCGCGCTCGCCGGAGTCTGGTCCAGCGCACCCGACGTCGGGGTGTCCCCCGACGATCTCGCGTTCATCCTCTACACCAGCGGCACCACAGGCCGTGCCAAGGGTGTGATGCACACCCATCGCGGCCTGATGTACCAGGCGGCCGACACCAACCTGGTCACTGAGGCGAACCGCTCCGACGTGATGCTCGCGACCACACCGTTCTTCACCGCAGGCGGCATGGTGCGCACCGTGTCATGGCTGTACCTCGGCCAGACAATGGTGATTCACCAGAAGTTCGATCCCGAGGCGGTGATCGACGAGATCGAGCGCAGCGGGATCACGTTCACCACCTTCATCCCGACGATGCTGCAGCGGACCCTGGCGATCCTCGAGGACGGACCGCCGCGGGACATGTCCAGCCTGCGCCGGATCTCCTACGGTTCGGCCCCGGTGCCGCCCGGTCTGGCCCGCAGGGCGATGGATCTGCTCGGCTGCGATCTGCAGCAACGTTACGGGCTGACCGAATGCGGCGGGCAGGCCACGATTCTGACGCCGCAGGACCACCGCGACATCCTCGCCGGGCGGACGTCAATCGCCACCTCCTGCGGGCAGGAGACCCCGATGTGTCACATCCGGGTCATCGACGAGCACGGTGAGAACGTTCCCGCGGGCACTGTGGGTGAGATCGTGATCAGCAGCCCCGCCAACGCGGTCGGCTACTGGAACAGGCCCGAGCAGACGGCCGAGACCTTCCGCCCCGACGGCCTGCGCACGGGCGATCTCGGATACCTCGACGAGGACAACTACCTCCATATCACCGGCCGCAAGACCGACATGATCATCTCGGGCGGGTTCAACGTCTACCCGGCGGAGATCGAGCGGGTGATCGCACACCATCGCGACGTGGATCTGGTCGCCGTTGTCGGCGTTCCCGATCCCGAATGGGGGGAAACCCCTGTCGCCGTGGTGATTCCGAAGTCACACGTCACCGATCGTGAAACGCTGACCGCGGAACTGACCGCACTGTGCCGGTCGGAGCTGGCCGGTTACAAACAACCCCGTCGATTCGAGTACCGCGAGGAATTCCCCCTGGGTCCCGCCGGCAAGATCCTCAAACGCGAGATCGCCGAGGACCTCCGACGTCTGGCATCCCAGGCATGAGTACCTCCGCGCAAGGAGAAGTGATGTGCGAACTGTCCAACCTGTCCACCCTTGAATTCGAGGTGTCCGATCACGTCGCCACGGTGACGCTGAACCGCCCCGAGCGGATGAACAGTTTCACCGAGACGATGGCGCACGAGCTGTCCGCGGTCTGGGCCACCGTGCGCGATGACGAGGGCATCCGGGTGGCCGTGCTGCGCGGCAGTGGCGAGCGCGGGTTCTGTTCCGGCATCGACGTCAATGAGGGCACCTGGTGGCGGCACAAGCCGATCTTCGACCAGGAGGATCCCGGTGAACTGCTCGGGCCGAAGGCACACCGGGTGTGGAAACCGGTGATCGGCGCGCTGCACGGGATCGTCGCCGGCGGTGCGATGTACTTCGTCAACGAGTGTGACTTCTCCATCTGCTCGGAGAGCACGACGTTCTTCGACCCGCATGCCAACGGCGGGATCGTCTCCGCGCTGGAACCTATGGGGATGCGGGCGTTGGGGGTGCCGTACGGCGAGGTGATGCGCTGGGCCCTGTTGGGCAGCGAGGAACGGATTTCGGCGCAGACCGCACTGCGCATCGGGCTGGTCACCGAAGTCGTGCCCAACGATCAGCTGTATCCGCGCGCCATGCAGTTGGCGCGCGAGATCGCTGGCCGACGCCCCAACGCGATCCAGGGCACCGTGCGGGCCATGTGGGAGTCCCGCGACCTGCCCCCGACTCTCGCGGCACGAAACGGCAAGTTCTACACCGACCTCGGCAATGCTGGCGCCGGTCGCCCCGATGCCAGGGCCAGTAAGCGGGCCCCACGAACGCGATGAGGTGAACATGACACAGACGACCGAGACGCTGGCCGAGTTCAGCCTGGTGATCGGCGGCGAGCAGACGACCGCTGCGTCCGGTGCCACCTACGACAGCGTCGACCCGTACACCGGCAAGCCCTGGGCCCGTGTCCCCGACGCGGACGCCACCGACGTCGACCGTGCGGTGGCGGCGGCCCGTGCGGCCCTGCAGGGGGAATGGGGCCAGATGACCCCGACGGCACGCGGCAAGCTGATCCACCGACTCGGCGAGATCGTCGCGCGCGAGGCGGAGTATCTCGCCGATCTCGAGGTACGCGACGGTGGAAAGCTGCTGCGCGAGATGGTGGGTCAGATGCGCTCGCTGCCTGACTACTACTTCTACTACGCCGGTCTCGCCGACAAGTTGCAGGGCGAGGTGATCCCTACCGACAAGCCGAACTACTTCGTCTACACCCGGCACGAGCCGGTGGGTGTCGTCGGCGCGATCACCCCGTGGAACTCGCCGCTACTGCTGTTGACCTGGAAACTGGCGGCGGGTCTGGCCGCCGGCTGCACGTTCGTGGTCAAGCCCAGCGACCACACCCCCGCATCGACACTGGCGTTTGCAAAGCTGTTCTCCGAAGCGGGTTTTCCGCCCGGCGTCATCAACGTCGTGACCGGATGGGGACCGGCCACCGGTGCGGCGCTCGCGTCCCATCCGGGTGTCGACAAGATCGCGTTCACCGGGTCGACAGCCACCGGCATCGAGGTGGGCAAGGCCGCGATCGCGAACATGACCCGGTTCACGCTTGAGCTCGGCGGCAAGTCCGCCCAGGTCGTCTTCGAGGACGCCGATCTCGACGCCGCGGCCAACGGCGTGATCGCGGGTGTGTTCGCGGCAACGGGACAGACCTGCCTGGCCGGCTCGCGACTCCTGGTGCACGAGAGCGTCGCCGACGCGCTGGTCGAGAAGATCGTCGCCCGGGCGGCCACGATCAAACTCGGCGACCCGAAGGACCCCGCCACCGAGATGGGTCCGCTGTCCAACGAGCCGCAGTACCAGAAGGTGTTGTCGCACTTCGCGTGCGCACGCGAACAGGGCGCGACGGTCGCGTACGGCGGTGAACCCGACGAACGCCTCGGCGGTTACTTCGTCAAGCCGACGGTGCTGACCGGGGTCGACCCGTCGATGCGCGCGGTGGCCGAGGAGATCTTCGGCCCGGTTCTCGCGGTGATGACCTTCCGGGACGAGGATGAGGCCGTCGACGCGGCCAACGCCACCGAGTTCGGTCTTGCCGGGTCGGTGTGGACCAAGGACGTGCATCGGGCGCACCGGGTGGCCGCCAAGCTGCGGGCGGGCACGGTCTGGGTCAACGCATACCGGGTTGTGGGTCCCCATGTTCCGTTCGGCGGCATGGGGTTCAGCGGTATCGGCCGGGAGAACGGCATCGACGCGGTGAAGGACTTCACCGAGACCAAGGCCGTGTGGGTGGAGTTGTCCGGAGCGACGCGCGACCCGTTCACGCTCGGTTGACGAGCAGAGGCAGCATGCGATTCAACCTGATGTTCCCGATGCGAGCGGTCAAGCATTGGGAGACATGGCGAGAGGGCGCCACCCTCGCCGAGGTGGCGCGCGTCGTGGAGCAGGCGGGATTCGACGGGTTCTCCATGTCCGAGCACCCCTACCCCGACAAGGGATGGCTGGCCACCGGCGGCCACCACGCCTTCGACCCGATGGTGTCGCTGAGCTTCGCGGCGGCGGCGACGACCCGGCTGAGGGTGATGACCTGCATCCTGGTGTCCGGGTACCGCAACCCCTACCTGACGGCCAAGGCTGCCGCGAGCCTGGATGTCCTGTCCGGCGGACGCTTCACGCTCGGCACCGGCGTGGGCTATCTCAAGAGCGAATTCGAGGCGCTGGGAGCCGATTTCACGCGGCGGGGCACGCTTCTGGACGAGGCGATCACCGCCTGGAAGGCCACGTGGAGGGGTGAGGAGCACCGCGGGCCGGCGTTCGGGGTCAGCGGCCACGTCGCCCTTCCGCTGCCGGTGACACCGGGCGGGCCGCCGATCTGGATCGGCGGCAACGGCGCTGCGGCGCAACGGCGGGTGGTCGAGGTGGCCGACGGCTGGATGCCGATGGCCGCGTCAGGTGAGATGGCCGCCATCACACGGTCGCAGCCCTTGGAGGACATCGACACGCTCGCCGAGTGGATCGCTGCCGTCAACAAGCGCCGGGCTGACCTCGGGCGTGGCCCCGCCGACGTCTCGTTCGTGCCGTTCGAATCCGGCTCGCTGCGCAGTGGCGACTGCGCGGCGTTCTGCGCCGCGGTGCGCCCCCGGCTCGACCCCTACGCCGAGGCCGGCGTCACCTGGATCACCATCGAACCCGCCAGTCGCAGCTTCAGCGACTTCCGCACCGACGTCGAACTCATCGCGTCACAACTCATCCAGCGCTGAGGAGGCGAGCACCGTGGCACTACCCGCTCTGGTCCTGGTACACGGCGGCGCACACGCCGCCGACTGCTGGGACCTTCTGATCGCGGAGTTGGGCCGCCAGGACCCTGAATTACAGACGCTGGCAGTGGATCTGCCGGGTCGTGGCCGCACCCCCGGTGACCTCGCCACGGCCACTGTCGACCAGTGGGTACACTCGGTCGTCGGCGACATCGAAGCCGCGGGCCTCGGTGACATCGTGATCGTCGGCCATTCGATGGCGGGGGTGACCGTACCGGGTGTCGTTGCCGAACTCGGTGCCCGGCGAGTGCGCGAGATGGTGCTGGTCTCGGCCTTCGTACCGCCGCAAGGACAGGCGATCGTGGACACGCTCGGGGGGCCGTTGGCATGGTTCGCCCGCCGCGCCGCTCGAACAGGCAAGCCCACGAAGGTGCCTCGCCTGGCCGCCCGATACGCGTTCTGCAACGGCATGACACCGCAGCAGCGGCAGTTCGCTTTGTCGCGGTTGTATCCGGAATCGGCCCGCATCCCGGCCGAACCCGTGGACCGCAGCGCGCTTCCCGCCTGCGTGCCACGCACCTGGATACTGACCACCCGCGACCGGGCGTTGTCGGTGAAGTCCCAGCAGGCCAGCATCGCGGCGCTCGGAGGAGTCACCCAGGTCATCCCCATCGACGCGTGTCACGACGTGATGATCAGTCACCCAGGACATTTGGCACGGCTGCTCGCCGAGCGCTGCCGAGCTCACACCAACTGAAGGAGAAAGTGCATGCGCAGAGTGGTCATCGGAACGACCGAAGACGGCAAGTCAGCTGTGATTTCGGATAGGGCACCCGAAACAGTTCTTCATGTGCCGCCGGATGAACCGCCCTCCGTGCTGACCGACGGATGGAGCGGCGCAGAACTGCGTCGTGGCGAGACCGTCGTCCACCACCTGTGGGCCTTCGACGCAATCCCGACGCCGCCGAGCGTCGGCGCCACCGCATCCACTGACGTGGCATTCGACGCTCCGGCCGGCGGCACCAAGTGGATCATCACCGAGATGGGCCCCGATGTCGAAGCGCCGCTGCACAAGACCGCCACCGTCGACTACGGCGTCATTGTCGCCGGCTCGGTCCGCCTCGGCCTGGAGACAGGCTCGGTCGACCTGACAGCGGGCGATGTGGTCCTGGTCGGTGGGGCCCAGCATTCGTGGCACGCGGGGCCGAACGGGTGCGTGATAGCGACCGTTCTGGTCGGCCTCCCGGACGAGTACGAGGCCGAGAACGTCCCCGCGCAGGTTGACGACCATCCTGCGCGGTGACGCTCTCAGCGCGCACCGATCAGTGCGACCGGACCCCGAAATCGATGTCCCGTAGACTGCGGATCGGCGTGAATCCGGGCTTGCCGTACCACGATGGCCGGGCCTGGTGTCCGGGCTCCGGGCGCGCCCAGTCCACCCAGGTGCCCCAGTCCTTGCGGCTCAGCTTCTCCTCGAGGGTCTGCGGGTAGGCCTCCGCGGCAGCGCGGTATCGCTGTGCGAACACCTTCATCTCCCCCACCACGTAGATGTCCTCTTCGCGACCCCACTTCCCGTCGCCGGCGTAATCGACGATCTGGGTGGACGGGAAGTCGATGGGCGGTTGCCCGGGTTCCGGGTTGTCGGCGCGGTTGTGGCACCGGTAGACCACTCGGTGTCGGTCGATCACGTACCACTCCAACACCGAGTAGACCATCGGCGAGGCACCCATCGTGCCTTCGAGAAACCGCGTGATCTCGTCCGGCCCGGTGAACGTGCCGTAGTAGTGGTCGAAATACTTTGCGTCGTCGGTGAAGAGCTTGCCCCATGCGTCCCAGTCCTCATACACCGGACCGGTCAGGTAGTAGTGGCGGAATGCCTCTTCGACCTCGGCGCGATCAGCCATCGATATTCCTTTCAGTCCTGCCAGAGGGTTTCGAGTGAAACGACGTTTCGGTTCGGCCGCGGCTCCGGTTGCGGGGTGCGGCTGAACCGCGGAGCGGGCGCGGGCTGGATTCTGCCGTCGGCCTCGACGAGGACATTCCGGGCCTTCAGCTGCGGGTCGGTGACCGCCTCGGCCATCGACAGCACGGGGGTTACACACGCGTCGGTGCCGGCGAACGTCGCCGCCCACTCGTCGCGCGTCCGCTGGGCGAACTTGTCGGCGAACAGCTTGTGCATCCGCGGCCACCCCGACACGTCCCGCTGCGGACCGACGTCCTCGGGCTCGATTCCCAACACCGACAACAGTTCAGCGAAGAACTCCGGTTCCAGTGCGCCTACGGCGACATACCGGCCGTCGGCGCACTCGTAGCAGCGGTAGAACGGAGCCGAGCCGTCGAATGTGTTGACGCCGCGTTCGTCGGACCACCGGTTGTTCGCCCGCATCGACCACATGGCGTGGGTGAGTTGAGCGACACCGTCGACCATCGCCGCGTCGATCACCTGCCCCCGACCGGACGAGTGCCGCTCGATGAGTGCGGCCAACACCCCGACCACCGCCGTCATCGAGCCGCCGCCGTAGTCGCCGACGAGGTTCAGCGGTGGCACCGGGGGCCGGTCCGCCGGTCCGATTGCGTTGAGCACTCCCGTGATCGAGATGTAGTTGATGTCGTGCCCCGCCTCATTCGCGCGTGGGCCGGTCTGTCCCCAGCCGGTGACGCGCAGATACACCAGACCCGGGTTGGTGGCACAACAGTCGTCAGGCCCCAGACCGAGGCGCTCGGCGACGCCGGGCCGGAATCCTTCGATCAGGACGTCGGCGCGGTCGATGAGGCGTCGGACAGCCGCAACGTCAGCGGGGTCCTTCAGATTCGCCTCGACTATTTGACGGCCTCGATATTCCGTGCCCGGCGGTGCCGTCGTCTTGCGGGGACGCTGGACCCGTACAACGTCGGCGCCGAGGTCGGCCAGCACCGTCGCGGCATGCGGACCGGGTCCCATCCCACCGAGTTCGACCACACGGTAGCCCGTCAGGGCGGCTGTCGGTACCACACGCACACCGTAGCCGGTTTCTGACAGTATGTACATTGCTGTTGCACCTCAGAGTTCATGATTTCGGACCGTATCTTTCACTAATCTGACGATTTGTAATCAGAGAGGAGCTGTTGTGCGGCAAGACAGCGGTGGCACCGCTCCCCTGGCCGGTATCACGGTGGTGGGCCTGGAACAGGCCGTCGCCGCCCCATACGCGACGCGACAGCTCGCCGACCTCGGAGCCCGAGTGATCAAGATCGAGCGCCTCGACGGGGGCGACTTCGCGCGGGGTTACGACCGTAGCGTCCACGGTCAGTCGAGCTATTTCGTGTGGCTCAACCGGGGCAAGGAGTCGCTGGCCCTCGACGTGAAACAGCCCGAAGGCCAGCAGATTCTGCGTCAGCTGGTTGCCGACGCGGATGTGTTCGTGCAGAACCTGGGCCCGGGCGCCACCGCGCGCATGGGATTGGACGCCACGACGCTGGCCGAGCTGCACCCGCGGTTGATCGTCTGCGACATCACCGGCTACGGCCAGACGGGACCGTGGTCCGACCGCAAGGCCTACGATCTCCTGGTGCAGGCGGAGGCCGGCCTGCTCTCGGTCACCGGGATCGGCGATGAGCCGGCGCGTACGGGCGTGTCGATCGCCGACATCGCCGCGGGGATGTTCGCGTACTCGGGCATTCTCACCGCGTTGTATGTGCGCGCCACCACCGGGCGAGCGAGGCCGGTATCGGTCTCGTTGTTCGAGGCCCTCGCCGAATGGGTGAGCCAGCCCGCCTACTACGCGCACTTCAGCGGTGTTCGACCGCCGCGCACGGGTGCCCGGCACGCGACCATCGCGCCGTACGGCCCGTTCCTCACCGGCGACGGGGAGACAGTGCTGCTGGCTGTGCAGAACGACCGCGAGTGGCGTCGATTCTGCCGAGACGTGGTGAACATGCCGGAGATGGCCGACGATCCGCGCTTCGCGACCAATCCCGACCGGGTCGCGCATCGCGATGACCTCGAAACCGCCATCAGCGCCGTGCTGGCGACCATGACCACCGCGGAGACGACACGACGACTGGACGCCGCCGGTGTCGCGTACGGCCGGATGACCGACGCCACTGGACTCTTCTCGCATCCGGTGCTGACCGGCCGGGACCGGCTCCGGCAGGTATCCGCGGCCGGCGCACGCATCGACGCGTTACTGCCCCCGGTCACACTCGGCGGCGTCGACCCCGCGCTCGGCGACGTCCCCGGCCTGGGCGCCCACGGCCCGGCAATCCTGCGGGAGCTGGGCTACGACGACGACGCCATCGACACACTGTCACGGACAGGCATAGTTCTGACGAGTACGTCGGAATGAGCTGTAGCCGTTCACACTGATATACCGATCTATCGCACACACCTTGAGCGCCTTCAAAAAAACTATCGCACTGTTTCTGACGTCATGTACATTTTGTCCAGAGCTGAATCACGTGCGAGAAGGAGAAACCATGAGCATCGATGTAGCCGCGGCCAACGCCGTGCTGGCCGGCCTGCGGCCGTTTCCTGTCGCGGTCACCAGTGTCGACGGCGACTTCGTCAACGGGCTGATGTCCCTGTCCGCCGGGGCCGCGAGCATCGTGCCGGAGCTGCCGCGGGCCACCGTGAGCCTGACCAAGTACAACCGGACCCACGACATGCTGGTCAACTCCGGCGTTTTCGCCATGCACATGCTGTCGGCGGGCGAAGACGAGATCGACAAATCGCTGGAGATCCTGATGACGCTCGGGGGCAGTTCGGGCCGCGACGGTGACAAGATCTCCAAGCTTCGCACCAAGCGCGGCGTGACGGGTGCGCCGATCCTGCTGGACGCGCACAGCTATGTGGAGTGCCGGATCACGGGCTCCCTCGACAACGAGGAGAACACGATCTTCGTCGGAGATGTGGTCGCAGCAGAGGTGTTCAGCAGCGCCAAGCGGCTGCAGATCGGCCCGGCGTGGGCGAAGCTGCCGCCCGAATGGATCGAGCGGTACGAGGCCAATCACGAGCCACAACTGCAGCATGCGCGCGATCTGCGGGCGGCTGCGGCCCGTCAGTCATGAGCACCGCCCTGGGCGCCTGGGAGCTACCCGAGGAGCTGGTGCTGCTCCGCGACACGGTGCGGCGATTCATGGCGGCTCACGTCCATCCGCTCGAGGACACGTTGCCGCACGACAGCATCGGACTGCCGCGTGACCAGCTCCTCGAACTGCAGGCCAAGGCGCGCGAAGTGGGCCTGTGGGCGTTACAGACTCCCGAGGAGTTCGGCGGCGCGGGACTGAGCGTGCTGGGTCAGGTCGTCGTCGCCGAAGAAGCCGCGAAATGCCGGATGGGTGCGTTCTTTCCGGCGCTGGGCGCCTTCGGCGGCAATCCGCCCAGCGTCATGTTCAAGGCCAGCCCCGAACAGTTCGCCAAGTACGCCAAGCCGATCATCGACGGCATGATGAGCAAGGCCTACACCGCGATCACCGAGGCGTCGGGAGGCTCGGATCCGGCGCGGGCCATCCAGCTGCGGGCGGTACGCGACGGCGACGCCTATGTGCTCAACGGCTCGAAGATGTGGATCTCCCACGCCCCAGGCGCGGACTGGGGTGTGGTCTACGCGCGTACCGGCGACGGCCGCAACGGCATCTCGTGTTTCATCGTCGAAAAGGACACGCCGGGACTCACTTTCAACCGGATCGACGTGATGGCCTCGTTCGCCCCCTACGAGCTGCACTTCGACAATGTCCGCATTCCCGCCGATCAGCTCATCGGAGAAGAGGGGCAGGGCTTCGCCCTGGCCAGCGACTTCCTGGTCTACGGCCGTATCACGTACGGGGCGGGCCCGATCGGCATCGCCCAGGCCGCCCTCGATATGGCCTGCCAATGGGCCAGGGACCGCGATGTCTTCGGCGGCAGACTGGCAGACAAGCAGGGGATCCAGTGGATGCTTGTCGACAGTGAAGTCGAATTGCGCGCCGCCCGGCTGCTGGTGTACCAGGCGGCCTGGAACGCCGACCTCGGCCGCGACGTCCGCGTCGACGCATCGATCGCCAAGCTCAACGCCACCGAAACCGCCTACCGGGTGCTGGACCGCTGCATGCAGATCCACGGCGCACTCGGCCTGTCCACCGAACTGCCGCTGGAACGCTGGTTCCGCGACCTGCGCGTCAAGAGGCTCGGCGAAGGCGCCACCGAGGTGCAGCGCGAAGTCGTCGCGCGAGCGTTGTTGCGGTAACGGATCGCACCCCACCCCGCCCTTTCGATCTCCGCGTAATCCCCTGTCTCTTCTTGCGTTTCTTGAGGAGTCCGATGGCCTACGTCATCACCCAGAACTGCTGCAAAGACGCCAGCTGTGTACCGGTGTGTCCGGTCGACTGCATCCGGCCGGCAGGCACCTCCGATGGCTTCGACCGTGCCGAGATGCTCTACATCGACCCGACGGCCTGCATCGACTGCGGCGCCTGCCTGGAGGAATGTCCGGTCGACGCGATCTACCACGAGGATGATCTGCCGCCGGAACTGGAGCGCTTCCGCGACATCAACGCCCGTTATTTCCAATGTCATACGCCCGAACCCGTCGGTAGCGGCGAAACGCCAGTCGACCATCCGGCAGTGACGCCGGGCTCCTTGCGGGTGGCGATCGTGGGCACCGGTCCGGCCGCGTCCTATGCGGCCCAGGCCCTCGTCGCGGTCGAAGGCGTCGAGGTCGACATGTTCGAACGCCTGCCGACCCCGTACGGCCTGATTCGCGCCGGGGTCGCGCCGGATCACCAGCGCACGAAGTCCGTAGTGCGCGTCTTCGAGAGGGTGCTGCGGCACAAACGGGTGCACTGCCATTTCAACGTGGACATCGGCAGGGACCTGTCGCACAGTGAGTTGATGGCCCACCACCATGCGGTCGTGTACGCCGTCGGCGCTCCGCAGAGCCGCACCCTCGGAATACCGGGTGAAGGCCTCCCCGGCAACCACTCCGTAGTCGACTTCGTCGGCTGGTACAACGGGCATCCCGACCACGCGGACAAGGATTTCGACCTGTCAGGTGAACGGGTCGTGATCGTGGGCAACGGGAACGTGGCGCTGGACGTGGCACGGGTCCTGGTGATGAAGCCGGAGGAACTGGAGAAGACCGACATCGCCGACCATGCGCTGGAAGCTCTGCGGCACAGCAGCGTCCGGGAGGTCGTGATCGTCGCCAGGCGCGGTCCGCGCGATGCGGCGTACACCGCCGGAGAATTCCTGGCTCTTGGGAACCTTGCGGATGTCGACGTCGTCGTCGACCATCCGGACCTGGACCCCGCCCCCGGGGACGACCACGAAACCGCGCTCAAACTGGAGATCGCGCGCGACTATGCCAGCCGTCCGCGCACCGCCGGGAACAAGCGGATCGTGTTCCGGTTCATGACATCTCCCACAGAGATCATCGGATCGGATCATGTCACCGGGCTGCGAGTGGTGGCCAACACTGTCGACGAAACCGGCGCCCTGGTCGTCGGCCGTCCGGACGGAGAGACCGAAATCATCGAAACCTCATTGGTCTTGCAGTCGATCGGCTATCGCGGGTCAGCGATCGAGGGGGTACCGTTCGACAACGACAAGGGCGCGGTACCGAACGAGCGGGGCCGGGTCACCGACCTCGACGGCGAGATTGTGCCGGGTGTCTACGTGGCGGGGTGGATCAAGCGCGGACCGCGTGGCGTGATCGGAACGAACCGGGTCTGCGCCGGGGAGACCGTCCATCGCCTTCTCGAGGACTTCCGGGAAGGCCGGCTCAGCCGCGATGTCAAGGGGCGCGAGGCGCTCAGGGAGCTGCTCGCCGCCCGAGACGTCGCGCGACTTGACTGGTCCGGGTGGGAGGCGATCGACACCGCGGAACGCGAACGCGGGGCCGCGGCAGTGCGTCCGAGAGTCAAGTTCGTCGACGTCTCCGAAATGCTCACCGCCGCAGGGGTGTGACGCGCCGGGGCGCGGGCGGCCGCTACCGTGACCGTTTGGCCAGGTAGCGGTCGACCCTGCTTGACGACAGCTTGCCCGGCAGGCCGGACACGCCGCCGCCGGGGTGGCTTCCCGCGCCGCCCAGGAACAGCCCGTCCAACGGCGTGGTGTAGCCGCTGAGCCCCCATGCTGGGCGCAGCGGACCCATCCGCAGCAGAGTGAGGTCGACATGCGACAGCGCCCCGTTGCGTGCACGCGTCCGTTCGGCGAACTGCACGGGCGTCTCCACGAGTCGGCTGATCTCAAGCTCCTTGAGCCCCGCGTAGTAGCGACATGCCATCGCCAGGGTGGCCTATGCCGCGGCAGAGGACGAATTCTCCCACCCCGCTGTCGGATTCAGCGGCATGGCAAGCGGGTACAGGTAGACGCTGTCCTGGCCTGCGGGCGCCTGGGTGGGATCGGCCCCGGTCGTGACGCACACCCACATCGCCGGATTGTCCGGAATCTCCCCCTGGCGGCGACCGTGAAGCTGTCGACCACCTCCTCGACGGTGCCCAGCATCAGCACGGGGACTCGCAGGTCGACCCCGTCCAGCGTGTGACCGGGTACGGTGACCCGAGACGACAGCGCGAGGTCAACTTTGAAGGGGCTGACGCCATCGCCGTTCGCGGGGATGTGCTCGACACGTGCGGTGGTCGCCCGGTCCAGAATGCCCTCCGGGAGCAGCGAGATAAGCGTCGTGTGCGGATCCGCGGTGGACAGCACCGCTCGCGCACCGATCGACCGGCCATCCTCGAGGCGCACACCGCGGACAGCGGTGCCGCTGAGGTGAACCTCTTCGACGGCCACCCCGGTGCTGATCTGCCCGCCGTGCGCCGTGAAACTCTTGGCCAACGCGCCGGTCAGGGCCGCCATGCCGCCGACCGGTCGGGTGATGCCCGTGGTGTGCAGGAAGCCCAGCAGGAGAAAGGCCAGCGAGGAACCGGGCTTGTCCACCGACCCGGCGCTCGCCGCCATCCCCATCAGCGCGGACCGCACGGCAGGATGGGTGAACCGCTCGTCGACAACCTGCAGGGCGGTGGCAGTCGCGAATCCGACGATTTCCCTGAGTCGTTTGCGCCCGCGGAACACCCCGCGCACCGCTTTCATCAACGTGCCGGGGTCGGGCCGGCTCATCTGGAGGTTCATCCCCGGACCCGCGATCGAACTCAAGGTGGTGAGCAACTCCGCGAACTCCAGGTACGCAGAGGCATCCTGCGGGGAGAACCGGCGGATGTTCTCAACCGTCCGGCGGGGATCGTTCCAGAACGCGACAACGGTGCCATCGGGATGCACGTGCGCGTACGACGGATCGGGCCGCACGGTGCGGTACCCGTACTGCCCGAGGCACAGGTCCCGTTCGATCGTCGTCGCGTTCATCATGATGACGTCGACGGCGCACGGGTGCATGACGTGCTCGGGAGCCTCCGGAAAGAAGTGGCCGGACGTCGTCATACCGCCCAATGCGGGCGCGGCCTCGATGACGATCACGCGATGCCCGCGCCGGACGAGGTAGTTACCCGCGACCAGTCCGTTGTGCCCGCCGCCGATGATTGCGACGTCGCACTGCGAAGTGCTCATCGTTCTCCCCTCTGGTCGCCATACCTGTACATTTTCGTCAGAAATGAGATTATCGGATGCCGAGCATTGCGGATTTAGCCCAAGTACCTACTTGTGATAAGTCCACCATTGATATGTTCATACCGTCAGATTTCTTAGCCAAAGGGGCGGCCATTGACGATCGAGGAGTTGCTGGTACGCGAGGCCGTCCGGGACACCTATGCCCGCTACAACCACGCCGGTGATCGCGGGCAGCTGGCGGAGCTGGCGGCCTGCTTCGCCGAGGACGGCGTCCTGGAGGTCAGGAACCGCTTCACGGCAACCGGACGGGACGCCATCGTCACCTCACTGAAGACCGTCGCGGGCGAGCTCACCCATCACGAGCCGCCGCCCGGCACGCACCACATCGTGCGGCATTACGTCGCCAATCTGCTGTTCACCCACGTCTCGCCGACACGGATCGAATCCTCGGCGTACTACGTGGTGTTCTTCGCCGACGCCCCGGATCACTGGGGTCGCTACCGCGACGTCCTGGTGCCGGTCGACGACCGGTGGCTGTTCGCCCACCGCTACGTGACCGTCGACGGCGGCCGTGCGGAGGGCTTGGCGCTGATGACCGGATGAGCGTGGAGCCAAATCCCCGAGTGTGCGCCCGTGGCGAGATCCGGCGCGGATCTTCGCCCTCAGCGCACAGTCGGCGCACTAGCCTCGATTTTGCATCGAGTTGACGCGGAGTTGCTTTGAACGCTGGTTGTGTTGCTGGGGCGGTTTTTTTGGTATGACGGCATGATCGGTCGTCCCGTGTCGCCGGGTGGGGCGGGCTTTCCCA